>Ga0068706_1001152_pt1 | contig 11113 bp, 6 predicted proteins | sample YNPMSBMetaG_FD_65632 | JGI IMG/M metagenome (GOLD analysis project Ga0068706, IMG submission 65632) | Anoxygenic and chlorotrophic microbial mat microbial communities from Yellowstone National Park, USA - YNP MS-B MetaG | ecosystem: Environmental > Aquatic > Thermal springs > Hot (42-90C) >...
TCGGGAAATGGTCTGATATGTTGGGGAAAAGAGTTCCATTTGTGCGTTGGGGCTACGGATTGAGTGCTGTTTCTAAACCTTTGATGGTGGCTTTTAGTTATCCTTTGTGGATTTTTTTCATGCGAATATTAGACCGCTTAGGTAAAGGAATACGTACCAGCCCGCGAGATGCCCTTCTCTCACAAGAAGCTACCCCCAATACAAAAGCACAAATTTTTGGGTTTCATCGTTCTATGGATACGCTCGGTGCCGTTTTGGGCCCTCTTTTAGCTCTTGCATTTTTGTATTTCTTTCCTTTAAATTATCAACTGCTTTTTCTTATTGCATTCATCCCCGGTTTTTTTGCATTAGTAGCTACCTTTTTACTTCGTGAAAAAAATTCTATTCAACAAAATGAAAATTCTACTCAACCCTCTTTTCTTTCCTTTTTAAATTACTGGAAATCAAGTACTTCTAATTATAAACGTCTTGTTAGTGGTTTTCTTTTTTTTGCTCTTTTCAATAGCTCGGATACCTTTCTTTTACTTCAGCTAAAAAAATTAGGATACGATGATTTATTGGTGATAACTGTTTACATTTTTTACAACCTGGTTTATGCTCTATTTGCTTATCCTTTCGGTATTTTGGCTGATAAAATAGGAATTAAAAAAATTTTTTTATTAGGGCTATTGGGGTTTATAATGGTTTACATAGGCATGGCATTCAATTCAAATCTTTATGTTTTTTTCTTGCTATTTTTTGTTTATGGGCTTTATGCAGCAGTAACCGAAGGAATTAGTAAAGCATGGATTACAAAAACTTGTCTGTTAAAAGATACAGCAACGGCACTAGGCTTTTTTACAGCATTACAAAGCATCAGCTTTCTGTTAGCTAACCTTTTTACGGGCTTGCTTGCGGAATTATTTCATTTGGAAATCGCTTTTATGATAACTGCCTGCTCGGTGTCATTTGTTTCAATCTATTTCATTTTTAAGGTACCATCAACATACGATGTTCATGGGAATCATCAAAAATAGGCAAGCACTTGTGTTAAGAATTCATCATTTCTTTAATAATTTCACCATCTTTCAAAAAAACAGTACGGTCAGTTTTTTGAGCGAAGTTCATATCATGTGTAACAATCAAAAAAGTTAAGTTAAACTGTTGATTGAGCATTCTAAAGATGTCATAGACAGCATCAGCATTTTTGGAGTCTAAGTTTCCTGTAGGTTCATCGCCCATAATAATCTTAGGATGGTTAATTAACGCACGAGCAATAGCCACACGTTGTTGTTGACCGCCGGAAAGCGTATTTGCTTTTTTTTCTGCAATCTTTCCTAAGCCTAACAGATTCAATTTTTCCAAAGCCTGTTCTCGTATTTCTTCATAAGAATACCTACCTAATTTTAAAGCAGGCAGCATCACATTTTCAATAGCTGTGAACTCGGGAAGCAAATAATGAAACTGAAACACAAACCCAATTTTTTCATTACGAATTTCAGCGAGTTCATTCGCACTTTTTTTACGTAGTAGCTCCCCATCAAAATAAATATCGCCTTGATAATCCGAATCCATAGTACTCAAAACATAAAGCAAAGTAGACTTTCCACTTCCCGAAGGACCAACTACTGAAACAAATTCGCCGGCTTTCAATAAAAAATTGATGTTTTTTAGAGCTTGAAACATCACTGCTCCCCGATAAAATTTGTTTAATTGTACGGTTTGAAGTATAGTTGTATTCATTTATTTAGCTCTAAGAATTTCTATGGGGTCTGTTTTAGAAGCTTTACGCGCCGGTAAATATCCCGCAATAGCGGTAACTAATAACGCAAAAAAGAAAGCAAATAAATAAAATGAAAGCGATGAATTAAATTGCAAGTATTCCAAAGTTACAAATCCTTTTACGTTCATTTTAATAGAACCGACAATTTTTTGCATCAAAAAACCTAATAAAAGCCCCAAAAGCCCACCTGTAACTCCAATAAAAACGGATTCCAACAAAAAGATTTTAACAATATCCCTATTTTTGTAGCCTATTGCTTTTAAAATAGCGATATCAGGAAGTTTCTCGTAGATAATCATCATCAAAATGTTGAATATACCAAAGCCTGAAACAATGAGTATAGTAGTGATAATCAAGTAAGTAACCATATTTTGAATTTTGAAAACGCTAAAAATATTGGCATTAGCTTCTTTCCAGTCTAAGGCTCTGAGCCCAAATTTTTTTTCTAAAAGGCGTGCATAATTTTCTGCGTCATCAATATTTTTTAGGCGAATTGGAATATCTGTAAAATAATCATTATCCACCATCAAAAGTTTTTGAGCATTTCGTATATTAGTATAGGCACGAGTTTTATCTAATTCCGTTATACCGGTTTTATTGATGGCAACCACTTTCATTTCTAAGCTTACGCCGGAGGGGGCTATCACTAAAATATTATCGTTGAGTTGAACATTTAACAAATTGGCTAAGCCTTCCCCTAAAATGATGCCATTCGGTATAGTTTGTAGTTTTTTGATTGAGCCTTGAATATTGTACTTTTCTACGTTAAAAAGTAAATTTTCTTTGATGATATCGGTACCTACCACACGGGCACTCACTTGCGTAATTCCATTTTTAAAAATTACTTGAGCCGATAAACTTGGAGAAACTCCTTCAATTTCAGGTTGTTGTTCTAACCATTTTACAATAGCTCTTGCATTCCGAATTTTAGGAAGCTCGTCTTTTGGCTTCTGACTGTGAATAATCAGCCATGCTGTTTTGAAGCTATCCACTTTGGATAATATACTCAGGCGATTAACTTGGTCTTCATTATATAAACGAATGTGCGCGCTCGTATTGATAGTTTGTTCAATAAAAAGTTGTTGAAAACCTGTAATCAAACCACCTTGAAAAATAAATATCGCAATTCCGAAGGTCACTCCTAATAAGGCTACTATGGTTTGACGTTTTTTGGATAATAAATGACGCCAAGCAATGCTTAAAATAGTGTTTTTTTTCATGGTTTAACAATTTCCTGTTGAGGAGAAAGCCCCGAAATTACTTCAACATACTCTAAATCTTCAATCCCTTTTTGAATTTTGATGGTATCACCTTGATTACTAATCACATACGTTTGGTTCCAAAGATAATCCTTCGGTATAACCCAGACCTGTTTTTTTTCATGAATTATAATATTAGCTTCAATAGACATGCCCGAAAAAAAAGTTCTTCCTTTGGGATCTATACTTGCTATCACACGACAAGTTTTATTAGTTGGGTTGACGCGTTCATACCAATAAAGTATTTGCCCCTGAAAAATTTCATTAGGGTACATATCTGTTTCGTAGTAAACCGATTGTTCTTTTTTAATTTTTGAAATATCAACTTCATCTACCTGTAACTCCACTTCATAAGCCTGACTATCACCAATTACCATCAATAAAGTAGTAGAATTGACTAAATCGCCTTCTTTGACTGTTATATCATAAACTTTTCCCGAAATCGTAGAACGAATCACATAGTCACCTAAGTTTGATTGTTGAGCTTGGTACTGTAATAAAGCGTTACGGTATTCAAGGTCTAACTGTTTTTTTGTTTGTTCTAATTGGTTAAAGATACGTTGATAATTGCGTTTAGAAACATCCAACTGAGTTTTAGCTTGTTCCAATTGAAATTCTGTGGTAGCTTTTTCATTGAGCAATTGGCTTTGTCTATGGTAATTCAAAGAATCAAAAACATATTTAGACCATGCGGCTTGAAGTTCCTCTTGCAGTGCTTTGAGCAAAGGAGATTGTTCAGATTTATTTTTTAGCGTCCATTCTAATTGATTTTGAGCAATCTTAAGATTTTTTTCACTGATTTCATTACGAATACTCAAAAGAGGTTGCCCTATTTGTAATTGTTGACCTTCCTGAACATAAATTTTATCAACATAACCATTTACTTTAGCAAGGACGTTATAGGCATTTCGTGGATAAATTTTCCCGGACGCATAGACTGCTTGCACAAGGTCTTTTTTAATAGGATGAATGTTTTTTTTCCTTTGGGAACATGAAACCAATGCCCCTAAAATCAATACAAGCAAAGTCTTTATCATGATTATTCATTGAGCGTCAAATTTTATTGAGAATTTCCTTTTTCTTTGCTTTTTTTCTCTGCTAGCTTGATTGCTTCATACGCATTAACGACACCACCTGTTATACATAAATCGGATAGATTGTAATTAGCGCCTTTTTTACCAGGCATGTTCACTTTTTCAGTAATTTTTGTGGAAGATTGAAGGATAATTTCTTTTACTTCTTGTGCGGTTAGGTTAGGAAAATAGGACATAATTAGAGCTGCGACGCCTGTGGTTGCAGGAGCTGCCATACTTGTTCCACTGTTGTACTTATATTGATTGAAATGAGGTACAGGAGCATAAATATCAACGCCGGGAGAAAAAACATGCACTTTGGTTTTACCATAATTTGAGAAGGAAGCAACAAATTCATCATTTTTAGATTTCCATCCACAAGCACCGATTTCAAGCCAGTTAGAGACTTCTTTTTTAGTTTTTGTAATGAAGCGATTAGGAAAATTATTTTCTTTTTCTAAATCTTTAGCATCATTGCCCGCAGCATGAATAAGTAAAACGCCTTTTGATTCTGCATATTGCACGGCTTGGTCTACGTAATCTTTTTGTGGAGAGTAAGATTTACCGAAACTCATGTTGATGATATGAGCTCCGTTATCTACTGCATAATAAATTGCGTTAGCAATATCTTTGTCTCTTTCATCTCCATCGGGAACCGCACGAATAGGCATAATTAACACGTTGCTCGCAACTCCTTTAATACCGATGTTATTTTCACGATTAGCCGCGATAATTCCTGCTACATGGGTACCATGTTCAGCATCAGGTCCTTTTACATCATTATTGCCGTAGCCTTTTTCTTTCAATTTTTTAGGATTATCTCCAACTAATGGACGAGGATTAAACTCTGGATTATAACCATATTTCAAACCTTTTTCTAAGTATTCAACGTAATTTTTTAAATCCGAGGTAGTTACACCAAATTTCAGTAACCCAAGGTAGCCTTCCTTTGCTTGATTTTGCTCTTCAGTAGAAGGCTCAAAATCTTCTACATCCGAAGCAGTAATTTCATTTACTTTTAGAGCATCTTTCAGGATTTTTTCATATTGAAGAGCATTTTCATACATTGGCTTAATCAAAGCCATTTGCACTTCAAATTCTTGTTTTTTTGCTTCAAAATCTTTTTTTATTTGTTCCCAGTAAGCAAATTCAGGTTTTTTGGAAGATTTGGTTTTGGCATACTTTTTAGAAAGTCTAACATACTCACGAGTTAATTCATAGGTATCTTGGCTTATATTTTCTTTTTTGGGATTTCCTAAAAAGTTCCATCCGTGTATATCATCAACATAGCCATTTTTATCATCATCAATGCCGTTATTAGGGATTTCGTTAGGGTTTGTCCATATAACATCTTTGAGATCTTCATGTTCAATATCGACACCTGAATCAATGACAGCGACAATAATTTTTCTGCCTTGTTTACCTTTGAGTAATTCTTGGTGAGCTTTTTCAGAGTTTAATGCTCCCCTACGATCTTGTAAATGCCAATCTTTTGGGGGCTTTTCACTTTGAGCGTAAGCTAAACTACTGATAAAAAAAACGTTACAAATCCAAATTTTTAATTTCATTTTTACTCTTTAGAAACCGCAAAGATAATACAATTCAAGTAAACACCAAAAGAAAAATGGTATTGCAAATTTGAATACTCCAAATTTAATACAATTGAATTATTTTGTTATAGATTATTAGCGTAGCTATGACTGTTTTAACACTTAAAAAAACTATAAAAAGTAAAAAATAGACTTATTGTGTAGAAAGCTAACATACTTTTTAATTAAACATTGTTTGGTTAGGTTTAAAAGATGAACAAAATATTAATCCATGTCAATAGAACAGAGATGACAAGGAGCTCTACTATTCTTTTTCTTGCATAAAAAAGTGATAAACTAACTACATTTAAATTATCAATGTATACTTAAATTGCTATGAAAATTTTTTGCTATGCCAGTTGTATTAAAATTTTTTGTAATTTTGCAGCAATGAAGCGTGTTGAACTCCGATGAGTTTTACTCGGAAGGGTTTCAAGGTATGTAAGCACGTTGGGCGAAAGCCAGATCGGCGTGTATAGCCTTGAACAAACTGATTCTATTCCTTTGTTACCTACCTATGTATACCCTGAAAGCCCGCTTTTGAACACGCTTCATTTTTTGTTTTAATCAAGTGAAAAATGAAAAGAAATTTAACTTTACCTAAATTTCTAAAAAAAATTCGTAGTGCGGTTCTTTCAGATGGTACATTTTCGGATACGCAAGTAGATGCCCTTCTTTCCAATCCATCAGCTGCTGCTTCACACTACAAAAGAATTGTAATAAGAAAAAAGAAAGGGAAAAAACGAACTTTGCACATACCTTCAAATATTTTAAAAGCAATACATTACGCTATTAAAAATGAATTAGAAAAATATTATGTTTCCGAAGACTTTGTGAATGGTTTTGTTAAAGGGAAAAATTCTACTCATAATGCTTTCCCGCATGTTAAAAGCCCTTTAATACTTGTTTTAGATATTCAAGATTTCTTTAATTCTATTAGGGAATCATTCCTACGAATTCAATTAGAAAAATTCACGGGTAATCTTCGCTTAGCCAAATGGATAACTAAAATTGTAGTTACTACTAAAAAATTTTTACCACAAGGATCCCCGCTCTCTCCTTTGTTAAGTAATATTGTATTTAAACCCGTGGATAAAGAAATCTATGAATTTTGTGAAAATCAACAAGTTACATATACTCGGTACGCAGATGATTTGACTTTCTCTTTTAATAAAAATCTTACTTCGGAAGAAAGGAAAAATTTTGTAAAACAAATTCAACAAATTTTGAGAAAATATGGTTTTCATACAAATCCTAATAAAACAAGATTTCGTTCTGCACATCAACCACAACGCGTCACGGGTATTATTGTGAATGAAAAATTAAATGTTCCACGTAAAGAAAGGAAATTATTAAGGCATTATTTGTATTTATGGGAAACATATGGCTATGCAAAAGCTGAAGCCTTATTCCAAAACCAACATCCAAAAAAGAATTTGGTAACTTTTTTAGAAGGAAAAATGGCTTATTTTACTATGATTTTAGGAGAATACCATGATGCATTAACTAAAATGAAAATAAAATTTAAATCTCTAAAATCCATACTCCAAACAAGTGAAAATAATTAAGGGTTTACGCAGTTACAAACCACGCAAAATTTAAAAAACTAAGCAACTAATTATCAGCAATTTTTTTATTTTAAATTTTTTAAAAAAAGATTTTGAATATTAAAATATTCTTTTATACCTTTGCAAAAAAAATTATACATTATGAAAAGTCGTCTAGTGCTTAGTTTATTAAGTGTAATGATGCTAACGAATACATCGTATTTGTTAGCACAGAATAGAAAAGCGAGCCATGGCTTGCCGATTCCTGTGAGTAATTTAGCTGTAGAACCGAGACTTCAAGCGAGTTTGGATTTGCTGACTCAATCTTTGAAAGCGAATCCCAATTCCCCACAAGACAAATTAAAAGACTTGTTTTTTACAGAACCTGAGTTTGATGCTATTTTTGAACAAACTTACAATCAAAGCCCTGGTCAAAAGGATAAAACTATTTTCCAACAAAAAAAATCAGATGTTTTGAGCTTACTAAATCAATTTAGAAATCCCAATCTTCAAACACAGGTTTTGAATGTTCAAGAGAGAAGTGGTGATAATTCGTTAAGAGCAATGGTTGTAACTATTAAATTTACTCACCAAAATCTTAACAAAATTGCTAAATTGATTATGATTAAATTTAATCAAACCTACAAAATCATGATGTTGGATGAATAATTTAGTTTTTAATTGCTTAAAATTTACTAATATGAAAAATAAGATTACCTTGCTTTGTTTTTTGGGTGTGATAATACCTCGCTTTTATTACGCTCAATTTTACAACGATGGACAAATACGATTAAGAATTTGGGTACATAAGGTTTGGTCTAATGTAGACGATGCATTGTGTACTTCTGGACCGGATTATGTGTTTAGGAATGTACAAGTTAGAGTACCGAGTCCCACGGGAGGTTTTGATACTTCGCCCTTAGGGCTACACTTGCGTACGCAAGACTGTAATCAATCAGAATGGATTGCATACGATCCATTAGAAGGATGTGTTTATAGACAGGTACCTACGGGCGGCGGTTATTATCCGATGACCACCAGTAACCCCGAAGGAGTTTTAGTTTTTGATAGAACTTATTCTAGTACCGTAGCGCCTAATTCTTTTGATTGGAGAATCGGTGAAGCATTCGAAAATGATTGTGGCGATGTCTGGACTTACCAAAGCAGTTGTGGTTTCCTCGGCTTGGAAAGTGATGACGCCCGAGTTTTTGGTAATTGGAACGTTGCTTATCATAGTTTCAGAGGTGCACCTCCGGGAGAGGTTCATTACGTTCAATCCGATGGATTAGAAGCTACGGGCGAATTTAGAGCCTACTACTTGCTTTTAGCTTTTCGTTGGGACTGGATCACTCCTTTACCAGGTTTGCCTTCAACAGCTTCCAATCCTGCTTTGGGTTGCCCAAATGTTCCTGGTGGCTCTCAAAATTATCAAGATGGACCCATCCGCTTGCAAGTGGAATTTAAAGGAATATGGTCTGACTCGGACTTTGACCTCGGTGCGTTTTGCGTAGGCGGTTTAGGAGATGACGAAGATATACGTGTAAAATACAGAATTAAAGATAATATTACTGCAACGTGGCCTCCTTCCTTTACTTGTTTAAACGCTCCCCCATACCCCTTGACATGGTTGGATCAGCCCTCCCCGCAGTGGAATACGGTGCCAGACGGGGTCGTGGTGATGATGGATAAAACTTATACTACCGCTGACTATGGTTACGAATCCTTTCAGATTGAGTTTGACGCTTGGGAAGAGGATGGCTCGGATGAATGTAATTGGAACCCCGGTGATGACGCAAGAGTTCAAGTTACCACTGCTCCTATTAATTGGAGAAGTAGCCCTCCAAATACTTGGGTGGGTTTAGATATCCCTCTTCGTGCCTCTACTTTAACATCCGATAGAACGCAAAACTGGACTGCGTGGATACGTTACCGTTGGACTATCCAAGCTCCTGTTATAACCTCTCAACCTTCATTAGCTCCTACAGGTAGATGTATCGGTGAGCCTACACAAAGACTTTGTGTTCAAGCAAATTATGATACTTATTATCAATGGCAAGTAGCCAATGATGTGGACTGTGATAGAATAGGTCCTTCTGCTTGGTCAGACATTCCCGGTGCAGTTTGTAACTGTTTTGATGTTCCCCAAACTCCCGGAACAAGACTTTACAGAGTGAGAGTTTTCAATAGAAGTGGTACTGGTAGTACCATCAATAGTGGAACCCCCTCCGGTTCACGTTATCAAGAAGTTTATAGTAATTGTGTACCTGTAACTTACTTTAATTTTACTCCTACTATTACTTCCACCTTAACTTGTGGTGCATCGATTGTACCTGGTTCAACACATACTTTTTCTATACCACCTTATCCAGGTGCTATTAGTTATAACTGGTCTGTATCTCCTGCTGCTGGTGTAACCATTTCTAATCCCAATAGCTTTAGTACCAATATTACATTTCCTTCAACACCTGGTACTTATGTAGTAACCGTTACCGTTGGGGAAACTTGTCCCGGTTCAACATTTGCAACCTGCAATGTAGTTGTACCGACAGCAGATTGTTCTTTTATTTATGTTACACCCTCAGGTACTGCAGGTGCTGCCGGTACTCGTGATGACCCCGCAAACATTGAAAGAGCCATTCAATTACTCAACGATCCGACAAGGAATCAATTGCATATTCGTTTGCTCGGTAACAATAATTATATCCACGGCGGCGCAATTAACATCACCAAAGATAACTTTAGTATTGACGGAGGCTGGGAAATTGTAGGAGGAGAATGGAGAAAATCTAACGCGATTACACCCGCTACTATTACAATTAACCCTAATATTGAAACTGCCAATATTTCTGGAAAGCAGGTTGCCTTCAGAAGGGGGATCATTTTAAACAATCGTACAGGTTTTAGGATACAAGATGTGAACATTGTTGTAACCAATGCAAGTGGTACTGCTTCCAATGGTGATGGTATTTCAAATTATGGTATTTACATGAATGGTTGCTCAAATTATCAGCTGGTAAGAACGAACATCAATTCGGGTAATGCAACCAACGGTATTGGAAGGATACCAGGTAATCCTCAGTGGGATGGGCAGAATGGTCAAGCTGGTCAGCAAGGTGCTCAAGGTGCTGCGGGTCAGTGTACTTGTGGTTATGACAATGGAGGAGCTGGAGGAGCTGGAGGTGCGGGTGGTGCAGGCGGTGCAAATGCAGGCATAATAGGTGGATACGCGCCATCAGGTGCAAACGGTGGAAATGGTGCTACAGGCCCGAGTGATGCAAGCTGGGTAAACGGAAATCCTGGTTTCTCTACAGCTTGTGCACAGGGTGGAGCCGGGGGACCGAGGGATTCTAATAATTTAGATACACCATACGGAGGAACGGGTGCTACATGTTTAATTCCCGGTGCACCAGGAGCTAACGGTTCTACCATTCCAGCAAGTCATGCGTTTGGTTTTTATGTTCCATCACATGGGCAGCATGGTACACCAGGTGGTGGCGGCGGCGGCGGTGGCGGTGGCGGCTCAGGTGGTGTAGATAATGCGGGTTGTGATGCTGCCGGTGGCGGTGGTTCCGGTGGTGGAGGCGGTGGAGGCGGTGGAGGTGCAGGTGCCGGTGGTAGAGGTGGCGGTGCTTCTTTTGCAGTTTATCTATGGAATAACGGCGGAGGAGGTATTATTGAATACTGCTCTCTAAATGCTGGAAATGCCGGATTAGGTGGAGCAGGTGGAATTGGCGGTAATGGGGGTGCTGGTGGTGCTGGCGGCGTGTTGGGTGCCACTTGTGCCGCCGGTGATGCAAACAGGGGTGGTCCAGGGGGTGCAGGTTCAGCAGGCGGCAAAGGTGGGGACGGTGGTTATGGCGGTGACGGCGTCAGATATGCCTTG
>Ga0068706_1001156_pt1 | contig 11076 bp, 7 predicted proteins | sample YNPMSBMetaG_FD_65632 | JGI IMG/M metagenome (GOLD analysis project Ga0068706, IMG submission 65632) | Anoxygenic and chlorotrophic microbial mat microbial communities from Yellowstone National Park, USA - YNP MS-B MetaG | ecosystem: Environmental > Aquatic > Thermal springs > Hot (42-90C) >...
TTTTAAATCAAATTGGATGGCTCCAACTATCCTTCTTTTAATCATTGTAGGACTTTGCGAAAGCGAGTGGAACTGATAACGAACGTAATGACCCCAAACCCTAACAAAATAAGTATCTGAACCCAAAGCTCGGCAAAGCCAATACCTTTCAACACGATTCCCCTCAGTATCACAAGAAAATACCGCAAAGGAATCAAATACGTAATGGGTTGAATTATTTTCGGCATACTTTCGATGGGGAAAACAAATCCAGAAAGGTATATCATTGGCACAATAACACCAAAAACTGAAACAATCACAGCCTGTTGCTGCGATTTAGATGATGTTGAAATGAACAAACCAATCCCAAGATTCGAAAACTCAAATAAGAATGCCGTTGCAAACAGAAGCAAAACACTGCCACGGATTTGAATGCCAAACCAGAACCGCATTACCAAAAGGACAAAAACAAAATCGATAAAACCAATAATCAGAAATGGGATGAGTTTCCCTGCTATAATCTGATACGGCTTCAGAGGGGAAACAAGGATTTGCTCTATTGTTCCGCTTTCTTTCTCACGAACCACAGCCATAGCAGTCAATGGAATTGCAATAATCAAAAGTAAAAGGGCAACAATTCCAGGTAAAAGAAAACGGCGAGTCTCCATCTCTGGATTGTACCAGACACGAATCTCCGGACTTATACCAGAGTACCGAAAATAACCTTTTTTCGAAACCGATACAAGCTCTTCTGCAATCAAATGCTTATAAAACCCTGTTGTAACATTAAAAAGATAGCCAAGCACAATGGAAGATTTATTTCCGTTTGAGCCATCAAGAATTACTTGCACCTTTGGTTGCTCATTCCTGTATATTTTTTGCATAAAATCTTTGGGAATGACAATTCCAATTAAACTTTTACCAGTAGAAATTGATTTTCCCAACTCCTCGTAATTTCTTGCATATCCTGAAATAATGAAATAACCATTGGATTGCAGCGATGATATATACTTTCAGCTAAGTGTGGAATTATCTAAATCCATAACAATCGTATCGATCTTTTTTACATCCATATTTGCAGCATAACCGAGAAGAATTAATTGAATCACAGGTGCCATCAGCACAACTGCTACCACTTTTTTGTCTCTTCGAAATTGAATAAGTTTTTTAATAACAAACCAGATTATTTTCTTCATACTACAATTCTGAAGTTTTTCTTGTAAAGCACAACAGACATCAAAAGAAATACACTTCCATATATCAACAAATAAAGATAGTTTTGCCAAAGCGAGAAGAAGCCAGTCCCTTTCAACAAAAGATTTCGAATAATAGTTAAAAAGAACTTAGCAGGAGTTAGGTTTGTAATTAGTTGAATTACCAAAGGCATACTTTCTATGGGAAAAATAAAGCCCGAAAGCAACATCGACGGCAAAACCGAAATCACCACTACCAAAAGGAAAGCGTCGAGTTGGCTATCGGAAACCACCGAAGAGAATATTCCTATGCTGACAGCCGCATATATGTAGAGTAAAATTGCAAGGATAAGCAACAAAAAATTCCCCTTCAATGGAACTTCGAAGATAAAATTACCAAGCAAAACAACAAGAATCGAATTTACAAAAGCCAAAGCCAAATATGGAAGAATTTTGCCAATCAAAAATTCAACTGTTCTAATTGGTGCCAGATTAATCTGCTCAATCGTGTTTCTTTCTTTTTCTCTGACAATTGATAATGAAACTGTTATTGCACCGGTTAAAATGATAATAATTCCAATCAGCCCCGGAACCAAAAACCTACTGGATTTAAGCTCGGGATTATACCAAAATCTTGGTTCAAGTTCAAATGATGTCAAATTCAACCGAGATGAACTTGCTCCGTAAAAGTCTTTTAAAAATTTTAATGAATAAATATTCGCTACCAAATTTGAATAGTTGTAAACAATGCTCGAAGTATTTCCATTTACACCATCGATGAGAATTTGAATTGGTGCTTTTTCGCCACGAATCAATTTCCGTGAAAAATCTTTGGGGAAAACAATGCACATCTGAGCTTTGCCTTCGTCCAAATACTTCCGTAGTTCAACGTTGTTATCCAGATAACCAACGAAATCGAAATATTCAGAGTTGATAAGGGAATTTACAAATTCCCTTGTTTCCTTGCTTTTCTCAAAATCGAGAACAGCAAGCCTGATGTGTTTAACATCGAGGTTTATAGCATATCCAAAAACAACCAAAAGGAATAACGGAAATACGAATACAACAAAAAGCATCCGTGTTTCTCTTTTCAAATGGCGAAGCTCTTTTTTTGCAACCGCCTTGATGATTTTCCAATTAAGCATATTTGCTTTGAATGAAATTTATAAAAACATCTTCGAGCGATGGAGTAATCTTTCTGACAGAAATTTCAGTGGTAGAGTAAAACTTTCGCAACCTCTCCCGAAGTTCGCTTTCCCCGAGCTGCTTTATTTCGAAGAAAAGTGCAATTTTGAGCCAAATATGGCAAATTCCCCAAAATCAAATTTCTGGCTTGCAAAATCAAAATTCACTTCGGGCAAACCAAAGTCAACTTCAAAAAGAGGATAGTCTTCGAAAATTCTTTTAAGTTCCGTCGGGCTTCCATTGGCAACAATTTTCCCTTGATGAATTAGGCTAATTGTGTTGCAATATTCCGCTTCTTCGAGATAATGAGTAGTAACGAAAACAGCTATGCCTTCTTTGGCAAGTTCTTGAATAATTTCCCAAAAGTTTCTTCGGGAAATCGGGTCGGTTCCCGAAGTTGGTTCATCAAGAAACACAATCTTGGGCTTATGCAACAAGGAAATTCCCAAAGCTAATTTCTGCTTGATTCCCGTTGGGATTTCTTTGGTCAAATGTTTCTCGTATCCACTAATCCCAAATTTTTCGAACAATTCACTTTTCAAAGCTTCCAGCCTTTTTCCACTCAATCCATAAATTCTAGAAAAAAAATTCAGATTTTCTTCAACAGTCAAGTCATTATAAAGAGAAAATTTTTGCGACATATAGCCAATTTTTTCCTTAACCTTTTGTGGATATTTCACAACATCGACCCCACCCACTACAATTTTGACAATCGTTGGGGGGAGCAATCCTATAAGCATTTTAATCGTTGTGGTTTTGCCGGCTCCATTTGCACCCAGAAACCCAAAAATTTCACCCTGCTTAACTTTTATCTCAACATTACCGACAGCAGCAAAATTCCCAAATCGTTTCGTTAAATTTTCTACCTCAATTGCATACATAAGACTTTAATTCTTAATCAAACTTATGAATACATTTTCCAATCTTGGAGAAATCCTCTCGATTTCACCCTCAGGCAATCCAACTCCTTTGATAAATTCATTTAATTCGCTTAAATTTCTTTCACTTTTTGGCATCACAACGTTAATTCTATCGCCAAACAACTGGATTTCGTACTTCTTTTTAAATAAATCAATGCTTTCCGATAACCCTTTACCAACGATTTCGAACACATCAAAGTCGCTGTTGAATTTTTCGATTAGGTTTTTGGGGCTATCGCAAACAAGTATTTTCCCTTGGTTCAACAACGCAACTCGATTGACTCGTTCTGCCTCGTCAAGAGATGGCGTCGATAACAAAATAGTCTTCCCACTTTTTACCAAACTGCTTAGCAGGAACCAAAATTCCCTTCGCGAAATAGGGTCCACACCCGTTGTTGGTTCATCAAGCAAAAGAACCTCGGGGTCGTAAATCATTGCACAAATCAAAGCAAGTTTCTGTTTCATTCCCCCGGATAAATTACCAACAAGCATATTTTGAAAATTTTCGAGCTTTGCAAATTTTATCAGTTTTTCGTACTTTTCCGAAAAGTTTTGAATCTGATGAATCTCGGCAAAAAACTCCAAATTTTCTCGAACTGTTAAATCTGTGTAATGGGAAAAGTTTTGCGAAACCTACCCAATTTTCCTTTTAACTTCATCGAAGTTGTGTTGAATGTCAACATCAAATATATGAATCGTTCCTTCCTTCGGCTTAATAGAGCCTGCAATTTGTCTTATCAAAGTTGTCTTTCCAGCACCATCTGGACCGGCAACACAAAAAATTTCCCCTCGGTTAACTGAAAAATTGATTTCATAATTGGCTAAAACATTTCCAAACTTTTTTGTCAAATTTTTTACAACGATAACGGGGGCTTCTGCCATCTTAATTCAAATTCAAAATAATTTTTGCATCAGCGGGCATTCCGGGCTTAAGCTCGGATTCCGCATTGGGTATTCTGATTTTAACCGCATAGACAAGTGTTATTCGCTCGTCTTTGGTTTGAATATTTTTTGGGGTAAATTCTGCTTCATTCGAAATGAAAATAACTTTGCCCTTGTATATTTTGCCCGGGTATGTATCTGTTGAAACTTCAACATCTTTGCCCAGCATAACTTTTCCCAAATCGCTTTCGGGAATGTACACAACCATTTCTACCGTATCGAGCTTCCCAAGTTTAAACAAAGGTGAACCAATTGTTACGAATTCACCTTTTTCAACAAATTTTTTCAACAGGACACCATCGGAAGGAGCCAAAACAAAGCATTCTGTGAAGTTCTTCAATGCAGAATTTTTAACGGCTATTGCCTTTTGCAAATTTGCTTCGGCTTGGGCAATTTCTTCGGGACGGAAAAAGTTCTTCATTTTATTCACATTAGCCTTAGCTTGGGCAAGACGAGATTCTGCTAATTTCATCTGCAACTCTGCCTCTTCGTATTGCTTTTGATTAAATGAACCAGAGGATTTTAAATCCAATGCTCTATCGAAGTTAATTTTTGCCACTTTGTAATTTTCTTCGGCTTGACGAAGATTTTCCTCTGCAACCATAACATCCTCCAAACGAGCACCCTTGCGAACCAATTCAAGCTGGGAACGCGCATACATTTCCATCGACTCAGCCTGTTCCAGCTGATATTTCAAACTTTCAAAATCAAGAATTAAAAGGGTATCGCCCTTTTTAACTTTTTCGCCTTCGTCTCTTCTAATTTCAACGATTTGGGAGGGAACTTTAGAATTGATTAAAACTTCGGTGGCTTCAATAATCCCTGTCGCCTCGATAACATTATGAATGTTACTTTTGCTACAAGAAAACAACAGCACCACAAATAGCAAGAATACAAACTTTCTCATTTTCAATAAGCAAAAAAATCAAAAATAAATAAAAAGAAATTTCGTAATTTCGTATCTTAAAAGGTCCCGTAGTTCAGCAGGATAGAACGGCAGTTTCCTAAACTGCGCGTCGGGGGTTCGAGTCCCTCCGGGACCGCAAGAATCCTCTTAATTCCTTGATAAATCAAAAAGTTGGCGAAAACCTATTTTTGTATCCATACAAATTCAAGTGATTTACTCTCGAAAAATTTTTTTGTTAATCCCGCAGTTATTTTCTTCCACAAAATTTTTTTTAATTTTTTTATTAATTTTCTTTGGTTTTTCGGTATTTAAAACGAAAACCTCATTTCAATTTTTGAAATGCAATGCAATGAAATAGGCTTTTTTCATTTTTCGTTTCTCTTTCGATTTTACCAATTTTTATATTCGACACAGCGGAAATACCTTTGGACGTATATTTTGTAACAATACAAGCCAAAAATCAAATCAAGCCATACAAATTAATTGTAGTAAAGTAGTATTGATGTGAAAATCAAAAGAATCAATACTTCAACTTAATTAGTTTCCCAAATACTGGGTCGGAATAAATCTCGCCCGACACGCTCACCGAAAAGAAATAAACCCCTTGTGGAATCGAGTGTCCGTTGTCGTCAAATCCATCCCAGTAAATATAATCATCATTTAAATTAATGTTTTTTGTTAATGTCCTTATTTTTTTGCCTGAAACATCAAAGATGTCGATTTTAGCTAATCCGCCGCCTTTGGGAGAAAGGTATCTAATCAAAAATGTAGCGTCATTGGAAACAGGGTTCGGAGCGACAACGCACGAATCAATCTTCGCCAAGCGAGAAACATAAACTGGTACATCAAGCGTATCTTTATTCCCCGTTGGGTCGGTTGTGTAGATTGTAAAGTAGTTTAGTCCATACTCAAGTTCATCGGAATCAAGAGAATAAGAGCATTTCAAAGGAATATTCCGACCGTAAATTGTAAATTTAGCTCTTTCCCCAAGGTTGATTTTTTTTGTATTTATTAGCAATGTAGTGGAATTTGAATCAAAAGTTAATTTGCTGTTATCGTAAATTTCAATTAAAACCTGAGGTTTTTTAGTAACATACTCTTTGCCATAAATTTTCATACCATCAAGATACAAAACAATTTCAGGGCGAACATTATCTTCGAAAAGGTTCACACTCAAAATGTCCCGATTGTTGAAAGCGTAAGATTCAGAATTCGGTTGCAAACAAGAAAATTCAATAATGTTTTTAGTATCAAATTTATCGGTAACAAGATTGCCGTTGATTTCCTTAAAAGAATTTGGCGGAATTGCACCCCAAACAAATGTGCTGAGCTCCTGCGTTTGAGACTGAGTCTTCAAAACAGAAGTAACAAAGGTAGAATCGCTCGAAGTGCGGTTAGAAAGATTATGGATTCTCAAGAGATAACCAATTTCTTCGCCACGAAGTATTAAACTATCCGCGGGCAAATTAGGTTCAACAATTTCCAAAGCAAGTTCAGGAGAAGGAATAAAATCAATGGACACATCTTTCCAAACGAAGTTGCTCGATTCATAGGGATTCGAAATCATCACTTCTATCGATAGGTAAGGATATTCAAGTGCATTGATTGAATTAAGTGCAATCTCCGAAAGATTAGAACTTTTGAGAAGTAATATTTTGTCCTTATCCAAAAGCGATTTTATACCATAAATCGATACCACGAGATTAATTGAGTCTTGCGGAGCCTCGAAGTTCATCTTCAATTGGTTCCACTTTTTTGCTGGACTAAGCAAAGGGATTTGAATTCGAGCTTCTCTTGGATTTTGAATCAGAAAGCCTTCGGATTGAACTGTATCGCCATCCAAATCGAATCCCTCGTCGATTGCGACTTTCTTACCAAAAAAGTTTCTGCCAACAAAAAAGAATGAATTGCCCCAGTAGCCTTGGGAACCCAGCGAATCGGCAAAAACACTGCCCCATTCCCGCAAGGCAGCCTTCAATGTGTCGAGCGAGCCCAGGCTATTTGGAACATAAAGCTTATGCATAATTGGCACTCGAAGCGAAGAACTATGTGCTACGAGAAAAATGTAATCGCCATCGGGAACAGAATCCCTTAAATATTGAACAAGTTTTATGCTGGATGAATCCTTCTCGGGTGGGTCAGTCCCCCAAGTTTCAAAAATTCGGTACTCTTTCAAAGAGAAGTTTTCGTGGGAAATAATTACAACGTGGAAGCCAACAATATCGAGGTCGGGCGCCATTGTAACATAAACTTTATTGTTAACAGTGATTTCTTTACCCTTTTCGGAGCGTTCATTGCCCGAGGCTTCCATTATCTTGTAGGGAATTTTATAAGGCTCCAATCTTAAAGCATTCGAAAGCGTATCGAAAAATATATTTTTTAACTCAAAATTTGCGAATTCCGATTGCTCTTTGTATGAAAGAGTAGTAAATGGAATGACACTGCTATTTTCGAAATGGAATGGTATCCAGAGCGTTTGATTTTGAAAATTAGTATCGTTCGAAAGTTTCCTTGCATACAGCCAGAAATGCCCAGTTGGGAAATTAAAACTGGGAAGCCAGTCGATTTTGATTTTGCTCTTTTGGATTTCCTCATTTCGAGAAGAGTATATCAGGTTTGAATTTGTATCGGGTTCAGTATAGATTTTAAACGAGTAGTTTTGTTGCTTTTCATTAAAATACGGGTCTATAAATCTAAACAATGGATTTGTTACATTAACATCCCAGTTGGCTTGGGGTTCAACAGGGAATAAAGAGGAAGAATAAACATATATTTCGTAGTTCAAAGAATTATTCGCAAAATCATAATCATTTATTCTATGCTCTGGGTCAATTATTAGTTGGAATCTATGAATGCCGATTTGCTGGCGAACGGGAATCCGAAATTCAAATTCAATAAGGGAACAAGCCTCATTAAATCGGCGGATGCGTAAATCCTCGGGAATTGTTTTCCCATTAAACTGATGATTTAGTACCAAATTAAAAGATTCTTTGGAGGCAAAACCAGAATTACCAATAACACCTCGAATAATGAATAGAGAATCATTTTGAGTTATAGTTGTTCTCCCGGATTCGTTAGTAATCGATACCTTGTTGTCTAAAAAATACAAATCGGGCTGACGCCTGATTCTCATTTTCAGCAATGGGTCGCCGAGATAAACATAGTGATACATTGTTAAAATGTTAAAAAAGCCTTGTGAGGCAGAAATTTGACGAGACTTTGCCAAATCGAAAAGTTCAAGGAAGTTGTCCGTTTTTATCGTGCTGTCGGCGATAATTTTAAGAAGGTTTTCAGCCAGCAACAAGGAATAAAGCCGAATACTTACACCACCCGACCCAATTGTTGCAACAAAACCCTTTTCGGGATAAATCGTATACTCCTCGTTTCGACAGATAAGAGTTGGTTCGGCAAAGTTTGCGGTATTGCACGAAAAAGAGCCGAAGAAACCATACTTCCCTTTATTGTTCAATGTTTGAACCTTCCATCCATCGGTATCGAAAACCTTTGCAGAGCCATGCCCTGCGAAAAACATCATTTGTACTCCATCGTTGATTGCAGAGCGAATGAAACTTGCATCGGCTTCACTTCCAACAACTTCATCACTCTTACGGATGACTTGTGTTTGAACGCATATCGGGCTATAAGCCAAAAGGTAATCCGCAAATTCACCTTTCAAGCGGTCGTAAAAATAATCTCGTTCGACAGGATTTGTCCCACCGCTAAGAAATAGGAACTTCTTCATCCAAGGCGAAGTTAAAGCATTATCGTATTCCTGGATTTTCTCAATGTATGAATATCCTTCTTCTATTGTTTTAATTGGAATTCTGCCTATGTGAACATCGGGCACAAAATCCTTTCCCTCGAGCAAGCAATACCAGTAATCAGTTGGGGGCCATCCGAAGGCAGGAACAAAGTCTTTATAAACGCTATATGGCAGAACATTCCTTGTGTCGAAACTTGCATCTCCCAACAGTGTTACAAATTTAAATCTTGGCATTTTCCATTTGTAATAAGCCCAAACAAGGAAACGCTTAATTGCGTCTGGTGACTTTTTCCCAAAGTTGAACTCTTTGTAAATATCTTCGCTCAAAGCAAGGTAAAAATTGTATTCAGGGTAGGTTTTCTTCCGATATTCAATGTACTTTCGTGCAACATCAGCGAAAATCTGAGGTGCAATTACAATTACATCGGCTTGGTTTGTATCGGAAAAAAGATTCGACACTTCAACAGAGTTAACTTGGGCAAAAGGAATGCTTTGGTTATCAGCAACATAAAGAAATCCTTGTTTAAAGCCATCGGTGAAGTTTACAGTAACCGAGCAAGTTCGTGAATAATTGGCTTTGAAATAGCCATAAAGCTTAGTGTTTACCTCGGAACTTGCAATTTCAAACTTTTTCGCCTCGCCTTTCTTTCTACTGAAAACCCAGTTCTGATTGGAACGAGCTTTCGAAACTTCGGTGCTACCTTCATTGATAAAGAAATCTATCACTTCATTTTCAATTCTTTCCCCATTAAAAACAACAAGATAAATAGAGTTAAAAGCAATATTTTTTAAATCATTCACGATTTTTTTAGAATTTTCGGGGTAATACCAATATTTTATTACTTTCTCGAGGCTGTCGTAAACAAAGCAGTGTAACCCTTTGCGGTTGTCTTGGAATGTCGAATCACCAAAAGAAACGAAAATGTTTTGTTTTGAAACATTTACTGCAAAGGCAACGGAAGGAAAACCGCGAATCTTTGCAAACCCTTGATTCAAAGTATCGAATAAAATTACTTCGGTAGACTTAAAATTGTGTAAGACTAACGACGAGAAAGCAAAGGAACTATCCACAGGAAAACTTATGAACCCATTTTGTGAAAAAGGAATGTCCATTCCTGAATATTCAAAATACTGAAAACCAACAGCATCGGGAATTATCAATTGTCCATTGCTCGAGTAATTACCCAAATTTACAACTTCGAAATCGTTAACTCCAAATTTCAACTTATTTGATGGGTATTTGAAATCAATTATAATATTTTTCCCCGGAGGGAAACTTCCTTTAAATGCAGTATCTTGATTAATTAAAATAGCCAAATTATGCATTGTCTTTACCGAATCGAATTTACTACTAAAAGCGAAAAACCGAAATCCAACAGAATCGGCTTGGGTAGTTGGATAAAGAATTTTCGAGAATTTTAGATTGCTTTGTTTTATGTAGTCGTCGCTCGGGGAAAGTAACTCCCAAACCCAACCTTCACCATTCATAGTTTGCGATGAAAATTCTGGCACTCCAATCGAATAATGATGATGCTCTTCGAAATGTAAACTGCGAGAAATTGAATTTATAACATTCTGCTTATCCGAAGAAAAACTTATTGGTTCAAACTTTTTACTCGAATAGTTCTCGTCGTAGTAGAAAAAGAAAAATTCACTTTGTTCAAAGCTATCGAACCAGGTAGTATCTCCACGAGGCCTCGACCCAACAAACACAAGAGTGTCGGTTTCATCAAATAATTCATCTTGGGAAACAAAATAAATAGGAATTTCCCTGCCTTTGTGCATAAGATGAAAATATTCAATATTCTTTCCGTAAAAATCCTTTGCCTTTTCAAGAATTTTGCTCGCAGGAAGCCGATAAATCTGGTCAGAATTTGTTAGAATTTGAACATATTCCTTTTGTGAATTGTACCAACGAAATTCCAAAGGTAGTTTGTAAGACTCAACGATGCGAGCGAGTTCCTCCTCGGGAGTTTGCCCAAAACTTTTTGCAATAGCAAAGAAATATAAGAAAAACAAAAACTTTAAGTTTCTCATCACCAAAAACTTTTTTAAAAGTAAAAGACAAAGTAAAATAACAATAATTGTAGAAAATTTGTTACAATCTTTTTCTATCTATAAATCGAAACAAAAATGACAAAAAACTTTGAGAGCCCGAAACAAATTTTGTTGTAGGGGCGAATAATT
>Ga0068706_1001159_pt1 | contig 11062 bp, 9 predicted proteins | sample YNPMSBMetaG_FD_65632 | JGI IMG/M metagenome (GOLD analysis project Ga0068706, IMG submission 65632) | Anoxygenic and chlorotrophic microbial mat microbial communities from Yellowstone National Park, USA - YNP MS-B MetaG | ecosystem: Environmental > Aquatic > Thermal springs > Hot (42-90C) >...
GTGTGATTGAATACGCCACCGGTCGGGTGGAGTGGCTGTAATGCTCAGGCCTATCTGAACCTGGACAAACCCGGGCAAGACCCTGCGCGAAGCAAAATAGGAGAACCACTTTAGAGTTTTACAGGTGCGGCTCGCTACTGTCGACCGAGGGCTGTGGCGGAGAGGCAAGCCGAAGCCAGGGCGGGCAGCCCAGATCTCTGGGAACGCCTAAACAAGCTCAAACCGGTCAAAGCCCTGGGTAAGGGCAAGCTGGTTGGGATCGGCCGGCTATCTGGGATGCTTGGCTGGCTTCCTAACCTGGCGGGGCCAAGCGGAGGGCGCAAGAGCCCTGCACACAGCGAAAGCTGTAGGGCTGCGAGGCTGGGGATCTGGTGCAGGAGGTCAGGCACTTTTCTGCAAGGCCCCACCGGGCCCTGGCTCCCATAGAGTTCCTGTAGCGGACTTCCCAAGCGTCTCAAATGTGTTGAGCGGTTACGTCATATTGACTCCATAGTGCGGGCTGTGCTAACCTCTAGTGTCTTCCTAAAACGAGCAGGTTTTAGCAGGACGCTTGGGAGTAGCAAATGCGCAAAGGTACTGTAAAGTGGTTCAACGCGGAAAAAGGTTACGGCTTCATTGCTCAGAAGGGTGGCCCTGATGTATTCGTTCACTTCACGGCTATCCAGGGCCAGGGCTTCAAGAGCCTCAACGAGGGGGATCGCGTAGAGTTCGAGCTCGAGCCCGGTAGAAACGGTAAGGGTCCCCAAGCCAAAAATGTGAAGCTGGCCTGATGGTTTTATCCGTCAAAGCTCCCTTCTTCGGGAGCTTTTTTCTTGAGCCAGTTGTGTGCAGGAGTACCTTGTGACCGAAGAACAGCACTTGCGCGAGTACACCAAAGCCCTGAAGGCCCTGTTGCCTCGCCACATTTTTGAGCCGGTTCCGGCCCGCATGCTTTATTTGCCTGTATTTTTGGCCTTGTTTGGCTTGTGCACCTGGGGTATTCTGGCTTCGCCTTCTGTACCCCTTAAGCTGCTTTTATCCCTGGTGTCAGGGTACGCCTTTGTAGGCATGGGCTTTCTGGCTCATGAAATCCTGCACGGTGCGGTTACCAAGAACCCCATCTTGCGCTCGCTAGCTGGGACGGTAGCCTTTATGCCGCTTATGGTAGGAGCCCGCCTCTGGCGCAGGTGGCACAATGTGGAGCACCATGGCAACACCCAGCACCCGCACGACGACCCTGATGCTATGGGGGCTTTAGAGGCGGTCACGCGGAGGCCTTTTGTTCGGTGGTTGTTTCGGCAAGCGCCAGGCCTACGCAGCTTCCTCTTATTCTTTTCCTTCACTTTCTGGTTTACCCTGCACGCCCATATGATGTTCTGGCGTTTTTTACCTACCTTCAAGCCCATTGAGCGTCCTGTTGTGGTATTTCAGGGGGTGCTGCCGCTCTTGGTCTGGTCGCTGGTGTTCTTTTGGGTGGGGCCCTTCAACTTTCTGTTCGTGTTTGTGCTGCCCTGGCTTTTTGCTAACTTTATCGCCATGAGTTTTATTGCCACCAACCACCTTCTGAACCCCCTCACCGAGACCAACGACCCGCTACTGAACAGCCTAACTGTGCGTAACCCTAGGTGGCTCGAGTGGCTCACCCTGGGCTTTGGTTACCACACCGAGCACCATGTCTTTCCTGCTCTGTCCCCTAAATACGCCCACCTGGTGGCACAAAAAATAAAGCAGTTGTGGCCGGAGCGCTACAACGAGCTGCCCCACTGGAAAGCCTTGTTTTACCTGTGGAAAACCCCGCGCCTTTACCGCGACCACCGCAACCTGATTGAGCCCACCACCGGCCAGGTGTTTGGAACGCTGGGTTTTGGATTGAACGACAGCCAGTTCAGCTCTAGGCCAGCCCGGCGAAAGCTGGGCAAAAAGGGGCTTCGTGGGTAGCGTACAGATGAATGGCGGGTTAGGGCTATGCAGTGCCAGACCTTTGTTCTAAGACTCGATAACCCCAAGGACCTCGAGCGCCTCAATGCCTTTTTGGCTCAGGTGATGCCCATCCAGGTATCCAGCAGCCTGGTTCCGGGCAACACGCCTTTCTGGAGCGTGCTGGTGTTTTACGAAGGCCAGCCGCCCACCCGGCCTGGGCCCGCAAAGCCAGCCGCCAGCCAAAGCGATCCGGCCTTTGAAGCCCTCCGCGCCTGGCGCAGCCAGAAAGCCAAAGAAGAGGGCGTGCCCCCGTATGTGGTAGCCACCAACGCCGAGCTACAGGCGATGCTCGAGCTCAAACCCAAAACCCTCGAGCAGCTCGCCCAGGTCAGGGGTTTTGGTAAAACCAAAGCTGCCAAGTATGGCCCTGAAATTCTCCAATACCTTGACCAAGCGCGCTCGGGTTCGTAAGATGCAGCTCAGGATGTTACGGGCGGACAACAATTTGTAGTGGGGGTGAGACTTCGACCCCCGATACCTCGTTGTATCGGGGGTTTTTTGTTGAGGCTGTTTCCGCTAGAGCCAGACAGGAGAGCGCATGTCCAGAACCCTAGCCAGTCAGATTGCAAAGCACCTCGGCCAGACCGTTACCCTGCAAGGCTTCCTGCACTGGAAGCGCGATCTGGGGGGGATTCAGTTTGCCCTTTTGCGTGACCGGAGCGGTATCGTTCAGGTGGTGGTGGATAAGCGGTTCGGGCTGCCGCTGGCCGAGTCCTCCATGCGGGTGGTGGGCGAGGTGGTGGCGAACCCCAAGGCACCCGGGGGCTACGAAGTAATTGCCCAGGAGATAGATTTTTACGCCAAGGCCAGCGAACCAAGCCCCATTGAAATCCCTAAGGAAGAGTGGCGGGTTAACCCTGAAACGCTGTTGGAATACCGCTACGTAAGCCTGCGCGGGGAGAAAGCCCGGGCCCCCCTCAAAATTCAAGCGGCCCTGGTGCGCGGTTTTCGCAGCTACCTGGACAGCCAGGGTTTCACCGAAATCTTTACCCCCAAGATTGTCTCGGCGGGGGCCGAGGGGGGCAGCAACCTTTTCGGCATCGACTACTTTGAACACCGGGCTTACCTGGCCCAGTCGCCCCAGCTCTACAAGCAGATTATGGTGGGGGTTTACGAGCGGGTCTACGAGGTGGCGCCGGTCTTTCGGGCTGAGCAGCACGCCACCAGCCGCCACCTCAACGAATACCTGTCGCTGGACGTGGAGATGGGCTTTATCGAGTCCGAGCACGATGTGATGAGCCTCGAGGAGGAACTCATCCGCGCCATGCTGGAGGAGGCCCGGTACGGTGCGGCCAGCGAGTGTGCGCTTTTGCAGGTGGAATGGCCCAACGTGGCCGAGATGCCCCGCCTGGAGCACCGCGAAGCCCGCCGTATTTTACGTGAAGAACTGGGGATGCCGGTGGGGGCCGACTTCAACGAGGAAGCCGAGCGGGCGCTGGGGGCCTGGGCTAAGGAAAAGTGGGGGGTGGACTTTCTCTTCATCTACAAGTACCCCGAGGCGGCCCGGCCCTTTTACGCCTACCCTGAGGGCGACGGTTCGACCCGGGGCTTCGACCTGTTGTTTAGGGGGCTAGAGATTACCTCGGGCGGGCAGCGCATCCACCAGTACGAAGCGCTGGTCGAGCAGCTCAAAAAGAAGGGCAACGACCCCGCCAGCTTTACAGGCTACCTCGAGGTCTTTAAGTATGGCATGCCCCCCCACGGCGGCTTCGCCATCGGGGCTGAGCGCTTTACGCAGAAACTCGCCGGGCTGCCCAATGTCCGCTATGCCCGGGCCTTCCCGCGCGACCGCCATCGCCTGAGGCCTTAGAGCCCGTCGCCTCGGCCTAGTAAAAGTAAAATGCTCGTGTGGAACAGCCCGCATTGTTTTCCTCCGAGCCACCCGAGCGGAATCTCATCTGGTTGGTGGATGGGCACCACCTGGCCTACCGCAGCTACTTTGCCCTTGGGAAGCTCACCACCTCGAGGGGGGAGCCAACCCAGGCCATTTTTGGCTTTCTCCGCACCTTGCTGAAACTGCTAAAGGAAGATGGCAACTGCGTGATTGTGGTCTTCGACCCGCCAACCAAAACCTTCAGGCACGATGCATTTGAGGAATATAAGGCCCATCGGGCTGCCACCCCGGACGACTTTTATCCTCAGCTAGAAAAGATCAAGAAGCTGGTAGATCTGCTGGGGCTAAAGCGGCTGGAAATTCCGGGTTACGAGGCCGATGATGTTATTGGAACCCTGGCCAGAAAAGCTGAGCTCGAGGGCTACCCGGTGCGCATTCTGACCGGCGACCGCGACAGCTTTCAGCTGCTTTCCGAAGCCGTGCAGGTAATGCTGCCGGATGGGCGGCTGATGACTCCTCAGGCGGTGCAGGAGAAGTACGGCGTAACAGCGGCCCAATGGGTGGACTACCGCGCTTTGGTAGGCGACTCTTCCGACAACCTGCCAGGGGCCCGGGGCATCGGGGAGAAAACCGCGGCCAGGCTGTTGCAGGAATGGGGCTCGCTGGATGCCCTGTACGAAAACCTCGAGGCCCTCCCGCCCAAGCTGCGGGCTATCCTCGAGCGGAACCGCAACAACGTCCAGCTTTCCCACACCCTCTCGGAAATTCACACCGACTTACCCATCGAGCTTGATTTTCGCGACTGCCACCGGCGCGAGCCAGACCGCATGGCCCTGCGCCAAGCGCTGGAGCGGCTCGAGTTCGGCTCTATTTTGCGCGAGCTAAACCTGCTGGCAGCACTGCCAACTGCCCAGGAGGCGGCCTGGCCGCCCCCACCCGATGCTTTTTTAGGCTACACCCTCGACCGGCCCCAGCCCATGTGGGCCAACTGGCTGGGCCTGGCTGCTTTTGCTGAGGGCAAGGGGTACCGGGGTCAGCCCAGCCTGCACGAGCTGCAGAAATTCCCTGAGATTCGCAGCATTGCCGCCAAGGATTTGAGCGTGCTGGCCCTCAGGGAAGGGGTGTGGGTGCCCCCTGGCGACGACCCCCTGCTGCTGGCCTACCTCTACGACCCTGCCAACACCGAGGCGGCTGGTACGCTGCGGCGCTACGGGGCTGGGGACTGGAGCGACGACCCGCTCGAGCGAGCCCAGGCCGCCCATACCCTCTGGCAGACCCTGCAAGGCCGCATCGAGGAAAACCCCAAAATCGAGTGGCTCTACCAGCACCTCGAGAAGCCCCTCTCGGCGGTGCTGGCCCGCATGGAGGCCAGGGGCATCTCCCTCGATACCGAGTACCTCCTGCAGCTTTCGGAGGAGCTGGGGAAGGAAATTTCCTACCTGGAAGCAGAGATCCACCGCCTGGCCGGGCATCCTTTTAATGTGAACTCGAGGGATCAGCTCGAGGTGATCCTGTACGACGAGCTCAAGCTCAGCCCAGGTCGCAAGACCCAGACCGGCAGACGCTCCACCGCCGCCAGTGCGCTCGAGGAGCTGCAGGGCCAGCACGAGATTATCGAGCGTATCCTGTCCTACCGCGAGCTCACCAAGCTCAAAAACACCTACCTGGACCCCCTGCCCAGGCTGCTTCACCCCAAAACCGGACGCCTGCACACCCGCTTCAACCAGACCGGCACCGCCACCGGGCGGCTTTCTTCGGTGGACCCCAACCTGCAAAACATCCCCATTCGCACCAAGATTGGCCGCCGCATCCGCAAGGCTTTCCGGGCCGCGCCAGGCATGAAACTGGTGGTGGCCGACTACTCCCAGATTGAGCTGCGCGTGCTGGCCCATCTCTCGGGTGACGAGAACCTGATCAAGGTGTTCCGAGAAGGCAAGGACATCCACGCCCAAACCGCGGCCTGGATGTTTGGTCTGGACTTAGACCAGGTAGGGGGCGAGCAGCGCCGGGCGGCCAAAACCATCAACTTTGGGGTGCTGTACGGGATGTCGGCGCACCGCCTGTCGAACGAGCTATCTATTCCTTATGCCGAGGCCGAGCGCTTTATTGAGCGCTACTTTGCCTCCTACCCCAGGGTTCGGGCCTGGATTGAGCAGGTACTGGCCGATGCGCGGCAGAAGGGCTACGTCGAGACCATGTTCGGTCGCCGGCGTTTTGTGGCCGACCTGGACGCGCGCATCCGCAGCGTGCGGGAAGCTGCCGAGCGCATGGCCTTTAACATGCCGGTGCAGGGCACCGCAGCCGACCTGATGAAGCTGGCCATGGTCAAGCTGCAGCCCGAGCTGGAAGGCCTGGAGGCCCATCTGGTCTTGCAGGTGCACGACGAGCTTTTGGTCGAGGCTCCGGCCCATAAAGCCGAGCGAGTGGCCAGGGTGATGCGCGAGGTGATGCAGAACGCCTGGGCTTTGGAGGTACCCCTCGAGGTCGGTACCGGCATAGGGGAGAACTGGCTCGAGGCAAAATAGCGCTCTTCAAAGTTCCTGGGCCTCTTACCAGCTTTACCGCTGCGTCCAGGGCCTGATAAGCGGGAAAATAACAGCATGCGCCCCAGGCTGCTGCGCTTCTGTTATGCTTGGCGCATGCAGTCGTGGCCCTCGGCGCAGTTTCCACCCGTCGCTGCGATAACGACCGCAGCCCGGCCCACCATGTGGTTGGGAAACCCGCAGGGCCTGCAGGAGGTGTGGCATGGCAGAAACCTTTGAACTAGATATGCCCGAATTTGAATACCTGACCTACCGGGTCGAAGATGGCATGGGGATTGTTACCATCAGCCGCCCCCAGGCCCTCAACGCCCTCAACCAGGACCTGCTCATTGAACTGGCCAGCGTGTGCGAGGTCATTACCCAGGATCCTGAGGTAAAGGTGGCCATCTTCACCGGCGAAGGCAAAGCCTTTGTGGCAGGGGCCGACATCGGGCAAATAGCCAGTCTGCAAGATGTGTTTGCCGCGCGGGAGTTTGCCATTATGGGCCAGTCGGTCTTCAACGAGATAGCGGCCCTGCCGGTGCCCAGCATCGCCGCTATCAACGGTTATGCCCTGGGGGGTGGGCTCGAGCTGGCCCTGGCCTGCGACCTGCGGGTAGCCAGCCATAAAGCCAGACTGGGCCTCCCCGAGGTGGGCTTGGGTATCATCCCCGGCTTTGGGGGAACCCAGCGCTTGCCGCGCCTGGTGGGCTGGGGCAGGGCTTTCGACCTGATTTTTACGGGCCGCCACGTGGGCGCCGAAGAAGCCCTGAGCCTGGGCCTGCTCAACCGGGTGGGTGAGGATGCTCTGGAGACAGCCAAGGAGTTGGCCCGAGCCATCTTGAAAAACGCCCCAGTAGCCCTGGCTCTGGCCAAAGAGGCTGTGACGCGGGGCGAGGGTCTGGATTTGCGAGAAGCCCTCGAGATCGAGGCCGATCTGTTTGCCCTGGCCTGCGCTACCCAGGATATGCGCGAGGGAACTAAGGCTTTCCTGGAAAAGCGACCGGCCCAATTCAAGGGCGAATGACGGGTACAGATGGAAACACCCGGGTAGCGGTTTCCTGTAGCTTTTGTCACGTCCTACCAAGCCTTTAGGCCCTACCATCAGGGTATGAGTGATGGCAGTTCGGTTATGAACGAGCGCACAGTTCAAGTTACCCAGCCCAAGGCCAAGCTGTACGTTGAGGCCGATCTGTCCATCCGTGAGGGCCTGCGGCACTATCCCAAAGCCCTGGCCGCCTACGAGATGCTCATCACCGATGCTGAGGCTAGGGGGCACTGGGACATGGCCAACTACATTACCGTGCGTAAGCTGGGTTACAACGACCACGGACGGGTACACGCGCTCATAACTGGCGCGGCCAGCGTAACCATCCTCCAACTACTGGCCGACCATGGGGTCAGACCCGATGTGATGGAGAGCGGGGTAGGCGACCTTGACGACACCTTTCTTACCGTTTTGCTTTCCACCATGCTGCACGACATTGGCAACCAGGTACACCGCGCACGTCACGAGTCATTCAGCGTGATGCTCGCCATTCCTATACTGGACAGGATTCTGGAAAAAATCTACCATGATCCTGAACAGCGCATCGAGCTTAGGGCTTTTATGCTGCATTCCATCATCTGCCACGACCTCGATCCTGAGCCCCTGACCATCGAGGCGGGTATTACCGCTGTGGCCGACGGCACCGACATCACCAAAGGCCGGGGGCGCAAGGCCTTTGCCTTGGGCTCCGTGGACATACATTCCATCAGCGCGCTGGCGGTGGATGAGGTGCAGATTCTCAAAGGCGAGCGGCTTCCGGTGGAGATTCGCGTGATTATGAACAACTCCGCAGGTATTTTCCAGGTTGAGGAGGTGCTTACCAAAAAGGTCTTGCGTAGTCCAATCCGCGATTACGTCACGGTGATCGCTAGCACCCACGACACCGAGTACGATCAGCGCATCATCCGCCGGGTTCGCTTGCACGGGACAGAACCACGTTTTACCCTCGACTGACCACGCGACTTGTCCCTAAGCCAGGATCTTGCCAGCTCTGCTAGACTAGCGAGGACATGCGGCGTGTCGTGCTCTTGCTCATGATGCTTTTTTTGCTGGGTACGGCTTGGTGGGCCTATCCCGTACTTCAGCCCCTGCTGCATTATGGCGCCCTACCCCGCAAGCTGGAGCGCCCTCTAACTGTTTTGTTGCTGGGGGTGGCCCCTGAGTACAAGTACTACCACCAGCGGGCACCCGAAAACTTTCGCGGTTTATCGGATACAAACCTGCTGGTGCGCTTTGACCCTACCGCCAAGCGCATTGTGGTCCTCGCGATTCCCCGGGATGTGTATGTGCGGATTCCCGGCTACGGCTGGTACATCATCAACCACGCCAACAAGTTTGGGGGTCCTGAACTGGCTAAGCGGGTGGTCAGCGAGCTGACCGGAGTAGGGGTTGACGCCTACCTGGCTGTGAGTGTGGATGCCATCCGCAAGGGGGTAGATGCCTTGGGGGGTATCACCGTCTGCGTGGACAAGGCCATGAAGTACAAGGATAACGCCGCTAAACTAGACATCAACCTCGAGCCCGGCTGTCAGCACCTTGATGGCGTGCAGGCTGAAGGATACCTGCGCTTTCGCCACGATGCCCTGGGCGATATTGGCCGTGTTCAGCGTCAGCAGGGTTTTTTTCACGCCCTGAAGCAACGGCTTCTCTCGCCAGGCGGCCTGTTGCGGCTGCCGCGGGCCATTGCCAGCGTAGAGCCGCATGTGCAGACCGACCTGACCCGCGAGCAGATGGCCAGCTTACTCGTCTTTACCTTGCAGCAGCCCGAACTGATCTCTCTCCTACTGCCGGGCCGGTTTGGCCGGGGCTGGGAGGTGGATCGCCCTAGACTGGAACAGCTAATCCAGCGCTACTTCACTGACGCTGTGGTTGCTACCAACGCCAGTCTGGAGGACTTGCAGGGCCGGGGGGTTGTGCTGCTTTATGCCGCGGCTCAGGAAGCGGTTGCCCTCGAGGTGCGGGACAAGCTGCGCCAGCTGGGCCTGCGGGTGCTTTTGCGTGAGCTAGAAAACGCACCGCCGCGCAGCGAGGTGCTGGCCAACGGAGCCTCGGAACTGGCCGAAGCCCTGGGCATAGCCCTCGGACTGCCCTGGCGCATATCGGGTGAGGCCGCTCTATACACCGACCTCACGGTGCGTATCGGAGCCGACTACAGCGGGCAGAACCAATAAGAACCCCACCTGAAGCTTTCTGTAGACAAGCTCAAGCTTCAGGCAGGGGCCTAAGCAAAATCAAAGACATTCTCCAGGGTGGCCCGCAAACCGGTTTGGGTGCTTGTGGTTGCCTCCTCGCTAAGGCGGTAAGGCAAGTTTCGAGCAACGGGTGAACCATTCAGGTAAAGAGGCTCGAGACCGATTCCCCGCGGTGAATGCGCCAGATGGCTTCGGCGAAGAGGGGCCCTACGCTGAGCTGCTTGATTTTGCTGCTGGGTTCGGCTTTGTAGCTGCAGGTATTGGTGGCTGCTACCTCAACAATGGGGGCTTTTTCGATGCGCTCAATGGCAGGGCCCACATACACGCCATGGGTGAAGGCTGCGTACACTGCCTCTGCCCCATGCTGCACCAGGGAGTTGGCAGCCTGCGCTAGGGTTCCGGCAGTGGAGACCTCGTCGTCTATGATCAGGGCTATTTTTCCACGCACGTCACCAACCAGCCCCCTCGAGGTAACCTCGGTGTCGGAGAGCCGCTGCTTATCAATGAAGGCGATAGGCAGGGCCAGGCGGCGGGCCAGCGAGCCGGCCCGCTTGATATCGCCCGCGTCGGGTGCTACCACCACGGCGTTCTCGAGTTTTTCTACCCGGGTGGCAAAGTAGTTGGCGATTACCGGCTCGGCGGAAAGGTGGTCTACGGGAACCTTAAAAAAGCCGTGCACCTGGGCCGAGTGTAGCGTCATGGTCAGCACCCGGTCGGCCCCGGCGGTCTGAATCAGGTCGGCTACTAGCCGGGCCGCGATGGAGATGCGGGGGGCGTCTTTTTTGTCGCTGCGGGCGTAAGCATAGTAGGGAATTACCGCGGTAACTCGAGCCGCGCTGCTGCTTTTGGCAGCGTCAATCATCATCAAGAGCTCTACCAGGTGATCCTGCACGGGAGGCGTGAGCGACTGAATAATAAAGATATCGCCTTCCCGTAGGCTCTGTTCGTACCGGACGAAAAGACAGTCGTTGGCAAAGCGCTCGGTAACGCTCTTGCCCAGCGGAACCCCCAGGTTGTCGGCTATTTCCTGGGCCAGGGGTAGGTTGGATTGTCCGCTAAACACCATCAGGGGTCGTTCCATAACCGCCTGAAAGCATACAACGATTGAAGGTACAGGGTAGATGCCCGCGCGGGCTGGGCCCAGTCTTGCGCGCACCTCAACCTGATGCTTTTTAGGGCTAGTCGAAACTAGCCGGATGCAAGGGCAGCCCCGACGCTTCTTATACCCTGTGTGGGTATTCGCTACAACTGCTCTATTTCCTGCTGCATGCTTGTGGTAACCTCGGGTCCCGACGGGTGCAGGTAGACGTTAATCTCGCTGCGGACGCCAAAAAGCCCGGGGTAGACCCCCGGCTCGATGGTAAAGGCCAGGCCAGGAATTAGTGGACGGGTGTCGTGGGTCTCGAGGTCATCCAGGTGGGTTCCGTTGCCGTGGGTGGTGCTAAAGCCCAGGTGGTGGCCGGTGCGGTGCAGGACATAGGCCCCCATGCCAGCCTGCTCGATGACC
>Ga0068706_1001160_pt1 | contig 11060 bp, 10 predicted proteins | sample YNPMSBMetaG_FD_65632 | JGI IMG/M metagenome (GOLD analysis project Ga0068706, IMG submission 65632) | Anoxygenic and chlorotrophic microbial mat microbial communities from Yellowstone National Park, USA - YNP MS-B MetaG | ecosystem: Environmental > Aquatic > Thermal springs > Hot (42-90C) >...
TACCGCGCCTGCGAGGGCTGGCTGGGCATGCCGGTCAACCGTGCCGTGTTCATTGCCGAGTTTGCCCCGTTGTTTCGCGGAGAGGATTAGGAAAAAGTTCCTAAGAAAAATTGGTCATTTTTACCGTAGCGGCGGGTCACGCCTTGCGGTAAAGTATTCTAAACCGGAGAAAGGAGAAAAGCATGCGGAAGGTAGCAATTGAGTTGATGACGGTAACGCCGCTGTTTTTGGGCGGCAGCGACCCGCGCGGTCAGCCGCCGGAACTGCGCCCGCCCTCGTTTCGCGGGGCGATGCGCTACTGGTACCGCGCCGCGCTCGGCGGGGTGGTGGGGGATAATTGGCAGGAAGTCCGCAAACTGGAAGGCAAAGTTTTCGGCATCACCAGCGAAGGGGGCGAAGGTAAAAGTCAGGGCAGCGATCAAGGGATGGGTTCACCGGTGAGCGTGAGGATTTCCTCAGTAGAAAATTTATCATCCCAAGATTATCAAAAGGGACGCCAGAAGCCGCCTCCGGGCAAGGATTATCTCTTCTGGTCGTTAGCCGAATCAGGTAGTCGAGAAAGGGGAAATTATCAGCCGGCGAGAAAATACATTCAGGAAGGCAAAACCTTTTCGGTTGTCCTGGCTTCCAGATTTAGCCATAACCCATCCAGCTACGAGCTTCGCCATGCGGTTTATGCCTTCTGGCTGGCCGTTCACCTGGGCGGAATTGGCGCCCGCTCCAGACGCATGGCGGGCAGTTTGATCCCTAAAAAGGTACAAACCATCGAGGGAATTACCTTTGGAGTTGGCTCATCGAAAATCGAAGACATAGCTAAGTACCTAAACGAAAACATCCAAATCATCAGGGACAACATAAAGCGGGACTTGAGTTTGAGTCCCAAGCTGCCAGGTGGTCAATTTTCTCGATACGATGTCCTGAATCCACAGTACTGCCAGATCTGGGTACTGGGGGTATACCCAAATTCCGAAACTGCGCTAAATGAGGTTGGGAGCAAATTGAGAGACTTTCGTAACCGCCGTGACCCCGATCACCGAGAGGTATATAAGTGGTTATCGAATAAACAGAAGATAAAGACAGTCGAGAGGTCTCAATTTGGGTTGCCGCTGGTCTATCGTTATACCAATGGGCCGAGTGGTACGATTATTGCCCGACTGCAACAAGGTGGTGAATCCGATAAGATTGAACGGCGGGCTTCGCCGCTGTGGTTGTCGGCGTTGCGGTGCGGTGATGGTCGAATTGCAGTAACGGCGGTGCTGTTCCGCAGTCAGTTTCTTCCAAAAGACGCTCAATTGGCTATAAAAAGCAAAGAGCCATTCCCAACCATCCCCCCGCCTGCGGGTTTGAACCTTATTGAAGAATGGATCAATTCATTTCCCAGCCGGCAGGAGGTGAGGTATGAGTAAAACCGCCCTTGCCATATTTACCTTCTCGCCGGTGCAGTCCTTCATCAGCGAGGCGCGCCGCGCCGAGGACCTGTTCAACGGCTCGGCAATCCTCTCGCGGCTGGCGTATGCCGCCGCCCAGGTTATTGGCCAGCAAAACCTGATTTACCCGCTGTCCATCTCGCCGGACGATATGCCCAACAAACTGGTCGCCGAGCTCAACATGGACGAAGCCGAACAGACTTTGCAAAAAGCCGAAGACGCGCTGATCGGCGAGTGGCGCAAAATTGCCGCCGATGCGCGCAAACGCGCCAATTTGGACAGCGATCCGGTATGGATGTCCATCTGGCAGCGCCAGGTGATTCAGCGCCCGCCGTGGCAGGTGTTTTGGGTGGTTGTGCCGCGCAGCGCCGACTACACCGCCGATTACCGCGAAGCCAGCCGGCTGCTGGACGGGGTCAAGCATGCGCGGCTCTTTGAACAAAGCGAGGAGGAGGGCGCAAAGGACAGCCTGAGCGGTCAGCGCTCGGCGCTGCATACCCAAAACACTTCCCCAAAGTGTTACTGGAAGGAGATGGCGAAGAAAGGACACATCCCCGCCTCGCGCCTCAAACCGGAAGGTAAGGAACGGCTGGACGGAATCGCTCTGGTCAAGCGCTTTGCCGAGCTGAAGCAGAACCGCCAGTTTCCTTCCACCAGCACGGTCGCCGGCTGGGATTTTTATCAGCTGGCTAAGCAGAAAGCCCTCGCCGCACTGCAGGCTCACAAACAGGTTTTGGATGGCCTTGATCTGTACCGTGCCCGCAAAGAGGATGACACCTTCCCGTACGACCTGGATTTGCTGTTCGAGGAAACGCTCACGCCTGAACGGATGAAGGACTCATACAACAAGACTTTCACGGCCGAGCAACTGAAACCGGCGCGGCAAACCTTGCGCGGACTGTACAAGGCATTGGGGGATACCCGCCCTTCGCCGTATTATGCCATCCTGCTGCTGGACGGCGACGGAGTCGGCGTGAAGCTGGATGATATGCAAGGCAGCTCCAAAAAAGGGAGAGCCTTTCACGAGGCATTCAGCCGTGCGCTGGCAGATTTTGCCGGGAAGACCGCAAAAGAAATTGTTTTAGAGGAAAAAGGCGGCTTCCTGATTTACAACGGCGGTGATGATGTCCTGCTGTTCGCCTCATTGCAGAACGCCATACCACTGGCGGTGAAACTGACTGGGGCCTATAAGAAAGCTCAGGAAGGGGTGGTTCATGCCACGCTTTCCGGGGCGGTGCTGTTCGCCCATCACCTTTCGCCGCTATCGCGCGTGCTGGCCGACCTGCGCTCCGCCGAGCAGTACGCAAAATCGGCAGCGGCGGATAATTGGGGCAATAAGGACTCGCTGTGTGTGGCGCTGAGCAAGCGCGGGGATGAGCCGCTGCGGGCGCGCAGCAGCCCCGGTCAGCTAGAGAATTTCGACAAGAAGTGGGTCGAGCCTTTCCGCGAAGGTCGGCTGGCCGGCGGGCTGCCCTATATGCTCAAGGACGATTTGCGCATAGCCGAAAGTCTTGAGCCGCAGGCGGTGCAGGCGCTGGTCACCTACCGCTTCAAACGGCAGGCCGCGCCGGACTTCGGCGAAGAGCCTGCCAAATTAGCCGACCAATGGGTTGAGTGGGTAGGCGAAATCCAGCACAAACTGAAGCCGCAAGAAGCGGGATTGGCATTCGAAGAAGGCGTCAACTGGCTGGTGATTGCCCGCTTTTTGGCACAAGGAGGGAGAGAATGACCGCTTACTTTATGGAAGCCCAGGATGTCTTGTTTTTCCGCGACGGCCGGCCGTTCAACGCCGGTGACGATCATCACGCCGTCAGCCGTTTTCCACCGCCGCCCTCGGTGATTCAGGGCGTGATTCGCTCGCATTATCTGGTTCACAAGGGCATTCCGCTGGAAAAGGACAAAATCCGCCAGGCGGTGGGCGATGCGGAAAACTTCAACGGCCTGCGGCTGAGCGCGCCGCTGCTGGCGCGCCGCGAGCCGGACGGCCGCCTGACGCGCTTTTTCCCAACCCCGGCGGATGCCTGCCTTTCGGACGATGGTCAACACATCCGGGCGCGGCAGATGGTCAGCTTCCGCCAACACAGTCACGCCGCAAGGGATTTGACGCACCTGCTGGTTTCCCCGCCCAACAGCAAACCCCAAAAGGGTGATTTGGGCGGGTATCTGGACGAAAGCAGCTTCCAGGCTTACTTTTTCAACGGGCAGGCGGTTGCGACCGTCAAAGCCGGCCAGCTCTTCCAGCGGGAAGTGCGCGTGGGCATTGCCCTGGATGCGGCGCGGCGCTCGACGGAGAGCGGAAAATTGTACGAAGCCGAGTTCATCCGCCCGCAGGAGGGGGTGGGGATTTGGGTCGAAATGGACGGCTACCCCGATTTCCCTGAGCAGGGCGTGATGCGCGCCGGGGGCGAAGGGCGCGCCTTGCGTTACGGCAGCGTTGCCCGGCAGGAATTTGCGGTTCAATTGGGCTGGAAGGTAGACCAGCCCCTGCCTTCCAATTTCAAGGTCTATTTTGCCAGTCCGGCATATTTTGAAGAGGGCTGGAAGCCGAAGGACTGGGGTGTTTTCTTCGACGGTCAGGTTGAGCTGGTGACGGCAGCCATTGGCGGTTATGAAGTGATCGGCGGGTACGACCTGTTGGAAGGCAAACAAAAACCTGCCGCGCGCTGGCTGCCGGCCGGGAGTGTGTTTTATTTCCGCAGTCAGGGCGGCGTCCGCTTGAAATCGGCGGCACTGACCGGGCGCGGGGCTGAAATCGGCTATGGTCAGGTGGTCATCGGCGCATGGCAGCCGGTGGATGCCTGACCGCTTCAATTCAAATCAGGAGGATAAGCAACATGTTCAAAGAAAGCCGTATCTTGTTTTTGTATGCTGAAACCGCCGTTCATGCCGGCAGCGGACGGGCGGCCGGCGGCGCCACCGACCTGCCCATTCAGCGCGAGCGGGTCACCCAGTATCCGCTGGTGCAGGCTTCCGGGCTGAAGGGCGCGCTGCGCGCCGATTTTCGCGAGAGGAAGAAGGTGAAGGATGATGACCAGCTGGTCAAAGAAATTTTTGGTGAAGCAGGCGGGGAAGATAAAAACTACGCCGGAGCCGTTTCGGTGGGGGATGCGCGCCTGCTGCTGCTGGCGGTGCGTTCGCTGAAAGGCGTGTTCGCTTACGTGACCAGCGCGCATGCCCTCTCGCTGCTGCGCCGCACCGCTGAACTGATCGCTCAGCCGCTGGATCTGCCGCAAATTCCTGCTCCTAAAGGTGAAAGCACGGCCCTGGTTGCACCGAGTTCGGAACTGATTATGGATAAGAAAAAAGAAAACAAAAAAGACGATTATGTGGTGCTGGAGGATTTCAGTTTTATCGCTCAGCCGTCTGAGGAAGTGAAGCAAATTGCCGACTGGCTGGCTGCAAATGCCCTGCCGCAGGGGGAGGTCTATAAATACTGGCGCGAGTCGCTGCCCAAACGGCTGTGCATTTTGCCGGAAGACGCCTTCCGCGATTTCTGCCTGTACGCTACTGAGGTGCAAACTCACGTACGCATCGAGCCGGATAAGAAAACCGTGGCGAAAGGCGCGTTATGGACGGCAGAGTACCTGCCTGCCGACAGTTTGCTGTATGCGCCGCTGTTCTTCACCGATGCGCGCACCAAAACCAATGGCAAACCGGTTGAGGCGGTGATTAGGGAATTTGATTATCTGAATGGCAGCCACCTGCAGGTGGGTGGTGATGAAACCACCGGTCAGGGCTGGGTGGCGGCGCGGATTTACGGAGGTTGACCATGAGCGAAAATAATCCATCCATCGTCCGCACCCTGGAGCAGCAGCGCGCCGCGCACGCCTGGCAGCAGGTTCAGGCAGGAAAAACAGCGGCTAAACAAAAAGAATTAAAGAGTCTGGCGCGCAGTGCGCCGGCCAGCATCCAGAGCAACGGGCTGGGGCAAACGGTGGCATTTTGGAAGGCCAAAGGTGAGGATCATCATCGGGTTTTGTACGCTGCGTTGGAGGGCTGGCTGAAAGAGCAGCTGCATATTTCTGCATCCTTGCTGGAGTGGATTGCCAGTCAGGCTTCCAGCGCCGATTATCGCTACGCTACCGCTGAAGCGCTGGCCTACCTGAGCTGGTACAAACGCTTTGCCGAAGCCGAGCTGGAGGGAGAATAATCTATGAAGGGTAACCAGGCAATGAAAGGCGGCGCAAAACCGCCCGGCGGTGGTTCGGCGGGCGCTTCCGGCGCGCCAGCGAGCGTTATACAATATCCCCTGCAAAAAGATACAGCAGATGTTTTCAGATCTGCCAACAAATCCGTTTTGAATCCCGGTTTGATGTTTGACCGGTTTGCCCCGGATTTGAACAAAGCCGGAAATCAAAAAGAAGAATGGAAAAAAAGAGCGCTGAACGATGCAGCGGTTAAGCCGGACGGCCGGGTCCTGTCCGCCTATCTGGCTCGCTGGCAGGCGCTGACCAAAGCAGCAGGAGCCAACCCTTTCCAATTGAAAACCGACTGGCGCTTCATCCCCGGTTTAGGGCGCAAGAGCGCGCTGGAAATCGGTTTCAATTTTCACCGCTACGGCTTCCCCTGCCTGCCCGGCAGCGCGGTCAAGGGCATTGCCCGCACACAGGCGCTGTTTGAGCTGGCCGAAAGCCTGCCGCTGAGCGGTGAGCAGGGGCAAACCCTGAATGACCTCGATAAACTGCTGGAAAAAGCGCAGGAAGACTTCGAAAAGGAAGTCAAGAAGACCCAGTGGAAACGGTTGAATGATCAGCTGCAGGAAGCCCAGGATTTTCGCGCGATTTTTGGCACGCTGGAAGCCGCCGGCGGGGCGATTTTCTTTGAAGCCATCCCGAAGGATGCCTTTGCGCTGGAATTGGACATCATGAACCCGCACTACGGCCCTTATTATCAGGGCAAAGAAGCGCCGGCGGACTGGCACAACCCGGTGCCGGTCGGCTTTCTGGCCGTGCCGGCCGATAAGGTGTTTCATTTTGCGGTTGGCTGGCGCGCCGCGGCGCCCCGCGCCGAACAGCTGCGGCCGAAAGCCGAGGAATGGCTGAAAAAAGGCCTGCAGGAATTGGGCGCCGGGGCAAAGACGGCTGCCGGTTACGGGTATTTCAAATAAAATTGGGCGGGGCGGCAAACGCGGCTTACCGGTGAGTGCCGTCCCCGTCCTCTCTGCGGAGGATGTAAAGGTAAATCCTATGAATCTGGTGTGTTTGATTGGCGAACAGCCTATTCCCAACCTGCTGCCGATTCTTCATCTCAAACCGCAGCAGGTGCTGCTGGTGCATACCGGCAACGAACTCAGCTCCAAAGCCGCGCGGCGGCTGCAGAAATTGTGCGCTCAAAAACAAATTGCCGCCGAGTTGTTGAACGTCGGCGATGCCTATCGTTTGGAAAGCCTATATGACCAGCTGCGTGAAAAAATCTCCGGCGAGCCGCAGACCGAGTGGTGCTTCAACCTGACCGGCGGCACCAAGCTGATGTCGCTGGCGGCAGCGCAGGCGGCTGCCGATTTCAACCTGCCGTGTGTCTATTACCAGACCGAAGCCGAACGCGGTCAAAAAGTCGGCAAGCTGCGCCACTACCGGTTTGATGGACAACGCCGGCTGGTCGAACACACGCAAGGCGGTGAGATTTTACCGCCCTTGCTGACCCTGGAGGATTACCTTCTGGCGCACCATGACGGCTATCACCTCAAACCACCCGACCGTACCCAGAACGGCTGGCAGCTGGAAGAAGCCGTATATCAAGTGCTGCGGCCGCAGGTGGATGAGATCCTGCGCAATGTTCAGCCGGAAGGGGTGAAAGATCAGGTGGAAATTGACCTCCTCATTCGTATCGGTAATCAGGTGGGGGTGATTGAAGTCAAGACCGGCGGAGAGGGCAGCGGTAAGAAAGCGGTCGATCAACTGACCACGGCAGCCGCCCGCGAATATCTCGGCACTTATGCCCAGCGGTTTATCGTCACGCAGCAGGCGCAAGAAGACCGCTACAAAGCGCTGGCAAACGCTGTGCAGGTGCAGGTCATCGAACTGTTGAAGTACCGCGGCGGTACAAGGCTGGACTCCTCCGACCAGCAAAAATTGCTGGACGCCATTCAGGGAAAAATGCCCAAACCTATCGCTTATGGGGGAATACCAAAATGATTCTGGTTAATTTTTCACACCCGCTTTCTAAAGAGCAGATCGGTCAGGTCGAGAAAATCACCGCCCAGACGGTTGAAAAGGTGATCGAAATACCCAGCCAGATAGACCCGCAGCAGCCGTTGGAAGAACAGGTGCTGCGCATGGTGGACCGCGTGCCGCTTTCGCCGGAGGAGTGGCAGAACGCCCCCATCCTGATCAATCCGCCTTCGCTCAACTTTACGGCCGTCCTGCTGGTCGCCGACCTGCACGGCCGGATGGGCTTCTTCCCGGCCTTTTTGCGCCTGCGCCCGGTGGAGGGGGCAATTCCGCCGCGCTTTGAAGTGGCCGAAGTGCTCAATTTGCACAGCATTCGCGAAAAGGCGCGCCTGCGCCGCAACATCGGGAAGAGCCCATGAACGAGTTACCCCCCAAAACCCGGCAAAGCGGCTTTCCTTTAACCGCGCTGTGCCTGCGCTTTGCCTGCCGCGCCGTTTCCGACCTGGACTTGGGCGGGCTGCGCGCCGGGATGCGCCTGCGCGGCGCCTTGTTGAATGTAATGAACCGCTCGATTTGTGCTCTTTCACCGTTTGCGCCGGCCGAGCGGCTGCGCATGGACCCCCAGCACGTGCAGAACTGCCCGGTGTGCTGGCTGCAGCTGTATGAACCCCGGCCCGGCGAGGTGCGCCGCGCCTATGTTTTGCAGCCGCCCATTCATCTACCTGCCCGCCTGCCGGCCGGCACGCCGTTTTCTTTCGTCTTTACCCTGCTGGGCGAGGGACAAAATTATCTGCCCTACTTCTTGCTGGCGGTACGCGAGATGGGTGAAGTGGGGGTGGGCAAGGGGCGCGGGCGTTTTCAATTGCAGCAGGCCACCGCCGAGTATCCGGATGGACAATCTGCCGTGGTGTGGAGCGAGGATGAACCAGTCGTCCGGCTGCCGCAGCGCCGCATTGAACATCGCGACGCGGCTGAATGGGCGCAGCGCATGAAGGAAAGGTTGAACGGCGCAGAATCGTTGACCTTGTCCTTTCCCACGCCGCTGCGGATTGTGAATGAGGATCGGCTGTTGAAAACGCCGCGCTTTGAAGCCGTGTTCGACGCGCTGCTCAAGCGGCTGGATGATTTAGCCGAAGCGTATGCCGGCGGGTATCAGCGCGCTTATGATGAGCGGGTGCGGCTGCGTCAGTTGGCGCGGCAGGTGCAGCTGGTGGAAAATCACACCGAGTGGGTGGAACTGTCCAGCTCGTCCAGCCGCAGCGGGCGGGAAACGTGGATCAGCGGGCTGGTTGGGCGGGCCGTGTATCAGGCGCCGGTCGAGGTCTGGCAGGCGTTGGGGGAGTGGCTGGCCTGGGCTGAAATCGTTCAGGTCGGCAAGGACACGGTCAAGGGCAACGGCGTGGTGCGGGTAGGCGGCTTTGCCGTTGGCGGATAAGGCGCCGCTCAACACAAAGGCGCAAAGACGCAGAGAACAGCAAGAAACATCTCCTGGCGGAAAATCTCTGATGGAAGAATTGATCCCGGATGGGTGTCAGCTTACAAAGGTGTAAAGGCTGGCCAGCTGGGGTCTCGATATAATTTCTTAAGAGGAAACGGTCTTTTTTTGGTATTATGGAGGCATCAGGATGAAGAAATTCTTCTCTGTCTTTTTTGTGCTGATTTGTATTGGGCTGGTTTTGTCCTTAACTTTTTACCCGTTGACGGGGAAAGTGATTGCGTCAGGCGAAACTCCGCCGTCTTACCCGATGGGGCCAGATCTGGAGCAGTTCCCGGCCGGTTATAACCCTTTAACCGGGCTGCCGGTGTCTGATCCGTCCTGGCTGGAGCTGCCGGCCGTGCTGGTATCTTTGGCTCACTTCCCCCCTACCGTCCGCCCGCAGACCGGCCTTTCGGTTGCTCCGCAGGTGTATGAAATCTACATCACCGAGGGGATGACCCGCTTTCTGACCGTCTTTTACGGCGAAGCGCCCCAATTGCTGCCCACTCCGGCCGGGCTGACCCCGCGCGCCGAACCGCTGCGTCTCAACGGCGCTGCTTTGGGAGGCCGCGTTTTGTGGGACCGCAATGCCGATGGCGCTCAACAGCCCGATGAACCCGGGCTGGGCGGCATCGAGCTGCAGCTGGTGGAGTTGGGCGGCAGTGTTATCCGCACGGTTTTGACAGATGGCAACGGCTACTACGCTTTCTCGCCGCGAATCGGTAAATTGTATGCCGTGCGGTTGCAAATCCCCGAGGGTTTTCGTCTGACCTCCGGCGGCGCGGAAGTACCTGTTCAGGACGGCAGCGCACACAACGTGGCGCAAACCAGGGTGTTTACCTTCCGCCAAACCGATCTGAATCTCGATTTTGGTCTGGAATGGAATCAGATGACGAACGGGTCGGGAGAAAACCAAAACCAGAGCAACGCCATTGTGGGAATTGAACAGCCGCAAGATGCGGGATTGGCCGGCGTGCGCTCCGGGCGCGAGGCCTATGTGCCGATTGCAGCTGCTTTTCCCAACGGCTGTCTGGTTGCGGCAAGTAAATCGGCGGAAGTCAACCTGCGCATCTGCCGCAATGTGTTCGGCAGCAACCCGCAGGACATCAACAGCGCCGGCCTGTCGGTGACTCAGCTGCGCCGGCTGGCGGAAGCCAACCGCAACCCCAGCGCGCCGCCCAACTATTCGGGCAATGTGTTTGACCCGCAGCCGCCTGCCGGGGGTCAACCCGCCGATCAGGTGAATGTGTTTTACGCCTATCTGAATCAGGCGCGCTGGGTGTACGATCCGGTTGCGGGGGCTTACTGGCGCTATCAGGATTACGGCGACGAAAGCCGGGTTGGGCAGTTCGTTCCGGCAACCGACCGACTGACCAACCGGCCTGTGCTTTTTGAAAATGTGGTTGTCCTGTTTGTCGAACATACCGCCCGCACGCCGACCATCATTGACCTGAACATGCAGCCCGGTACAAAAGGCAAAGCCGTTGTCTTCCGCAACGGGCAGGTTTATACCAATGTTTATTGGAGCATGGTGGGCGAAGACTATGAGAAAACCACCGGTTTAGCGCGGCCGGTGCGCCTGCGCTATGCCGACGGCCGGCCTTTCCCGCTGGCTCCGGGTCAAACCTGGCTGCATATTGCCACCACTAATTCGACGGTTTACGAGGAAACTGGTCAGCCGGGGGTGTGGAAGTTCCGCTTCTATCCGCCCAAGGGAGCAAAATAGGAGGAGCTGTACGGAAAGAATGCCCGAAGAGCAGCGCGCTGACCTGTAAAAAGGGTTGCACTTCTCTAAGTAATATAACCTCAATTCGGGATAAATCATTTCTACATCATCAACTTTAGCATTTTCGTCCCCCTCCCGGCCTCCCCCAAAATCGCCCATGCGATTTTGGGGGAGGTGCAGGTGGGGGCATTGGTACCGCGTGCCGGGTTCTTAGTACCTATCCGAAAATTATATTGAGCAGGACTTGAGCACAGGCCATGTGAACAAAAGCGAGCCAGTTCTCTGATTTCTTGCACCAACGGGTCGCAATACTACGCCGT
>Ga0068706_1001163_pt1 | contig 11051 bp, 9 predicted proteins | sample YNPMSBMetaG_FD_65632 | JGI IMG/M metagenome (GOLD analysis project Ga0068706, IMG submission 65632) | Anoxygenic and chlorotrophic microbial mat microbial communities from Yellowstone National Park, USA - YNP MS-B MetaG | ecosystem: Environmental > Aquatic > Thermal springs > Hot (42-90C) >...
GGATACAACCTCCCTTCCCTCCTATTAGGAGGGATACAGGGAGGTTGATTTGGCAATCCTTTGCTTCGCTAAGCTTCGCAAAAGCAGTGTCGGCTTCGCCGCCCTTCGCATCCCTCACGCAAACAATCCCACAATAGCTATGAACTCCCTCAAAAAAACATTACTTTGTAAAACCTTCCAAGTATTCTTGTAACATAATAGTAGCCGCAACCGCATTGATATATCGCTTATCTGAACGTTTTTTTTTAGAAAAATTTGCTTCAATCATCGCTTTTAGCGCCATTTTTGACGTCAGTCGTTCATCCCATAAAATAACCTCTAAATCTGAAAACTCCTTTTGTAACCATTCATAAAAATTTCTTACTTCCTTTGTTATATGAGTATCTGAACGGTCAAAATGTGTAGGATAACCTAATAAAAATTTAGTAAAGTACTCAGATTTAGCATTTTGAATAAGCCATTCTTTAAGTTGGTTAGTGTCTAAACAACCAACGGGAGAAGCAATAATTTGCAGCGGGTCTGTCCATGCGATACCTGTTCTTTTCAAACCGTAATCTATGGCGACAATTCTTCCTTTCATTTAGGTTAAATTAGAAAGTGGAAACGTTTCTTTTGAATAATATTTTCCTTTTTCATCTACGCCCACGAGCCCACACTCGTGATAGGGGTCATGTTCATAAAAAATGACAATGTTATCATTAACACACTCTTCTAAAAAGAGCTTACGTTCTTCCAATGTAACCAAAGGGCGAACATCATACCCCATGACATAAGGTAAAGGAATATGACCATAAGTAGGAAATAAATCTGACGCAAAAAGTATCTTGTAATTTTTGTAAGAAATTAAAGGAAGTTGCTGTGCTTCGGTGTGCCCGTTCACAATCAATAACCTGATTTGGGAATGAAATTGAGTTTCTCCTTTGAGTAATTTCAATTGTTGAGAAGATTGCAACGGTTGAATGTTTTCAGCAAAAAAACTAGCTTTTTCTCTATCATTGGGGTTTAATGCCCATCGTAAATGTTTTTCTTGTACCCAATAATTAGCGTACGGAAAAGCAAGAACAGGTTTGTATTCTGCATCCCATTCCGTAGAACCTCCCGCATGGTCAAAATGTAAATGCGTTAAAATGACGTCCGTAATATCATTTTTTTGGAAGCCCAAAGCCTTTAAACTACTTTCTAAATTATATTTCTCGTGGTCTATGCAGTAGATAGATTGAAATTTAGCATGGTATTTATTTCCGATGCCGTTATCAATTAAAATCAGTTGATTACCATCTTCAATGAGCAGGCAACGCATAGCCAACTCTATAAGGTTATTAGCATCTGCAGGGTTCGTTTTACTCCAAATCGTTTTGGGGACAACGCCAAACATTGCTCCACCATCCAACTTAAATCTTCCGGTTTCAATCGTATAGAGTTTCACGCAAAATTTACTACGCAAAATTACATGGAAATTTGTTTTATGTAGAAATAAAATGAAAAATCTCGTTCTAATGGAATGATAATTGTTTTATTTTTGTTAAGAAATCAAGGATGAAGGTCTATATCACAAGAAAAGTACACTTTAATGCTGCTCACCGCATTTTTAATCCTGAATGGACAGACGAAAAAAACTATGAAGTTTTTGGTGGATGTAGTAACCCCAACTGGCACGGGCATAATTATACATTGGAAGTAACCTTAGTAGGTACTCCAAATCCTGAGACAGGTTATGTATATGACCTTAAAAAATTAAAACAACTACTTGAAAATAAAATAATTAACAAAGTTGACCACAAAAACTTAAATTTAGAAGTTGATTTTATGCAAGGTATTATTCCCACAACTGAAAATTTTGCTATTCAAATTTGGAAAGAATTAGAACCACATATACAAGGAGCCAAGCTTTATTCTGTCAAATTATATGAAACAGAACGAAATTTCGTAGAATATAAAGGAGAAAATAACATTTCAATTCAAAACATATCAAAATGAAAAATCAAGTAAAGGACATTGAGGAATTACTTTTGAATAGTAATCTGAACACACCTTTGCGTCATGACGCTTTTTTATTAAGCGATGATGAAAAAGTTGAACTCATTACAGAAAAATTTGCTGAAATTATGCAAATTCTTGGATTAGATTTAACCGATGACAGCCTTAAAGATACTCCTAAACGGGTGGCTAAAATGTATGTCAAAGAAATTTTTGAGGGTTTAAATCCACAGAAATTACCTAAATTATCACTCTTTGAAAATAAATATGGTTACCATCAAATTTTGTTAGAAAAAAATATTCATTTTACTTCTACCTGTGAACATCATTTTTTACCTATTGTAGGCAAAGCCCATGTAGCATACATTCCTAAGGATAAAGTGGTTGGTTTATCTAAATTGAATCGTGTCGTAAAATATTTTGCTAAAAGACCACAAGTTCAAGAAAGATTAACCCTTCAAATTGCTGAATATCTTCAAACTGCCCTTAATACAGAAGATGTAGCTGTTATCATAGATGCAGAACACTATTGTATCATTTCTAGAGGCATTGAAGACCAGGAAAGCTCTACCGTTACCTCAGAGTTCAGAGGAAAATTTCAAGATATGGAATACCAAAATAAATTATTGCAAATGATCCTTTGATTCAATTACAATTCTTTAAACTATTTCAATTTTTGAAATCTCGTTTGCAATTCATCATTTATTTTTACCGTTCATGTAAATTATAATCCAAGCTAATGTTATAGTTGTAATTTTGCAATATCCTATTCATTTCTGAGCATTGATTGTGTCCTGCCTTTTAATCGGCAGGATTTTTTTTGATTTTTTTACCGTGAACCTTGTTTACATCTAAAATGAAATTTAAATTACCCTTTCTGTTAAATTTATTGTTCCTATGTTTTTTTGTTTTCGCTGACTTAGATGCACAAAATCCATCCATTGAAAAAGAATTTCAAAAAATGATAAAGAAAAAAAATTCCGTAGAACTAATCCCAAAATTTCTAACCAAGTACCAAAAAAAAGGATATGCAGAAATTCATGTGGATACCTCAGCTCAACCGTTTCAACTTCATATCGGGAAAATATATATTTTGGATAGTTACACCAATAACTTAAACTTAATGTTAAAAAATGGAAACTTAAAAATAAAAAGTGTTTTTTCATGGTCAAATTTTAATGAATTTCATCAAAAAATTTTAAAATATTACGGAAATTTAGGTTATCCTATGGTTCAAATTGAACCTCACATTAACTATGAAATTCAACGGGATACCGTTTTTGTTAAAATAAAAGAAGATATTGACTTAAAAAAATCTTATTCCATTGACAGCATCCTTTTACCTAAAAATATTAAAGAAAATCCTAAATTTGTTTATCAACTTATTGATTTACAGCCAGGGGATAAATTTCATCAAGAAAAAATTGAAAAAATTTCCCAAAACCTAAAAAAATCTCAATACTATCAGCAAGTTTTGCCTCCTAAAATACAATTCTCGGATAGTACCTGCAAAATCATTTTAGACTTCCAAAAATATAAAAATAACCGTTTTGATTTATTGATTGGGTTATTACCGCCTCAAAATAATACTCAAAAACTACAATTTACAGCAACTGCTGATTTTTCTATGGTTAGCATGTTTAGACAAGGTGAAATTCTACGGTTAAAATATGACAAACTTCAAAATATATCTCAAAAAATGAACTTAGAATATTTACATCCATATCTTTTCAGACTACCCATAAAATTTCGTTTTCAATTTGATTTATTTAAACAAGACACGAGTTTTTTAAATAGATTTTTTAATGTAGGAGGGAGTTATTTAATCAATCAAGAATCAGAAATTATAATTTCTTACCAACAAAAAAGTTCAAATTTAATTTCAGTTACAAAATATCAAAACATCACGTGGCCCCCCCCCTCTCAATTAGATTCAAAATCTAATACCTATCTTTTAGGTTATCAATTCAAACAACTTGACAACCCTTTGAACCCTACAAAAGGTATTTTCTTAAATTTTAGTGGCAGTACAGGTATCAGGAAAATTTTGAAAGTCAAAGGTTTAGAAAATTTAGATTATGATAAAATCGGAAAAATTCAACCTAAACAAGAAATTGAAATAAAAATTTTCAAATATACTTCCATAGGAAAAAGAACCGTCGGAGTTTTAGGGCTTCAAGCCTACTACCTTAAACTCAATAATTACTTTGAAAACGATTTAAAGCCCATCGGTGGTTATAAAATACTAAGAGGATTTAACGAAAATCAATTTTGGGCAGCTCATTATCTGATTGGTACGCTTGAACTTAGGTTACTCCTTGAAGAACTATCCTATATCGGTATTTTTGCTGATTTAGGTTATCTAAATCAAAAAAAATATACACAAAACCAAATTTTTAGACCGATTGGCATGGGTATTGCTATTAATTTTGATACGAATTTAGGAATTATGTCTGTAAGTTATGCAATAGGAAAATATGAAAATCTAAACTTTCAGCCTACGAGAGGAAGAATTCACGTCGGAATTATCAATAATTTTTAATTTTTGGCATAAATTTTGATGCAAAATTATAAGAAAAATGAAAAGATATTTTACATTATTCGTTTTTTGGGTCTTTTGTAATTCCATTTTAATAGCACAAAATTCTGCTGATGAAGTATTTCAACAAATTGAAAGTGCCATTAAAAAGGGGGATGCTGCCGCTTTATCTACCCACTTTAATTCTATGTTAGACCTCACCATCTTAGACAAAGAACAAACCTATTCCTCCAGCCATGCTATGTACGTGATGAAAGAATTTTTTATGAACTACCCCGTTCGCTCTTTTAGCATCTTGCATAAAGGTAACTCCGGAGATAATGTTTACGCAGTAGGTTCATATATCAGCACCAAAGGCGTCTTTGATACCAATATCTTTATCAAAAAGTATGGTAATACCTACAAAATCAACCAACTGCGTTTTGAACCTGATAAATAGAGACCAAATTCTATATTTATGTTGTGTGTTTGATGCGGCTTTACTATTAAGTAGAGCCGTTTTTTTTTAATATTCAAAAAAAGAATTAGTGCGTGCCCCCGTCTTCTTTGCCCCATTTCGCTAGGCTTCGTGCGGCTCAGTCAACAGGGGTGGGCTGAATCTCCCTAAATCCCTCCTATTAGGACAAAAGGGAGGTTTGCGTTTTCAGCTTCGCTAAACCGTAAAGGCAATGCCGCCTTTGCCCCTCCTAACATAGGAGGGGTGTCCGAAGGACGGGGTGGTTTCGCCGCTCTCCGAATCCCTCACGCGTACCATAAACAAAAGTTCCAACACTTCTTTTTTTTCAACTTTTAAAAAAAAATTTTTGAACTTTATAAATAATCACTAATTTTGCACTCCGATTTATGCGTTCGTAGCTCAATTGGATAGAGCATTTGACTACGGATCAAAAGGTTGAGGGTTCGAATCCTTCCGAACGCACTTGGTTTATGTATTTTGTTAAACTCTCGCTAATTATTCCCGTTCTTTGGTTCTCTATTCACAAAATAGATAAACAATTTTTTTTTCAAAATTACTTTAAAAATCTTGAGCATCTAAGCCAAAAAAACCAAAGTTTTTATAAAATTAAGAATAAACATTCTTTTTCTCAACATTCCCAAATTAAAACATCTAAACTTTCATCTATATTCTATCCTTTTCAAAAAATAATTATTAACCTAAAAAAAATATCAAACTTTCATACTTTTCTACAAAAATTTCATAAACAAAACCACTTTAATCTTATTTTTAGATTGAATTCCATTTGGGCTCATGCTCCCCCAATAATTTAATTCAAACTTTGTATTGATTAGTGTTCATTATTTTTACTCATTCATTTCATACATACTGCAAAACGTTATTATCACAAATTAAAAAATTATTTAAAAATTAAAAAAAATCATGAGAAATAGAGGGCTTATATTAACATTATTGGTAATTTTTGCACTAATATGTGCATACAATTTATATTACACCGTCATGCGTTTAAGTACTGATAGCATGCTCAATGAAATGACGGTAGAACAAAGAGTAGAATGGTTTAAAGACCAAGAAAATTTTGAGGCTTATAAGACCTATCGTGAAAACTCCATGTCTTTAGGCCTTGATTTACAAGGAGGGATGTTTGTTACGTTAGAGGTAGGGATTGATGAAGTGATTAGAGCAAATGCTTACGACCCAAAAGATACACTTATCAATCAAGCTATAGCAAAAGCAAAGGAACTTACTTCTACGAATAGTTCAAATTTCGTAGATTTGTTTTTACAAAGTTTAAAGCAGAAAGCTCCACAAGCCAAATTATCAACCTACTTTGCACAAGGCTTAGGCTTAACTTTTGACGCATCCGATGAACAAATCATTAAAGCGCTTAAAGAAAAAGCAGATAAAGCCATAGACCAAACTTTTGATGTGCTACGTAAACGTGTAGACCGTTTTGGGGTTACTTCGCCTACCATCCAAAAATATGGCTCCAATCGTATTTTAGTTGAGTTACCAGGAGTAAAAGACTCTGAACGTGTAAGAAAATTACTACGTGGAACTGCTCAATTAGAGTTTTGGCCTACCTACCCTATCAAAGATGCTTTCCAGTACATTGAAAAAGCGAATGAAGCCGTTAGAAAGGTAAAAGGTATTGTCGTAGATACCACTAAAAAGGATACTTCTCTAACAGAAGAACAAAAACGAGAAAAATTTAAAAAAGAAAACCCTTTATTTGCCAAGTTACTCTTCCCTAATTTTGAAGGATTAAAAGGAAATGAGCCTGTGGTAGGCTATGCTTTAATTTCTGACACAGGTGAAGTGAACAGAATGTTAGCAATGCCTGAAGTTCAAGCAGTTATGCCGGATGATATCCGCTTTTTATGGACAGCAAAACCTGAAAATGAAGCTTCTCAGTACCTTACCTTAATAGCAATCAAAACTAACCGTGAAAACAAAGCACCTTTAGATGGTAGTACAGTAGTAGATGCGCGCCAAGATTTTGACCCCCAAAACCGTAATATGCCTATCGTTTCTATGAGTATGAACGTTGAAGGGGCTAAAAAATGGAAAAAAATGACTACTGATTACCTTAATAAGCATATTGCCGTGGTGTTAGATGGATATGTTTACTCTTACCCCGTCGTAAACTCCGTTATTCCTAACGGTCAAACTCAAATTTCTGGTAATTTTACGATTGAAGAAGCCAAAGACTTAGCAACTATCCTTACTTCAGGAAAAATGGAAGCTCCCGCAAGAATTGAAGGGGAAGAAATTGTCGGTGCCTCCTTGGGGCAAGATACTATCAAACAAGGAATTATCTCTTTTATTGCAGGCTTCCTGATTGTCATTATCTTCATGGCTTTTTATTACAAAACAGCAGGTATCATTGCAGATATAGCTTTAATTTTTAACTTGTTCTTTATTTTTGGTATTTCCTCTGCTTTTAATGTAGTTTTAACCTTACCGGGCATAGCAGGAATTGTTCTAACCATGGGGATGGCTGTGGACGCCAATATCCTTATTTACGAAAGAATCCGCGAAGAACTCGGCGCTGGAAAGTCTATCAAATTTTCTGTTTCCGAAGGCTTTTCCAAAGCATTATCTTCCATTATTGACTCCAACGCTACTACCTTTTTAACAGGTCTGGTTTTATATAATTTCGGTACAGGTCCTATTAAAGGGTTTGCGGTTACGTTAATGATTGGTATCGTTACCACTTTAATTGCTGCTCTGTTAGTCACTCGTATAATTATTGAATACATCATTCGCAATGAAAAAGGCATCAAAAAACTACAATTCGGTGCTACGGGCTTATACAAAAAAATTGTGGAAGCCAATTTTGATTTCATCGGAATGAGAAAAAAAGCTTACTACGTTATCGGTGGTTTGATGATAGCATACCTTGTCTTTATTTTTGCTTTCGGTTTTAAATACGGCGTTGACTTTGTAGGCGGAAGACAATTTGTAGTGGAATATGACGCTTCTGAAATCCAGTTAGACAAAGTTCGTAATAGTCTAACACAAGCCTTTCAAAACAATATGCCTATCATCAAAACTGTTGGCTCCAAAAATCAAATCATGATTACCACGAATTACTTAGTCAATCAGCAAGATGCAGATGAAAAAGTGGCTAACTTAATCATTGAAACCTTAAAAAAAGAGCCTTCTACGCCTAACCCACGTATCATAAAATCTACTAAAGTAGGTCCAACGGTGGCAAGAGACATCGTCATCGGTGCATATTATTCAGTGATTTTCAGTTTGCTAATCATTTTTTTGTACATATTACTACGTTTCAGCCGTTGGCAATTTGGATTAGGAGCAATTGCATCACTCATTTTTAATGTTTTTACTGTCATGGGCTTTTTCTCCATATTGAGCTATTTGGATATCTTACCTTTCTCTTTAGAGCTTGATCAATCTATTATTGCAGCGATTCTAACCGTCGTAGGTTATGATATCAATGACTCCGTTATCGTTTTTGATAGAATAAGGGAAGTGCTCCGTGAAACTAAATTTAAATTTGATTACGAGAAAATCTTTAATTCAGGTATCAATCAAACTTTAAGTCGTACTTTAATTACGAGTTTTACAACTATACTTTCTGCCTTAATTTTGTTTATTTTTGGTGGAGAAGTTATCAAGGGATTTATGTTTGCTATGTTGATTGGATTTTTTGTAGGGGTCATTACCTCCATTTTTGTTGCTAGCCCCATCACTATGGATTTAATTATCAACGTTGAAAAAAAAACTGAAACCAAATCATAAATTTATCCATTAAACTAAGCAAAATTCAAACTTTAAAAGGCTGTACTTGTAGGTTCAGCCTTTTTTGTTAAATCAAAAACCTTGTTTACTTTTGTGTAATGAAAGAAGTTATTTCACAGAACTTTGAGCAGATGCTTAAAGTTTTACAAGATTTTATGACAGAAGAAAATTATACCCAAATTGAAAAAGCATCTGAAATGATGCGAGAATCCATTAAAAACGGTGGAAAAATCATTACATGTGGAAATGGAGGTTCTCATTGTGATGCGATGCACTTTGCAGAAGAACTTACGGGACGTTTTCGTGAAAACCGTATAGCTTTACCTGCGATTGCTATTTCAGACCCCTCGCATATCTCATGTGTAGCAAATGATTTTGGATTTGAATATGTATATGCTCGTTTCATTGAAGCACTCGGCAAGCCTCAAGATATTTTACTTGCAATTTCTACCTCTGGAAATAGTAAAAATATTCTTCAAGCCGTGAAAACCGCCCATAAAATAGGAATGAAAACCATCGCATTAACCGGTAATAACGGCGGCGAACTCGCTAAAATAGCTGATTTAGAAATTCGTGTTCCATATTATGGCTATTCAGATAGAATTCAAGAAATTCATATTAAAATTTTACATACCCTTGTTCAACTTATTGAAATATAAAAACCGGCATTATAAACACGCCGGTTCAACAATAAACTAACTAAACTAACTACTATGCTTACCTTTTTGAAAGGTTGTCGCAAAGATAGTATACTTACCTTATCCATGTCAATATTAAATTGTAAAATACTTAAAAAAACGTATTTTTTTATGACAATTTTTTTTTATACTGATTTATACTTAATCATGAACCGAATTTGTATTATTTTTTTGATTTTAAACATTTTTACAGTCAACTTCATGGTTGCACAAAATGATACATTAGATATTTTGAGTCAAGATACCTTAGCCCCCGTGCAAAGGAGCGGTAATTTTAATTTTGTTTTGAGTAGAAGTTACATTCTAAATGCAGATTTCCAAGAGGGAGTACCTTTAGTTCAGTCGGAAACAGGAACTTCATCCGTAGGTTTTAGCTTAAACAAAAATTTTTCAAAATATTTTGCCTTACACTTTCAGCCTGTATTTAAAACTTTAAGACTTTCCTTTAAAAATGATAAAAATAGAACTTTTCCTAATGACCCCGATACCTCACTTTTTTTACAAAAATATAGAATTTATTATTTAGCAACTGATTTAGGATTACGGTTTAACATTAAAAAAGATGAAAAAAATAGACCGAAAACGTTTTTAGAACTCGGTTTCAGTTTAGGTTATAATATTGGAAATTCTGAAAAAAAATTAAAATTTACACAAGAGAAAAAAATCAAAATTAAGAGCCCTACAATTGAAAATCTTCAAAAAATTTACACAGGTAGTTATCTTAAAGTAAATTATCGTTGGTTAGGGCTACATTTTAATTATCGTTTTTCAAATATTTTTAAAAAAGACGCAACTTATCGTTATGATTTATATGACTATCGAAAATATCCCTCTTTTCCTCGGTTGGAGGTTGGAATTTGTTTAGTTTTGTAAAACAAAAAATTTTTTGTGTCATAAAAATTGTGTAATTTTGAAGTTCAAAAGGAGTTCAAAATATGGAATGGTACAAAAGAACGACAGAAGGCATATTAACGCCTACAACAGAAAAAATTGAAGCCCCCGATGGTTTATGGACAAAGTGCCCGAGCTGCAAAAAAGCTACTCACCATAAAGAACTTTTAGATAACCTCTATGTATGCCCTTATTGTGATTACCACTACCCTGCTTCTTCTGAAGTGTATTTTAAACTTTTATTTGATAACAATCAATTCACGGAATTAGACGCCAATTTGTCCTCTGATGACCCACTTAATTTTAAAGATACAAAAAGCTATCCCTCACGTATCAAAAACACACAAGAAAAAACGGGCTTAGTAGATGCTGTTAGAACAGCACATGGGCTTCTTTCAAATATCAATGTCGTAATAGGTTGCATGGATTTTCAATTTATTGGTGGTTCTATGGGCTCTGTGGTAGGCGAAAAGATTGCCCGAGCCATTATCTTTGCTATTCATTTTAAGTATCCTTTCATTATGATTTCTCGCAGTGGCGGTGCAAGAATGATGGAAGGAGCCCTTAGCTTGATGCAAATGGCTAAAACCTCAGCCCGCCTGGCTCAATTAGCAGACGAAGGTATTCCTTACATTTCTGTTATGACTGACCCTACCACGGGAGGCGTTACTGCCAGCTTTGCGATGCTCGGTGATATCCATATCGCTGAACCCAAAGCGCT
>Ga0068706_1001181_pt1 | contig 10997 bp, 7 predicted proteins | sample YNPMSBMetaG_FD_65632 | JGI IMG/M metagenome (GOLD analysis project Ga0068706, IMG submission 65632) | Anoxygenic and chlorotrophic microbial mat microbial communities from Yellowstone National Park, USA - YNP MS-B MetaG | ecosystem: Environmental > Aquatic > Thermal springs > Hot (42-90C) >...
AAGAAAGAAAGAATAGAAGGACTCTATAATGAGGATAAGTCATTACCACTAAGAAAGTCACATGAAAACCCTGAGGTAAAAATGATATATGAAAAGTTTTTAGGAAAACCAAACTCACACAAATCACATGAACTTTTACATACGCACTATACAAAAAGGGATGCATATAAAATAGAAAAGAAAATTTGACCAACAGAATAAATTTTGTTATATTTAAATATATTAATACTAATATATGTGGGGGTAAAATGCAACTTTTCCTAAACAAAGAAGAGGTTAAAGACAACTCAAAACCAGTAGATTACAATAAAATATATGATACTGTGGTAATAGGTGGTGGGCCTGCTGGACTATCTGCTGCTTTATATGCTGTCAGAAAAGGTATGGAAACTGCACTTATTACTGAAGAGATAGGTGGAGAAGTTACTTTAACATGGGATATTGAAAACTATTTAGGGTTTCCAAAGATTACAGGATATGAACTTGCAAAAAAGTTTGAAGAACACTTAAGAAACTTTCCTATAAGTATTGACAATGATAAAGGAAAGTCTATAAAAAAAGAAAAAGAATTAATAATAACAAAAACAGAAAGCGGTAAAGAGATAAAGTCAAAGACTTTAATAATAACAACTGGAAAGAGGCACAGACATTTAAACGTTAAAGGTGAAGAAGAGTTTATAGGAAAAGGTGTTGTCTACTGTGCAACATGCGATGCCCCCCTATTTAAAAATAAGGATGTGATAGTTGTGGGTGGTGGAAACTCAGGTGTTGAGGCAGCAATAGAACTTGCAAAAATAGCCAAAAATGTTTATCTTATAGAGATAATGGATAAACTCTTTGCTGATAAAATACTTATTGACAGATTAAACCAGTTTAAAAATGTGAGTATAATGTTGGGGCACAAAGTAAAAGAAATAAAAGGTGAAAATTTTGTAACTTCTGTATTAGTTGAAGACACAAAAAATAACAAAGAAAAAGACATAAAGGTTGATGGTATATTTGTTGAGATAGGATTAATACCAAACTCAGACATAGAGACAGAGCCAAAAATAGAAAAAAATAAGTATGGTGAAATAATTGTTGACCAGTACTGTAATACAAATGTACCAGGAATATTTGCTGCAGGAGATGTAACAAGTGTACCAGAAAAGCAGGTTATAATAGCAGCAGGAGAAGGTGCTAAGGCTGCAATAACAGCTTTTAAATATTTACAAAAACAATAAAAATTTTAACAAAAAAATTTTAGGAGGAATAAAATGCAAATACCAGAAGAAATAAAAGAGCAGGTAAAAGCAGAGTTTGCTGATCTAAAAAATAAAGTAAAAATAAAACTTTTTACCTCACAAGATGACTGTACTTATTGTAATGACACTGAGGAGCTGATAAAGGGTGTATCTGAACTTTCAGATAAAATTGAGTTTGAATCAAAAAGTATAAAAGATGAAGAAGCAAAAAAATACGAGATAAACCTTGCACCATCAATAATATTTGAGACAGATAACAAAATAAGTCCCATAAGGTTTAACGGTATACCAGCAGGTTATGAGTTTTCATCATTAATCGAGACAATAAAGTTTCTAAGCACAAATGAATTGGATGTTCCTGCAAACATAGTAGATAAAATAAAAGCAATAAATAAAAATATAAATATAAAAGTATTTGTCACTGTAAGCTGCCCATACTGTCCTCAAGCTGTAATAACAGGATTTAAGTTTGCTATGATAAACCCACAATACATAAAAGCTGAAATGTATGAAGCATCAGAGTTTCCTGAACTAGCAAATAAATATGGAGTAAGAGCAGTACCAAAAGTAGTAATAAATGACAAAATATCTTTTGAAGGTGCATTACCTGTTGACTCATACCTAAGCAAAGTATTAGAAGCATAAAAAAATAAAAAGGATAAAGTTTAAGTCTTTATCCTTTCTTATCCCTATTAATCAGTTAAAACTTAAAACTATTTTTTAATTTTTAAAAAGTAGTTATAATAACTTTATTTTGCTGTAGAAATACATAAAGTCTTAAAAATAAAAGGTTTTTAAAAAAAACAAAATTTTACTTTAAAATTTTTTAAAAAAATCTATAAAATTTTTCTCTTATAAACTACTATTTTTTTGTTTTAATAGCATTCTAATTTATCATTAAAAAACTTATTACCTCTTTTTAATCAATAAGAACTCAACCCTTCTATTCTTAGCTCTGTTTTTCGTTGTATCATTTGGGAAAATAGGAACCCTTGAGCCTAATCCCTCAGTCTCAAACATATTGAGTGGAAGACCTTTTTCTTTTACAAGATAATCTCTCACAGAGTTTGCTCTCATAAGAGAAAGCTTTTCATTCCATTCTTCTCTACCTATTGAGTCTGCATGCCCTTCTATTTTTATCCTATAGTCTGGGAACTTTTTTAGCTTTTCTGCAAGTTTATTCAGTACCGGAAATGCCTGAGGTTTTAAGTCAGCTTTATTAAAGTCAAACTCAATATTGCTTATCCTTATCTGGTAACCACGAGAGGTTTTTATAACAAGTATATCAACAGTAAAAGGTTTTTTAGGTGTCACAGTAACATTACCAACATTGTCAACAACCTCAGCATATATCTTATAGTCCTCAGCACTTGCTGTAAGTTCACCACTATCAGATACACCATCCCATATGATAACACCAGGTTTTTGGCCCTTAAAAGTTTTAAAAGAATCTGAAAACCTATCTTCTATAACTATCTTCCATTCTTTAATACCTGAAACATCTTTTGCATCAAGGTCTATATACAATACATCATCTTCTCCATCTCCATCAGGTGAGAATATTTCAGGACTAATATTAAGAGAAACAAGAGGACCTCTCGTATCAACTATAAAATCATAATAATTACTCTTTAATACATCACCATTCTTATAGTAAGCAGTAATCAAAACCCTATATTCACCATCTTCTAATACACCATAATCCCCTTCTCCATTATAAATAACCTTATTATTTATATTTTTTGATATAAAAGTTTTTTTGTAAACCTCTGTAGAACCTTTATAAATAGAAAAATCAACTTTTTCAACAAACTCCATGCTTGGAAGTGTATAATCAAAGTTAATAGTACTATACTTGTTGTTTAGTGGGTTTATTATCCTTTTATCTCCAGATAAAGACAAGGGATCAGATATTCTAAGAATAGTTACAAAATCACTTACTAAAGAAGTATTTCCTGCCTTATCTCTTGCCTCGAATATTATCCTGTAATTACCATCTTTTTGTTTATCTCCATCCCAAACAAAAATACCCACCTTAGGATCAAGGTTCTTCTGAATAACAGGGTTTGAATTATTATCAAGTACTGTAAAAGAAAGAGTATCAGCATCAGTATTTATACTAATCTCAATAGTATCTTTTACACCATCATTATTAGGAGAAAAGACCTTATCCTTAATATTTACTGATAGTATTGGTGGTGTATTATCTATGACTATATCCTTTTCTATCTTAAAACTGTTACCTGCTTTATCCTGAGACCTTAAGACCAAAGTATATTTACCATCAGGTAAAGGAGTATCAAAGACCTTACCACTCCAGACTATATTCTTTGGTGGTATATTATCCCAGTAAAAAGAATGAATAACCTTATTATCTTTCAATACATCCATTATCCAATAATCTTCACTAGTTGCATCACTAACAAAAATGTTAAGACTATCATTAATGCCATCATTATTTGGAGAAAAAATAGGATTTAATACATTTATATTTGCTGAAGGTGGCGTATTATCAATAATAAGTGTAGCTACAGTTTGACTTATTTTATTTCCTGCATCATCCTCACCATCTATCATGTATTTATACTTACCATCAGGTAATACTCTGCCATCTTTATCCTTGCCATCCCATTTAAAACTTGGAGGTAAAACTCCTTTCCAGTCTTTTGAATAAACATCATTTCCATTTTCATTTCTTATAATACCCTTCCATATACCCTTTTTATCTATTTTTTGGTCAATTACAACATAGTCTTTTATTCCATCTCCATTAGGTGAAAAGTAGTTGTCACCAATAGAAGCTATCAAGGTAGGTATTTTTGTGTCTATCACTATTTTCTGAGAGACAGTAAAAGTATTGCCTGCCCTATCAACACCCTCTAGTACATACAAATACTCTCCATCTGGCAACACCTTACCCTCTTCATTAGTGCCATCCCACTTGAAACTTAAAGGCAATTTCTCAAAAAACTTTTTATATACAACATGATCACTTGCCTTTATCGATAGTGTCCAAAAAGAGTCATTACTTGCATCCAAGTGTTCAATAGTTATATCATCTTTTATCCCATCCTTATTTGGTGAAAAAGAAGTATACTGAGTCTTAATCTTTACAGATGGCGGCAAAGTATCAATAACCACTTTCTGTGGCATTTTTGTATATTGGTTCCCATAAGAAATAAAATTCCCTTTAAAGTCCTTTGCCATAACCTCAAAAGTGTAAGTGCCATCAGGCAACTTCTTATTATCATTATCTATTGCGGGCCATATAACATTAGTCGGATAAAACACACTCTTTTTCTTAGCCAGAATATTGTTAAATGCTTTTAAAGATGGTTTATCTTTTGTTATAGAACTACCCCTATTATAGACTATATCACCATTCTTATCTCTAACTATAAAAGCCCACTCCTGTATCATAGACTCATCTTCTAAGTTAAGGCCAAACTCAAGTTCATCCTTAATCCCATCACCATTAGGCGATATGTATATTACATTATCCTTTTCAAGCAGAGTATAAAACTCTATGTCTATCTGTGGTGGTCTCTTGTCTTCTGAACCAAAACCAATAGATAACTCAAAAATATGTTTTGCATCTTTTTTATTATTAAACTCAGAGAATGGATAAACATAGTAATCAAAAGAGAGGCTAAAGTCTTTAAACCTCTTAGAAACTCCAATATTTGCAAACAAAGGCCCCAAAACCTTATAATTATCACCATTTACATCAAAACCAGTCCCTATTCCTATATGAGTAAAATAAAAGTCTTGAGAAAACCCAACTATCAAAGTGTTACCAAAAGGAGAAAAAGAAGAAAATAAACCAGCAAATATATTAGTTTTACCATATTCTATAAAACTAAAGACCTTTTTTGCTTCAAGCCTTAAACCTATCGGAAAAAAGGGTTCACCATCAACACTACTTAAACCTATGTTGTTTATACTACCAGCAATCTCAAAGTCATTACCAATATAGTTAAGGCCTGTATCAAAACCAAAAATAAAGTTTTTAGCAACCCCACCTTTTATATTAAATCCAAAGAACAGGTTTTCTGCTATCTCTTGTGTATATCCAATCCTACCAATCTTTGAAGAAAGATAATCAAGATAGGTAAAGTTAAAAATAAAACTACCTATTGAGGTTGGAAATCCAAAAGACAAAGAATAGTCTTGCTCTGTAAATGCTCCAAAACCAAACCTTAGTGTTGGAGAGTATAAGTCTTTATCAGAATTAGGATTCATATAACCTGAAAAAGAATTACTAAAAAATGAAGAAGGGAAAATACCAAAAGTAAAATATTCACTAAGAGAATAAGATAAAACAGGTAAAAAAACAAATAGAACAATAATCCTATATTTTCTTATAGTATTTTTCATAAATACCTCCTATAAACTAAATTATTTAAATTAAATTTAAATGGCTTATTGTTTTAGTTGTAATGAACTAAATTTTTTTAAAAAATTTAATAAATTTTTTCAAAAATCATATAAAAATAAAGATGAATCAATAGGAGACTTTAATGGAAGAACAAAAAAATGAGAAAGAGTGGATAATACCATTAGGAAAGACCCTTCCTTCGATACTCACAATACTTCCAGTATTCCAACACCCTGTATTTCCAGGTATAATGATACCACTTGTTGTACAGAACGAAAGAAATTACCCTGAACTTGAAAAGGAAATAAGAAATAACAATTTTATAGGTATACTCCTTGTAAAAGAAGACTATCTTGACAAACACTCTGAGGTAACTCCAGAAGACTTATTCAAAATAGGAACTGTAGCAAAAATAGTAAAGAGAATAAATCTGCCAGACGGTAATGTTAACATATTAATAAACTCACTACAAAGATTTGAAGTATCACAATTTATCTCTGATGTTCCACCATTAAAAGCAGTAGTAAGCTACATTGAAGAAAAATACAACCCACATGATATAGAAGTTTCAGCATTACTTAAAACAATAAAGGAACAGGTTATAAAAATATCAAAAAACAATCCACTATTTTCTGAACAGATAAGGATGACATTAGAGAACTCAGAAAACCCGTCAAGAACAGCTGACTTTATAGCATCAATGATAACAGACATACCTAAGATAAAACAACAAGAACTACTTGAGACAATAGACCTTAGGAAAAGACTTGAAAAAATAGCAATAATCCTTGAAGAGAAGATAAACATAATAGAAGTACAAGAAAGAATAATAAACTCAATAAATAAAAAGATAGAGAAGCAACAGAGAGAGTATTTTTTAAAAGAACAACTTAAAGCAATAAAAAAAGAACTTGGAATAGAAACAGATAAGACAAGCAAAGAAATTGAGCAACTTACAAAAAAGTTCGAGTCTTTAAAGTTTGAAAACAAAGAGGTTGAAGAAAGACTAAGAGAAGAACTTGAAAAAATATCAAACATAGACCCAAGGTCTCCTGACTATACAGTATTGTACAATTATCTTGATACTGCAATATCTTTGCCTTGGTCAAATTTTTCTAAAGAAAAACATAACATAGAAAGGGCAAAAAAAATACTTGAAAAGACTCACTATGGACTAAAAGATGTAAAAGAAAGAATACTTGAGTTTTTAGCAGTAAGAAAGTTAAAACCTGATGCAAAAGGTTCAATAATATGTTTTGTTGGGCCTCCAGGAGTTGGAAAAACCTCTCTTGGAAAGTCAATAGCAAGGTCATTAAACAGAGAGTTTTTTAGGTTTTCAGTTGGTGGAATGAGAGATGAAGCTGAGATAAAAGGGCATAGAAGAACTTACATAGGTGCAATGCCAGGAAAAATAATTCAGGGGCTCAAAATAGTAAAAACTAAAAATCCAGTATTCATGATAGATGAGATAGATAAACTTGCATACAGTTATCAGGGAGACCCAGCATCTGCACTACTTGAAGTACTTGATCCTGAACAAAACATTGAGTTTAGAGACCACTATCTTGACCTACCATTTGATCTATCAAACATACTTTTTATAACTACAGCAAACACACTTGATACAATTCCATCACCTCTTCTTGATAGGATGGAGATAATAAGAATTTCTGGTTATATATCAAGTGAAAAGATAGAAATAGGAAAAAGGTTTATATTACCAAAACAAAAAGAAAAACATGGTTTATCACCAAAAGAGTTTACAATAACAAAAACAGGTCTACTGTATATAGCAGAAAAATACAGTAGAGAGGCGGGGGTAAGAAACTTTGAGAGAAATATCCAAAGAATATGCAGAAAAATAGCATATAAAAAAGTAACAAACGAAAACTATCCTAAAAAACTTGGGCCAAAACAGATAAGAGAGATATTAGGACCTGAAATATTTACAAGAGATGAGATGAAAAGAATAACAAAGCCAGGTGTAGCAATAGGGCTTGCCTGGACATCTTTGGGTGGAGATACACTGTTTATTGAATCTATTGCAGTTCCATCGAAAACTGGAGGGCTAAAACTTACAGGTAAATTGGGTGACGTTATGCAAGAATCAGCAAACATTGCATATTCTTACATAAGAAAATTATCTGGTATAATTGGTATAGAAAAAAACTTTTTTGAAGAAAATATTATACACCTTCACGCACCTGAGGGTGCTGTACCAAAAGATGGCCCATCAGCTGGAATAACAATGGCAAGCAGTCTGCTATCACTTGTAAAAAACCAAAAGATAAAAGAAGATATAGCAATGACAGGAGAATTAACACTAACAGGCTCTGTTCTACCAGTAGGTGGTATAAGAGAAAAGGTTATTGCTGCAAACAGGGCAAAAATAACAAAAATAATACTCCCAAAAGAGAATGAGAGAGACTTAGAAGAGGTACCACAGTACATAAAGAAAAACATAAACTTTTATTTTGTCAAAAACATGGAGGAAGTTATTGAACTTATATTCTGATACAGAAATAGAAAATAAAGTCCTCAAAGTAAGTGAAATAAACAAGATACTTAAAGTACTTATCGAGTCTATGCCAAAGATAAATGTAAGAGGAGAGATTGCAGAAATAACAATTCACAATTCCGGTAACATATATCTTAAGATAAAAGATGAAGAGTCTCAATTGGAGTGTACAATATTTAAGAACAGGATGAAGGAAGAGTTTTTAAAGTTTAAAAAAGGTGATGAGATAATAGTATCAGGATATTTATACCTATTCGTAAAGGGTGGTAGGTATTCATTAAATGTATACGATGTAAAAAAAGAGGGAAAAGGTAAAATCTATGAAGAATATATTAAACTACTTGAAAAACTGAGTAAAGAAGGACTATTTGACAAAAAATATAAAAAAAACATACCATTTATACCAAAAAAAATAGGTATAATAACATCAATAGATGGGGCAGCACTACGTGATATATTAAACATAACCAATAAAAGATTTAACAGCATAGACATAGTGATATATCCTGCAAAGGTACAGGGTGAAAACTCATCTGAGTCTCTTATAGAAGCAATAAAAGCAGCAAACATTCACAATGATGTTGATGTAATAATACTTGCAAGGGGTGGGGGCTCATACGAAGACCTTATTTCATTTAACGATGAGTCTCTTGCAAGAGAGATATTTAACTCAAAAATACCTATAATATCAGCAGTAGGTCACGAAATAGATTATACAATATCTGACCATGTCGCTGATGTAAGGGCATCAACACCATCTCACGCTGCAGAAATAGTTGTACCTAACAAGAGTGATATCATAAACCATATAAACCAAATATTTTTAAGAATTGAATCAAAACTTAATGAAAAATTAAGGATTATAAAAGACAGGATAGAAAACTCTAATGAAGAAAGAATAAGGAGAATAATAGATAAAAAATTAGAAGATAGTTATAGAGAACTAGACTTCATATCAACAAGACTAGAAAGTATAATAAACACAAAAATAAAAGACTTTAAGAATAAACTTGATCTATTACAACTAAGCCTTGAAAAATTAAACCCACTTTATATAATGAATAGAGGCTATAGTATAACATACTATAAGGATAAACCAATAACTTCTATAAAGAGTGTGAAACCAGAAGAAATTATAGAGACAAGGTTAATGGATGGATTTTTAGTAAGTAAGATAGAAAAAATAACCAGTTAGATAACTCTTAAAAAGTAATTTTTGAATCTTAAAAAACTATTTTTAATCATTTTAAGCATTATACACTTTTGTTTCTTCGTTTAATTTGTAGATAAAGGATGTAAAATTTTATACTTTTTGTAGCAGTTTATGAATATAAATTTTGTCTTTTTTTTTAATCTTGCAAAATAAGAAAAAATAGGTTTATAAAGACTCATCTTACTTCTCTTAAACTACTGTTACTTACTTGTAGGTATAAACAGATAAACTTGTTTTAAACTTATGAAAAATCATTTTTAAAGAAGACTTGGAATTAAAATGATTGTATCTTTAAAGTAGATTATATCACTTAAGCCTTTATATATACACCTTCAGAGTATACTAGTATTTCATCTCCTTTTAATATAAAACCCTCTGTTTTGAATATTTTCCCTCTTATTTCTTCTTTTAGTTTTGCTTTTATTGTTAGTTTTTCATTTGTTTTTACTGTTTTTTTAAACTTTATGTTAATAGATGCTGTTACTGTTACTATTTTGTACTTTTGATATATTATCCAGAACATTATTTCGTCTAATAATAGACCTTGAATACCTCCATGTACTATTCCAGGAAATCCTGAAAAATCATCATTAATCCCGTCTAAAAAGCTTAATACAGCATCATCTTCTTTGTCATAAAAAAACTTTAGCCTTAGTCCATGCTGGTGATTTGGTGAACAACCTATACAGTTATAACCTTCAAGACTTGTGAATGGATTTTCAATTTCTATGAGTCTTTTCATAGTACCTTACTCTTTTTTCTAAGTTTTTTAATGTCTCTTCTGGGTAAAAAATAGATGTTTCAGTCTGATTTTGAAGATAGCTTAATAGAGATACATTTGGTTTATTAAAACCGTGGAAGTCACTTCCACCTGTTATTATTAGGTCTAGTTTTTTTGCAAGCTGATAGTAAAAGTCAACGAATCTTGGGCTGTGCTCAGGATAAAATACCTCTATCCCGTCAAGTTTGCAATTATTTATCAAGTACTTCACAAATATTTCTAGATTATTATTGTTCAGTTTTGTAGTATATGGATGTGCAAGTATAGCAACTCCACCTATATTATGTATTATTTCAATACCTTCTTCTACTCTGTATCTTCTTTTGTTGACATATAATTCTCCACCTTTTTTTAAATATCTTTCAAATGCTTCATTTATTGAGTTTACATAACCTTTTTTCTCTAATACAGCTGCTATATGAGCCCTACTTAAAGTGTCTAAAGGTATTTCTTTAAAGTCATTTTCGTCAATTTTTATGTTAAGTTTTTTGGCTTTTTCAAATATTTTTAGGTTTCTTTCAATTCTGTACTCTTTTAATACTTGTATTATTTCCTTTATGTAGTTTGATTTATGATCTATATAAAGACCTAAAAGGTGTATTGAACCTAATACCTCGGGATAATTTAATGATAATTCTATGCCAGGAATTACACCAATGTTTTCTTTTTTACCTTCAGCTATAGACTCTTCTATACCATCAACAGTGTCATGGTCTGTTATTGCTATGAAACTTATTGATTGACTCTTTGCTAACTTTATAATCTGACTTGGTGTATATGTTCCATCAGAGGCTGTTGTGTGTATATGAAGGTCTATTTTCAATCTTTATCCTTTTTTATCGATAAGATGAAGGTTATGTATT
>Ga0068706_1001191_pt1 | contig 10900 bp, 13 predicted proteins | sample YNPMSBMetaG_FD_65632 | JGI IMG/M metagenome (GOLD analysis project Ga0068706, IMG submission 65632) | Anoxygenic and chlorotrophic microbial mat microbial communities from Yellowstone National Park, USA - YNP MS-B MetaG | ecosystem: Environmental > Aquatic > Thermal springs > Hot (42-90C) >...
ATGATGGATATATTTAGCTATCACCTCTTTTCCTGTTCCGGATTCACCGAGGATAAGGACAGTGCTTAAGGTTTGAGCCACCCTCCGAGCAAGCTCAAAAACCTCCTTCATCCTCGAATTGTTAGTAGCGATCAAATATTCCATGATAAAACTTATTATACGGTCCATTTTGAAAATGTCAAACTTTTGACCAAGGCTGTTTCAAAAAAATCCCCTACTCCCTGGTGTCGAGCGCAAGCCAAGGCATCCCTCACATCGTTCGGGACGGCGTCCCCAAGGAGACCCCTCGGCTTAGGACTTGGAGTGACATAGGTCCACACCCTTTGCCCTTAGATTAGGTTTTTTTAGTTTAAGAATTAATAAACTTTATTTTAGTGCTAAAATTTGACTCATGCCTCTTATCTTACGAAGCGTTTTCTCGGCAAAGCAGGTTGCTAAAGCTCTACGGAGCCTTGGTATAAGGTTTAGCGAGGAGGACAAGGAGATCATAACGGTTCATGAATATAAGGATTGGGCATCCAGCAAGGCTCCTCGAAGACCTTGAAAGCTACTCCATCTATGCCCAGCTTGAAAAGGAGGTTGAAAGGCTTGGCTTAGCTAACTTCTGAGGGTAGCCAGCAGATAGAACCCTCAACCCTCATACCCATCCTTCGAGCAAAAAGGTTTATCATAGCAGGGGACCACAAACAACTTCCCCCTGTCATCCAAAGTGAGAAGGCAAAGGAGCTTGAGCAAACCCTTTTTGAAAGATTGATCCGGGATTACCCAAGCCTTTCTGCCATGCTCCTTATTCAGTATCGCATGTATTAGGTTATAGGGCTGACCCAAAGGAATACCAGCCAAGCGGAACAAACTCCTTTGAAAACCCAATGGAGGCTGAGCTTGCCGTAAGCATTGCTGAGGAGCTCATAGAGATGGGCTTAGACGTAAAGGCTATAGGGATCATTACGCCTTATGCAGGACAGTTAAGACTTATCAAGCATCTTCTGCTAAAAAAGGAGCTTAAAGTTGAGGCTAACACCGCGGAAACCCATCCTCATCGGCTTTGCAAAAACCTTGACCTACGATAATATGTATGCAAAGCTTATTGCCTATGTGAAGGAAAAGGGAAGGTATGTAGAGGTTGAGGCATGAGGGTAGCAATCCATGTCACTCATGAAGCACTTTTTAAGATAGGGGGAATTGGAGAGGTCTTAAACGGGCTTACGACAAGCCCATCCTATCAGTCCTTCTTTGATAAGACCCTGTTCTACGGTCCACTCTTTGAACCACCGGCTCATCCCTCAACAGCCTTGGGGAAAGACGGGATAGTGCTCTATGAAAGTAGACACAAGTATGACGCAGGCTCTTTTGGGAAGCTTTTTTCTTCTATCTGCGAAAAATACGGGATCAATCTTGTTTATGGGAAGCGAAAGATTAGCCATCCCTTCCTACCTCAAAGGTCAACAACCGTTGATGTTCTACTTGTTGATATAACTCATATGCCCGTCGACCTGGTAAACTCTCACAAGTATCTTCTCTGGGAAAAGTATGGACTAACCTCCGATAGATACGACCACGACTGGGACTATGAACAATATCTTCGGGTCGGAATACCATATGCAGAGCTTAGCGAAGCCCTTTATCCTCAGGCTAAAACATTCTATCACTTTACCCACGAATACATGGGCATACCCTCTCTATTATTTCTTAAAATCTCTTCCCTCTACTCTCAAGAAAGGCATAAGCTTATCTTCTACGCCCATGAGGTAGCACCAGTCCGAAGGATCGTTGAAAGACTTCCCGGACATGACTTAACCTTCTATCCCATCCTTGAAGAGGCTCTTTCTCAAGGAAATAGCCTTGAAGACATATTTGGCTCTCAGATGGACTGGGGAAGAACGGCTCTTGTGAAGCTTGCCAAACACTTTGATGCCATCTTTGCCGTTGGAGACCTTGTAGCCAAGGAATACAAGTTTCTTTGTCCTGAGGTAGAGGAGGAAAAAGTCAAGGTTGTTTACAACGCCATCCCGGTAGACCATGGATTGACAGAAGAAACCTTTAAGGCTAAGGAAAAGATCCTGCAATGTCTTTCCCATAAATTCTGGGAACGGGTTGACCTCCTCTTTACCCATGTTTGTCGTCTGGTTAAGAGCAAAGGCATTTGGCGGGACTTTATCTTGCTTACCTATCTTGATCCTCTTCTTGAAAAAAGCGGGCTAAAGGGGGTTTATATACTTCTTGCCACGGAGCTTCCTCAAGGTAGACCGCCTGAGGTCATAGCCAAGATGGTTGAGGAATACGGTTGGCCCTTCGTTCATCGCATTGGCTACCCTGACCTTGTAGGATATGAAGTTGAAATCTATGAAAGACTCTCCAAGTTTAACGAAAAGTCCCGGGCCCTAAAGGGAATTTTTATCAATCAATTTGGCCTCTCTAAAAGGAAATGCGGAAAAGAGTTTGCTGAGGATATCGACACCATTGACCTCAGGCTTGCAAGCGATGCCGAGTTTGGTATGTCCATCTATGAGCCCTTTGGTATAGCCCATATCGAAACTCTGCCTGGAGGGGGCTTCCCTGTCCTTTCAACATCCTGCGGCGTATACTACTTTCTTAAAAAGCTCTTCCCTGAAGAACAGACCTTCTTTGCCGTAGATTTTATCGGCTTTGCCCGGGACCTACCCTCTGAGTTCCTGTTGAGCTTAAAGGATGACCAAAGGGAAGTGCTTGAGCATACAATCTTAGCCAAAATAGCAAAAAGAGTCTTTGAGCTGATACCCAAAACAAAGGAAGAAAAGCTCTCTCACTATCAAAGGATAGAACCGGTGTTGAGGAAGCTTGATTGGGATAGCGTAGTTAAAGACTATTTTCTAAAGGCTCTGCCTTAAAAACTTGAAGCTAAAGAACAATGTAAGGGGAATGGTCCTTTGCCCAGGAGGAAAAAAACCTTTTTTCCAGCTCTGAGCTTAAGGCTTCATATTCAGCCGGACTAATTCTTGCCCCCTTTATTCCACCCTTTAGGTTTATCTCTGAAAGGAAGGGACCATCTCCGTCTATGTAGGCAAGGTCAAGATGGGCTTGGGGAAATTTACCCCTTTCCATTACTCTAAAGCAAAAATCAAGCTCCTTTGGCGTTAGCTCATAAGTATTGCTCTTTCCTCCAAAAAAAAGGTTTTGACGAAAGTTTGTCAAATTTTCTCTAACATAAGCTTCAACATAAAGGTCTCCGAGGATGATTACTCGAATGTCTATCCAATTTGAGAAAAAGGGCTGGATGACTAAGGGAAACTCCAGGACCTGGGTGCCGGCGAAGTTGAAGACCTCCTCAAGGCTTTGAAAAAGATGAACACCAAGCCCACAGTTTGCCCTATCCCTTTTGACGATGACTTTTCCTTCAAGCTGAGTTTTTTGGATATAGTTTAAGAGGTCAATCTTTGCCCGAATTACTTTGGTATAAGGCGGCATAAATTCCCTTAAGACCTCGGCCTGTAAGCACTTTGATTGGCTTAAAAGATGGGATAGAAAACTCGGGTAAGAAAGGATGCCTCTTTCTGTTAGGTCAAGAAATAGGGGGTAATCTTCCTTCTTTAAGGGAAGTCGAGTAAGGATTAGATCAGCAGTCTTTAGTTCATGATAACGCTGCCAGAAGCTTGAAAGGGACTTTATAACATAGTAAGGGCGCATCTAAAATTTCTTTCTAAAGAAGGTAAGGTCTGCATGGCACTTACCGCAGTAAAACTTAGTAGGACCATAAAGCTCAAGCTCCTCTTCGATAGGCTCAAGCCTTCCGTCTTCAGTCGGCAGGTAATGAACATAGAGGGTTACATTTTCTACAACCTCATAGAATTCATCTTGGTTTTTGCAATAGGGACAAACCACCTTTTCAAACACCGGAACCTTAAAAGGTTTCCTTACTTTTATCCTATAAGCACTGTTTTTTGCTCTTTCTTCCATCGCCCTCCTACCTACCAAAGTAGCCTGTAATTTTTGCCTCAGCAATCACATAAGGTCTTATAGCGGAAATTATCTGGTCATAACTTGGTTTATCGGGAAGCTTTACTGTTTTCTGGGAAAGCGCAAAAAGGACAAAAACATAGGGGTGGTCTCCTGTGCCAGGGGGAGGCTGTGGTCCACCGTAACCCACAAAACCAAAGGAGTTTTTAAGCTCTACCGCCCCTTTGGGCATGGCTTTGGTTGAAGCACCCTCTGGCAGTCCCGTTACCTCAGGCGGAATGTTGATGACTATCCAATGGACCCAGTTTTTAGCTACAGGATGAGGGTCATAACAAAGAAGAACCAGTGATTTGGCTTCGCTTGGCACGCCTTCCCAGGTTAAAGGTGGGGAAACATTTTGTCCGCCTGCTAAGGGCATAACATGCTTTAGAGGAATTCGGTCGCCATCCTTGAAGGCTTGCGAATAAAGCCTCATCTTTCGCCCTCCATAACTTACCTCTATTATAAATATAACCACTATAACCAAAATTTGTAAAAGGAATGTAGTTAAAAATTTAAGGTTTTCCCCTTTTGCCCTCATAAACTTTTACCTTTTCTTCTGCTTCTTTATACACTTTAGTGTCCTTAGGCAAAAAGGAAAGGGCTTTTTTGTAGTGGTATAAAGCGGTGCGAAAATCGCCCTTTAGCTCATAGTGTCTTCCAAAATAAAAATGAGATTCTCCCTGTTTATCAAACCTTGAGCAGAGAAGCCCAAAGTAGTAAAAAAAGATGTAGTCTTGATTAACAAGATTGTCCTCGTAAAGTTCCTGAAAAAGCTTATAGGCCTTTTCTAAAGAACCCGTTTCAGCAAGGCACCTTGCAGTTAGATACTTTACCTTGGTGTTTAAAATTTTAGCAATAGGCAAACTTTCATCTATCTTAAGAGCCTGAAGAACGGTTAAAGCTTGAGCATAGTTACCTGAGAGATAGTAAACCTCAGCGAGGTCTAAAAGGTAATAAGGCTTTTGCGGGAGCTCCTTTAAAGCTCTTAGCATTTCTTCCTCTGCAGATTTAAAAAACCTTGATCGAGAAAGAACCAAGGCAAAGATATAACGAAGATAGGGGTCTTCCCTTCCATTAATCTCCGCTTCTCTTAGCTCACTTCTTAGCTTTACTAAAAGGTCAGCTGGGTCTTCGCTTAAGGCTTTAACCCGGGCTTTTATTCTTTTAAAATAAAACTCATCATGGGAGAAAGCATACTGGTCTTTCATAGGAAGGTTTTTAGTCCTCTCCGCAAGGTTCTTGAGGTAAACATACCTTTCCTGGGAGAGAGGATGGGTAAGGAGATACCTGTAGTTTAGTTCGATGGCAAAGTCTGAAAGCTTTATCATTCTCTCCAGGATTCTGACCATGGCTTGAGGGTTAAAACCGGCTTTAGAGATCACCTCAAAACCTATCCGGTCTGCTTCCTCTTCATCCTGTCTGCTGTAGGCAAGGAGCTTTGTCTGGGCAAGGGCAGTGGAGGTTATGCCTGCTATCTCCCCAGCTCTTCCTCTGCCAAAAAGGATAGCCGCTAAGGTTGCGGCCGTGGTTGCTATCTGCATCTTCTTTACCGTCTCGATCCTTTTCGCAACATGCCTTGCTAAATTGTGAGCCATCTCGTGACTCAGGATGCTTGCAAGCTCATCCTCTGTCTCAAGGGGGTCAAATATTCCACTGTTTAAAAAGATGTATCCCCCTGGCACGGAAAAGGCGTTGAAAACCGAATCTTTGATCAAGAAAAATTGAAAGTTAAAGGGACTAAACCCAACACCCCTTTTTTGAAGAAAACTACCCAAAGAGTTTATGTAGTATAAGACCTCTTGGTCCTGGATTAATTCAGTTTGCCGAGAAACTTCTTGTAGGACCTCCTTTCCTATCTTTTCCTCTTCTTCTAAAGAAATTAGAGCTTGAATGGGAACCGGGGAGAAGACAAGACAAAGAAGAAGCCACAGAAGTAAGAGTTTTTTCATAAGCTTTATGGCGGAGGCGTATGAGAATTGAACCCACCCACCCCTTTTAGGGGTGCACCGGGTTTGAAGCCCGGGAGGGGCACCAGCCCCCTCACGCCTCCCCTTTAAAAACCCTTTAAAAAGCAAATTGGAGCTACGCAGGGAACGGGCAGCACCCAGAGAGCCTGGCTACCGTTGCTCCCTTTCGGGCCTGGCGGGGTTCACCAGGGTCCGTCGCACCCGCCCCTACGTAGCCTTAATCATAATTATAAATCAAAGAAGTCTATTTGCTACCCTTATACCCTCTCCTCCTACCAATAGCTAAGAGCGATAATCTTCCCTACCTCAGAGGCTACCACATTTACCCCTCGGATCAAAAAGTTGCCATCCTCGAACAAAAGGACAAGCATCGCCCGAAGATGAAGAACCTCAATGCTAAAAAAGTGCTTACTTGGCAGGCTCAAAAGTTCACAAAATAGAGCCCGCAAAAACCCACCATGAGTAAAGACGATGTTCATCCCTTTTGGCTCAAGCCCCTTCACCTTCTCCCAAAATGCCCTTGCCCTCTCCCTTATGTCTCTTATGGATTCGCCGTTTGGAGCTCTAACGCTATCATTCTTTAGTCTTTCCCAGTATAAGGGGTCAGCCATAACCTCTTCCCGACGCCTTCCAGCCCAGCTCCCATAATCTATCTCCACAAGAAGGGGGTCTATGATCAGCTCAAGGCTTTTCCTTTCTGCTAAAAGCCTTGCCGGAAACAATGCTCGCTCTAAGGGGCTTGCATAAACCCTGACTATTCCATCAAGGTTAGAAAGTGTGTTAGCCACCTCAATAGACTCTTTTATCCCCTCCTCAGATAGCGGAACATCAAGCCTTCCGTAAAATTTATCCCTCCATTCCTCGGAAATCTTTCCATGTCTAAAAAGTATAAAGGCTTGCATGGGGGAATATTTTAAACGAAACTTGGAAAATTAAAATAAAATGGAGGGGGGTTATGAGGGGCTTTAGTAGGCTATGTCTTTTTCCGTAATCTTATGGGAGAAGATTTTGTAAGCCCAGATGGTGTAAGCAAGAACTATAGGCACAAAGATCACTGCTACCGCTGTCATGATCTTCAAAGTGAGCTCGCTTGAGGAGCTATTCATGATGGTAAGACTATAGGCTGGGTCGATGGAAGATGGAAGAATGTTGGGGAATAGCCCTTCTACACCCCAAGCAGTGAAGGCAACGATGGTTAAGGCTGACCCAACCCAGGCTTTAAAGTAGGCTTTTTTGTTCAAGAAGACTGGAACGCTTAAGTAAGCTATAACGGCCAAGGCTGGAAAGACGAAAAGAATGGGTGCCTTGAGGTAGTTATCCCAAATCCTTGTTGCCGCAAAGGAATAGGCCCAGAAGAGAACTACTAAAATTAAGGTTACAACCCAGAGCTTTTTAGCTAAGTTGCCTGCCCTTTCAGAAAGAGGGTCCATAGTCTTAAAGGCAACCCAGATAGCACCATGAGTAGCAAAGCAGAAGACGAAGAGAAGCCCTCCAAGAAGCCCATAGGGGTTTAGAAGATGAAATAGAGGCTCTTGAAAGATCCCGTTCTGGTCGATGGCAACTCCCTTGAAGATGTTGGCAAAGGCCACCCCAAGAAGGAGGGCAGGAAGTGGGCTACCAAGGAAGAATAGAAAATCCCAGATTGACCTCCAGCTTGGGCTTTCATGCTTATTTCTATACTCAATGGCTACCCCTCTGATGATGAGGCTAAAGAGAAGAAGGAGAAGGGCAGAGTAGAGGGCGCTAAACATCACCGCATAAGCTTTGGGGAAGGCGGCAAAGGTTGCTCCATCTGCAGTGATTAGCCACACCTCGTTCCCATCCCAGAAAGGACCTGTAGCCTGATAGATAGCCCGACGGTCCTTCTCATCCTTACCAAGTATGTAAAGGAGGCTTCCTGCCCCAAGGTCAAACCCGTCAAGCATAAAGTATACAGCCCAAAGAACTCCCCAGAGAACAAACCAAATTATTTGGAAGATGTTCATCTCCATGGTCTCACCCCCTTTAAGCTAATTTTGTTTCAACTTTAAGAGTGGCCTCAGCTGGCTCAGGACCTTTCCGTGCATGATAAGCAATAAGCCAGAAGCAGATAACTCCCAAAATGCCGTAGACGATGATAAAGGCTGGAAGACTAAGCCCAACCTGAAGGGAAGAAAGAGGAGACACAGCATCCTTTGTCTTCATAAGCCCGTAGACGATCCAGGGCTGTCTTCCAACCTCAGCAACTATCCAACCAGCTTGACCGGCAATGTAAGGTAAAGGAATGTTCCAAACAAGCACCTTTAAAAGCTTAGGTGAGGATTCTGATTATTCCTCTTAATATAAGCAAGCACAGAAAGAACTCCAAATAGTAAACCAAGCAGGACCATTATCCTGAAGGACCAGAAGGTTAAAGCAACAGGAGGACGCTCCTCCTTTGGCCACTCTTTAAGCCCTTTTACCTCAGCCTCAGGGTCATGGAAGGCTAAGAGTGAGAGAACCTTGGGAACCTTTATGAATTCAACGGAATTTCTTTCGTTTGCCTCATCTGGTATAGCAAATAAAGCCCAGCCAGCACCTTTTTCAGTCTCCCAGTGAGATTCCATGGCGGCAAGCTTTGTAGGCTGTTTTGCCGCAACTTCAGCCCCGTGGATGTGCCCCTCCACGATAAGATAAAGGCTAAAGATCACCGTCCAGATGGCAGCAACCCTAAAGCTCTTCTTGAAAAAGGAAAGCTCATTCTTCCTGAGGATATGCCAAGCAGAAACACCAAGGACAAAGAAACCAGACAAAACATAGGCTGAAGGCACAGTGTGGAGAAACTCCCACCAGGCAAAGGAGTTGGTTAAAACTGCGGCAAAGCTATCAAGATCTGCCCTTCCGTTTCTGATAACATAGCCAATTGGGTGCTGCATCCATCCGTTAGCAATAAGGATCCAGAGGGCAGAGATGTTTGAGGCAATGGCCGTAAGCCAGATGGCAAGAGTATTTACCTTAGGACTGATCCTCCCCCAACCAAACCACCAGACAGCGATAAAGGTAGACTCTAAGAAAAAGGCAAGTGTGGCCTCAATGGCCAGAAGAGAACCAAAGACATCTCCTACATACTCAGAATAAAACCGCCAGTTAGTCCCGAACTGAAACTCAAGGGTAATTCCGGTTACTACTCCTAAGCCGAAGTTGATGAGGAAGAGCTTTCCCCAAAATCTTGCCGCCCTTTTGTAATCTTCATCCCCTGTCTTAAGCCAGAGGGTTTGAAGAATGGCGGTCAAAAAGGAAAGCCCAAGGGTTAAAGGAACAAAAAGAAAATGGAAAATGGCAGCTGCTGCAAACTGCAAACGAGATGCTAACAGGACATCCATGGCCCCACCTCCTTATTTTTGTTTTTTGGACTTTTTTCCTTGAAAATCTCCATTTTTGGTTAATAACTTACTAAAATCATAACTTTTAAGAAGTTCTTTAAACCTTTCGTTAACCTCAATCCAAACTTCATGAATCGGACAAGCTGGAGACCTGCTACAAAAGCCTGGAGATTCTACGCATCGATTGAGATAGACCTTGCCATGGATGGCTTCGATGACATCAAGAAGGGTTATCTCCTCTGGTTTCTTTTTAAGCTTATACCCCCCTCCTCTTCCTTTTTGGACATAAACTAAATTGGCAACCTCGAGCATCTGCCCAATCCTTGAGAGCAAGCTAAGTGGGATGTCTACCTTTTCTGCTAACTCCTTACGACTAACAACCTTCCCTTCCTTTTGAGAAAGGTAAAGAACCATCCTTACCGCATAATCCTCAATGAGATCTATTTCCATCTTCCTTGCCTTTTAATCAAAAGTTTTCTTAATAAGCTAACTTTTAATTAGAATATCTATATGTTTTAATTTGTCAAGAGGTGATTTGAGGTTGTTTTAAAAATTTGTGCAAGCCCTTCTGCTGTCGCCCCGAGCCTTATTTTTTGTTGCCCCGAGCCCCTTTTTTGTCGCCCCGAGCGAAGCGAGGGGGTCCCTCGGCGCTTGCGCGCCTCGGGAAGACATCCCGGGAAGCTGTCCCGAACGAAGTGAGGGATGCCTTGGCTTGCGCTCGGCAGGACAAAAAAGGACGCTCAGCAGAACGAAGTAGGGGACTTTTTTGAAACAGCCTCAGAGACAATTAAGGCCATTTCAAGAAACCTGTTTAAAACCTTTCATTGTAGGGGAGCCAGGCTAGGCGCTCAATGAAAAAATCTAAAAATAAATCCCGTTTACTCGTTGAAAATCGTAGTGATGTCGGTTCGGTTGCCTGAATGTTTTTGTAATATCTACTTTAACAAACTCAAAAGCTTTTGATAGAGGGTTTCGCCTGTGTCTTCCTTATCTACGACGACCTCTAAAACCTTAGCACCTTTCCGTTTATAGTATTCGACTAACGGGATGTTCCTCTCGAAAAACCAGGCTAATTTTTTAGCCACAAGCTGAAGGGTATCATCCGTCCTACCTTTTCTATCACCAGCCGGGTCATGTTTGAGTCTATAATAGAGAACCTCAAAAGTAACGCTAAGATTTATAACACAAACTATGTCCAAATGACCCTCGATGAATTCTGCTTGCTTTAAATCCCTCGGAAAACCGTTTAAAACAATAAACTCGTCCTCTTTGTATCCTTTTCTTCCAACAAATTAATCTAAAGTCTCTAAGAAGATAAAATACTCCTCCGAAGTTAAAAGCCTACCTTCTGCTAAAATGATCCTTACAAGGTCAACAACCTCTTGATTTACCTTTGTTTGATTTGACGCAATCTTTCGCAGTTCCTCACCGAAATCAAAATGATGAACCCGAAAACCTTGAAAACCCCTCTCTTCTAAAACCCTCCCAAGCGGAGTTTTACCTGCTCCTGTTGGTCCAACTAAAAGAAGAGCTTTTATCCTGTTTTTTGGTCCATAGTTTATTCTTAGGCTTCATTATTCAGGTAGTATGGCTTTAACAAAGGATTCTTTATCAAAG
>Ga0068706_1001213_pt1 | contig 10782 bp, 9 predicted proteins | sample YNPMSBMetaG_FD_65632 | JGI IMG/M metagenome (GOLD analysis project Ga0068706, IMG submission 65632) | Anoxygenic and chlorotrophic microbial mat microbial communities from Yellowstone National Park, USA - YNP MS-B MetaG | ecosystem: Environmental > Aquatic > Thermal springs > Hot (42-90C) >...
TCCAAAAAGAAATGAATCTCCGCTTTGAAGCAATGAATACCCGTTTTGAAACACTCCAAAAAGAAATGAATACACGATTTGAAGCGATGAACACTCGTTTTGAAACTCTCCAAAAAGAAATGAATCTCCGCTTTGAAGCAGTAAATGCTCGTTTTGAAGCGATGAACACCCGTTTTGAAACTCTCCAAAAAGAAATGAATACTCGTTTTGAAACTCTCCAAAAAGAAATGAATACTCGTTTTGAAACTCTCCAAAAAGAAATAAATGCTCGTTTTGAAGCAATAAATGCACGCTTTGAAGCGATTGAAAAAAGATTTGCTACTTTACAATGGATGATTGGTATCGGTTTTACTGCTATTTTCTTAATGATAACGCTTTTAAACGTTCTCAAAAATTTATAACATCAAATCAAAATATTGCTTAAATTTGCTATATGAATTTAACAGTAACGATTGACGAACAATCAGGATTTTGTTTTGGCGTGGTTTATGCCATCCAAATGGCAGAAGACTTTTTAGAAAATCATGATACACTTTATTGCCTTGGTGATATTGTTCATAATGACTTAGAAGTTAATAGGTTGAAAGCTAAAGGCTTAAAAATAATTTCTCACGAAGATTTAAAAAACTTAAAAAATACTACCGTCCTTATTCGTGCACACGGTGAACCGCCCTCCACCTACCAAATTGCCTTAGAAAATAACATAGAACTAATAGACGCATCCTGTCCCGTTGTCTTAAAACTTCAAAATCGCGTAAGAAATGCTTTTGATAATGAAACCCAAATCATCATTTATGGTAAGCCTGGTCATGCCGAAGTGAATGGACTTTTAGGGCAAACTCAAAATCAGGCGATTGTTATTACTAGCCTTGAAGATTTGAACAATGCCCCAATAGATTACTCTAAGCCTATTCAATTTTTTAGCCAAACTACCAAAAGCACTGCCAAATTCTACGAAATCAAAAATGAAATTGAAAAAAGAATTCAAAATCATTTTAAAGCGAATGATACTATCTGCCGACAAGTCTCTAACCGTGAACCTCAATTAGACCAATTCGCTAGAAAATTTGACGTCATCATTTTTATTGCAGGCAAAAAAAGTTCTAACGGAAAAGTCCTTTACGAAGTTTGTAGAAACGCCAACCCCAAATCTTATTTTATTAGTTCCGTAGAAGAAATACAAAAAGAATGGTTTGAGGGAGCTCATACCGTAGGAATTTGCGGAGCAACCTCTACCCCCATGTGGCAAATGGAACAAGCTAAACAATGGATAGAAAACCAATTTTCTTTAATCTCCGTTTGAATAACCTAAACCTCCTATCTTTTTTATGGCTTTTTGCCATAGCTCTGCATCTTACCAGTTTTTTAGCAGTATGGATAAATTCTAACTATTACCTCAATGACTCCGTAATTTTTTTGACTATAGCTCAAAATCTCCAACGCTATAAAACCTTTTCACAGTCCTTTTATGAACCTATTATACCTGATTTCCAACGTAGCCCCTTATATCCTCTGCTTCTTTCTCAACTTCCTATTTACGCTGTATTACTCCTACAACATGTTTTAGTTTTATTATCCAGTTGGTTAATTCAAAATTTCACTTACCATTTCAAAAAAAATACAACTTTTTTTCATCATTTAGGTGTAATATTTTGTTTAAATCCTTATTCCATCAATTTAGCTTCTCTACTAATGAGTGAAACAATGTTCATCTTTTTTTTGACCCTGGTAGGTTTATTTTTGCTACATTTTAGTTTTTTACCTACCTGGAAGAACCTTTTGTGCATTGCCTTTTTTTTGATCTTGGCTAGTTATACTCGTGCCTCTGTTTTACCTTTTTCTTTATGGATAATCATTTGGATTTATTTTTTTTCTCGTTCAATATTAAAGACTTTTTGCTTTGGGTTATTATTTTTATTAGGACTTTTTCCATGGATATACCGTAATTACACTCATACAAACCAATATTTTTTTACCTCTATGTCAGAAATTAGTATGCACTACGGACGAATAGGAGGAACGCTTTTAGCTTTGGATACTAATATGAAAAACGATGCTTTCTTAAAAGCTCATGCTGATAGTTATGTCTCAAAAATTTACCCCCTTGAAAAAATCAAAAAATATCCTCTCCATCAAATTACTGAAGAAAATGAACGTATTGATTACCCGTTATCTTGGGTGTACTTAAAACAGCAAATAGAGATGCCCTTGCACGGTATCATTTTTCATTTACGTTGCATTCTCCAACAAATGACGGGGCTAAGTTATGGAATGACTAGTTACATGTACGGTATACCGTTCTTAGCATTATTTTTTGCATTAGTTCAGGGCTTTTTTATCTTAGGAGTTTATGGATATTTTATTTTTAAAGTAGTTACCACAGGCAATTTAACAACTTGGCTATGGTTTGGAAGTATCATTTTTTGGTTTCTTATACACAATGCCGCATGGGCAGACGGTCGTTACAGATATCCTACGGATTTATGGTGTATTTTGGGTATTTTACTATTCGCCTTGCAAAACCAGCAACAGAAAGCCAAGTAACACTTGAATAGCTACTATACAAATCCTTATTTTACAATTTATCCAAAATTTCTTTCATTTTATTCCAAGCGGTTCTTTTTTTCGTTTCGTCATTTATCATTTCAGACAATGCAAAAACTTGACAAACAACTGTTTCCGATGGAATATTGTCCTGTTCTAATAAAAAATCACCGAAAAGGATAGCTACGGAATTAGGATTTTTAGCTAACAAAATAGAAGGAAAAGGATTTTTTACAATAGCAAAACTAACTTTTTCAGGAGCAACTTTTAATCCGTTTACTAAAATTTTTTTTAGAAATTCTGTTAAATTTTTATCTTTGTATTCCTCGGGTTTTAGGTATACAGTTAGTTTTGAGTTGGGTTTAGTTTTAAAAATAACGTAATTTTCAGGTCTTACATCGGAAAGAACTTGAGAAGAAACTAAGTCCGTTTCTGCAATATAAATTTCTGAATAAAGTAAAGCTAACTCTTTAAGATTCATAATCTATTTGGAAGTTGAAATTATTTTTAACATTTCCATTACAGCTCTTTCTAACTGAAAATCTTTGCCGTTAGCAACATTATCATAGTCATTGAAGACCTTGATATCCGGATTAAGTTGGTTATTTTCAAGGAATTGACCTTCTAAGGTTTTTACACCTACCTGCGGAATACCGAAAACAAGCGTTGGGTCAATCATTTTTTCCCACCAAACTGCTGTTGCGGTACCTGGTACAGGCATACCTATCAATTTCCCAATACCTAATGCTTTATAAGAATACGGAAAAAAATGAGCATCCGAATAATTTCCTTCACTAATTAAAACACAAGAAGGATAAATCCATTTTCTTTGAGGTTCATAGCCAATTTTTTGGTCACGTGGTTCAAATTCAACGTATTTTTTACCTGATAAAAACGTACACAAATCATCATGTAACCAACCGCCCCCATTAAAACGAGTATCTACTATAAGGGCTTTTTTATCATAATGCTTACCGAGTACTTGCTCGTAGAACTCTCTAAAAGCGGCATCGTTCATAGCACGCACATGCGCATAACCTACTTTTCCTCCTGATAAACTATCTACTTCTTGACGGTTCATTTCTACCCATCTTTGGTATAGCAACTCTGCTTCCTCTGCTAAAGATATCGGTTTAACTTTTTCTTCAAAAATTTGACCCTTAGAATTTTTTCCTTTTAATAATACCCATTTACCTGCTTTTTTGTTAAGATAAGCATAAAAATCAATCTTCCCATCAATCAATTGATTATCAATACTTTCAATAATAGAACCTCGGTCTATCAAAGAATTCGGGTTTTGTTGAATAGGATTTTTAGGAATAAAATCTTTAATTTTTATGCCTATGCCCGTATAATTCCAATCATAAAAAACGCCTAAGGAAGCTGTTTGGTCTGGATTAGAGAAACTAGGATAATAGCGGCAACCTGTATGCGAAGCATTTAATTCCCCCAATAACTCTGAACAAAGTTCAGCAAAATCGTAATTATTTTGGATATGCGGTAAAACTGCCTCATATTCTTTTTTGTAAAAATCCCATCTTACTTGATGCAAATCTTTACGATAAAATTTTTTGATGACCTGCCTCCATTGATGCTCAAAAAGGTATTTTTTTTCTGCTTCGTAGTCATATTCCCATTCTACGGTGGTGGATAAAGTTTTACTTTCTGCTTTTTCTATATCAATTTTAAGAATTTTACCATCCGCAAGTACAAAAAGATATTTAAAATCTTTGGAAGGAATTAGATTCCCCGCATTTTCTGCATTTAATTTACAAAGTACCTTTGTTTCTTTTTCACGAAATTTGTGAACATACAAATCAAATTTACTTTCTGTTTTAGTGACGAAATACAGTTTTTCGTAATCTTTTGACCAAACGGCATCCGCAAGAAAAGAAGAAAAAGGGCTAAGGCGAATTTTTAAATTTGGAAAATCAGAATAATCAATAAAAACGGTTCTATCAGTGGTATCTTTTTTATAAGCCTCAGGATTTTCGTCTTTCCATAGAGCGAAATCATCCTTAGAAAGCAAAAATTGGTCATAAGTAGCCTTGGAAAGGAAGCATGCATAAATATCCGATTGACTGCCCCAAGAGCCATGGCTCCTCATTCCATGACGATTACTGAACCATAAAACAGCTTTTCCGTTCCAATGGAATTTTGGTAAGTAATCATCATAACCGTTCGTTGAAATATTTAATAATTTACCGTTCCCATCACTAGGGATAAGCCCAATCTCAGAAATCCAAACATTTTTGGGATTAAATTTTACTAAGAACCACTTACCATCTGGTGACCACTCGTAGTATTGGTCTCCATCTACATAAGAATAATTCCATTCTGCGGAAAGAATCGTACGAACCTGTTTAGTGGTTAAGTTAATGACTTTCAAGGTGGTACGGTCTTCTAAGAAAGCAATTTCATTACCATCAGGAGAAAAAGCTGGTTGAAAATTTTCTTTTTCGTTAGCAACGATTGTTTCTTGTTTCAGAGAAAAGGCAGTTAAAAAATACAATTCTTTGGAATTAGTGATTTCTAAGGTAAAAATTTTCCATGAATTACCTTCCTCAGCCGCATAAAGAATTTTTTTTCCATCTGGGCTAAAACTTACAGAACGTTCTTGATAAGGCGTAAAAGTTAATTGTTTGACTTGGCTACCTTCTACGTTGGCTACAAAAATATCCCCACGATTGACAAAAACTACTTCTTTTTGGTTCGGTGATACCGCAAATTCGGTGATTCCATCTGATAAGGTTAAAAATCGTTTTCCGATAATTTTCAGTTCATTGTTAATATAAACGTTTAATTTTTTGGGTTCTTGACCTTCTTTTTGGATATAAATTTCTCCGTGATAACCGTAGCAGAGTGTTCCATTTCGTGCTACTGATAAAAACCTTACAGGATGGTCTTTAAATTGGGTAATAGCCTGAACGTTGGCAGGTTTTTCTATATTTGACTTAAAAACATTATAAGAACCATTTTTTTCTGATAAAAAGTAAAAATCTTTTTGGTTAGGAGCAAAAAAGGGAGTTCTATCTTCACCTTCGTAATTGGTGAGTTGTTTATGTTCTTTATTTTCAAGGTCATAGAGCCATATATCACGAGTTACGCTGGAAGTGTGATGTTTACGCCATAAATCTTCATAACCTTTGACATCATGGAATAAAAGGTATTTTCCGTTTGAGCTAATATTAACATCTTGAGCGGGAGTAGTTAAAACCATACGAGCTATGCCTCCTTGAATAGGTACTTGATACAATTCATTGAATAATCTATAAGGATATTGACGATTTTGCGGGTCATCTGTACGGGTAGAGCCAAAGTAAACAGATTGATTATCAGGATGAAAGCAATAAGGAAAATCATTAGCGGAATGATAAGTTAATCGTTTAGCTTCGCCACCGTTTACTGCTACAACATAAACATCAAAATTACCGTATCTATCTGCTGCAAAAGCAAGATATTTTCCATCGTGAGACCAAACGGGCATGGTTTCATATGCATCTGTGAAAACAATAGGCTTAGCCTCACCGCCTTCTGTATAAACTACGTAAATATCGCCTTTGTAACAAAAGGCTATTTTTGAGCCATCTGGTGAAATCTTAGGATAACGAAACCAATTCTGAGAGTAAACTTGTAAAAAATTGATTATAAAGAGCAACAAACTAAAAAGGTAATTCATCGTCTTCTGTGCTAGAAATTAAAACTTGCTTATCATTAACATGAGTATTAGAAATGGAATTTTGAATAACTTGATTATTATCTAAATCATAATCCATCACTTTCCCGTCAATAATAGCTTGAACTTTGAGCTCAGCTTGTTCAATATAATTTTGGCATTTTTTGATTAGAGACATAGCTTCACTAAAAAGTTGTAAGTTCTCTTCAAATTGTAGGGGATTATTTTTTAAGGTTTCTGCAATTTCTTTAATTCTTTGGATAGATTTCTCGTAAGAAAATTTATTTTCATTCATAAAGGCAAAATTAAAAAAATTGTTATAAAACACAAAAAATATTTATCCGTAATTTTGCATAATCAAATTTTATTAGTTATATTTGCATTGATATTCTATTTTATAACATAACTACAATGTCAAAAGCACAAAGTTTTGAGGATTTTTTAGCACAAATAGAACTGATAAAGAACTCAGAAGCAAGATTATATGAATTTTTAGATCAAATGCCTATTGGTGTGTTTATTATAGATAAAAACTACCGCGTAATTTTTTCCAATCGTCGTTCTAATGAAATACTTGGTTGGGATTTTCTAGTAACTACTCATTTGGACAAAATACATGAAACTATTTCTTTTTATCATTTAGACTTGAATAATACACCATTTGCTTATGAGGAGTTACCTTTAGTTCGTTCTATTGAGGAAGGTAAAATTGTTGAGGAAGAAATGTTAATTAAAAACACAACGGGACAAAGTTTAGTTATACGCGTCATTACAACACCTATTTTTCAAACTCCCAATTCAATTGGATATGCTTTAGCCATTTTTGAAACAATTAGCATAAATAGCCACCAGATACTATCAGATATCTTAAATTTTTCGTTTCAAAATAAATCATTTAAAGAGTTCGTAGATTTTATCACCGAAAAAATTACATTTTACTTGAATATTCCTCGTGCTGGTTTTTGGTTATTTTCAAGTACTTATATAGAATGCCTTAGTTTGTATAATAAAGACAAAAAAAATCACGAGAGAGGTTTTCAAATCTTCAAAAAAGATTTTCCTGTATATTTCAATTACATCAACAAAGGATTGGTTTTAGCAGTGGAAGATGCGAATGCTCATGAAGCAACTCGTGAGTTTTCAAATATCTATTTTGAGCCTAATCAAATTTATTCTACTTTGGATTGTCCTATTTTTGTAAATAATCAACTTTACGCAATAATTTGTTGCGAAAATACCATGTTTAAAAGAAAATGGTTTCAAAATGAAATAGAATGGATACAGAACGTATCTAAGTTAACGAGCTTAATGATAGAAAAACACTATCTATCTTCCTGATGGCATAATTTCTAACTCTTTTAGAGCAACAAAATAAAAAAAGGATAAAACTTTAAAAATTCATGGTTACCTTTTTATAAAAAAATCATAAATATTTACAAGCAAGAAAAATCAGCGTTTAGTTTTATAGAATGGGTGCAAGCACGTTAAGTTCTTGCACTTTTTTTTTGTTTTATCCAGGCTTCAAATTCTGTTAAACATTTCGTGTTAACCACCTCAGCAGCTGTTAAAAACGCTTTATTGGCTAACATGACTCCCCAAAGTACATCTTTAATTCCTTCCAAAGAATGTGCATCAGGATTGATTAAAATTTCCACACCGGAATCGACAGCTTGCCGTAGCAAAGTCCAATCTAAATCTAAACGATAAGGATTCGCATTGATTTCAATAGCTACTAGATTACGAGCACAAGCATCAAAAACTTTCTGATAATCAACAGGATAACCCTCTCTTATCAATAAAAGCCTGCCCGTCAAATGTCCTAAAATTCGCGTATAAGGATTCTCAATTGCTTTAATAATCCGTTGTGTAGCTTCTTGCTTATCCATTTTCAAGTGAGAATGAACACTCGCTATGACGCAGTCAAATTGATTTAAAATATCTACTGAATAATCCAAAGAACCATCCCGAAGGATATCAGACTCTATCCCTTTGAAAATTTTAAAATTTCTGAACTTGGAATTCAGTTGATCAATTTCATTCCATTGAACTTCTAAACGAGAAGGAGTGAGACCATTTGCATAAAACGCAGATTGCGAGTGGTCTGTAATTACCATATATTCATACCCAACATCTAAACAAGCTTTAACCATTTGCTCCAAAGTATTTTTTCCATCGGAATAAGTAGAATGGCAATGCACAAGCCCTTTAATATCCTGATTTTCAATAAATTTTGAGTACTTGGAATAATATAATTCCGCATCATGATGATAACGATGTTGTGGGGCAATGTTGGTACCAAATTTTAATTTTGAACCAACTTCTAGAGTATGCAAAAAAATAGTTTCCTGTAAACGGTTGAGCTCCGCAAAATATACCTTAACAGTAACATTTTCAGCATTTTTGAAAATAGATAAATATTCATTCTTTTCAATCAATAAAAAATTTAAATCTACAAAAAATGCATAGACTTCTTCCGGTGAAGCTATTGTTACGAATTCCAAAATTTCAACATAATTATCCCAGGTTAGCAGTTTTCCGGTTTCATACAAAGGAAAAGAAACCTTATTTAAAAAAGTATCACGCCACGCAAAAGCATTATGCAAATGCAATTTTCCTTTGGATAAATAATAAAACTCAATAGACTTTTGAATAGCTTCCTGAGTTTTCTTTCCAAAGCCTTTTATATCGGAAAGTCTATTTTCATAACAAGCATGAAGCAAGTCAGCTAAATTATCAATACCCAATTGTAACCATATAGTTTGAATTTTTTTGGGTCCAAGTCCTTGAATATTAAACATTTCAATAACACTAGGAGGAGTTTTAGTCAGTAGTTCATTCAGAACTGAAAAACTACCACTATAAACAACTTCTTTAATTTTTTCTATGGAAGATTGAGAAAAAGGAAGCTCAAATGACTTAAATTCTGCTAATTTGGTACTTAAATCGTAAGGAAGTCGTTCAATTTCATATGCAAGCTTTTGATACGCCTTAACTACAAAAGGATTTGCAGAATGTAGCTCTAATAACTTAGCAGTCAAAGAAAAAATATCAGCTATATCAGAATTTGTCATGCAATCCCTTAATTTTGATGTTACGCCAGTGGTTACTTTTAATGTAAACATACGAAAAAATAACCATAATAAGCATGTAAATAATCTCGCAAAGCCAAATTAAATAAATATTTTGAGTGTAGTAATAACTAAGGATAATATAAGCTAAGTATATTAAAAGAGTAAAAACTTCAATTAAAAACGCAACATAAGTAGCACCTGTACCTATTACAGCAGAAACCCAAATCCATGCAAAACTGTAAATCAAAAGAGCTATACCAACAATTCTTGCTAATAAAATAGAGTCAGAAATAATCAGTGTATCATCAGTTAAAATAAAAAAATATAAACTCGGATAAAATAACAAGATAAGTATTGGTATTAAACTAAATAAAAAATTTTGAAAGCTGATAATTTTAATAATAGGAATAACCAAACGATGATTACCTTCACCAATCGTTCTACTGATAATAGTACTTGCAGAAGAGCCAAAACCCCAAGTAGGTATCATGAGAAAAATATACAAATTTTTAGTAATTTCAGAAATAGCTAACGCATGGACCCCCATGTATTCAACGATTTTCATAAAAATAAAAAAAGAACCAATGCTGATAAAATTTTGAAAACTAATAGGCAAAGATAGTTTAAATGCATGAAAAATATTTGAAAAATAATTTTTTGAAAAAATAAAATTAAATTTCAATTTCAAAATTTTAGTGTAATAAAAAAAATAAATTATAAAAACAAGAGATTGAGTTATAACAGAAGCTAAAGCGATGCCACGAGTGCCCATTGATGGAATAATATTATAACCAAAAGCAAAAATATAATTTAATATAAAATTCACAAAAATCATCAGAAATGCAGTATACCCAACAATTTTATTATTAGAGATTGCATTAAAAAAACCACGTAAAATAAAATAAAATGACATAGGAAATACATCAAAACTTCTAATTGTAATGTATTGACAAAATTCTTGATATACTGCGGAATTTTCAAAAAAATAGAATAAATATAATGGTGAAAAATAAATCAGCAAAAATTGAAATGAAGAAATAAAGAGAGTTGGAATTAGGTATAAATTAAAATTATGATATGCGGAAGTTAAACCCCCTTTACCTATAAAGCGAGCTAAAATTATTTGTATTGCCGTTCCCCATCCCATTGCAAGAGATGTTATAACGTAATAAAATAATACAGCTAAACCACCTCCACCTAAAGCATAAGGACTTATCCTTGATAAAAAAGCTGTATCTGTTAAACCAATAATATTATTAGAAAAAGATGCTAAAATTATAGGCCAAGAAATATTCCAAGACTCTCTTTTAATTTTTTTAGATAGTGTACTCAAAACGTAAAAAAAACCCCCTTTTAAGGGGGTGTAGTATGTTATTTAAAACTCCCACAAATAATGCTCAAATTCAACCATTTGGTTATTTCGCTTTTCAGCTAGCTTTAAATCAAGCTCTTCACCAGACAATTCTGTTAGGACTGATTTGAATAATCGAA
>Ga0068706_1001216_pt1 | contig 10760 bp, 6 predicted proteins | sample YNPMSBMetaG_FD_65632 | JGI IMG/M metagenome (GOLD analysis project Ga0068706, IMG submission 65632) | Anoxygenic and chlorotrophic microbial mat microbial communities from Yellowstone National Park, USA - YNP MS-B MetaG | ecosystem: Environmental > Aquatic > Thermal springs > Hot (42-90C) >...
GCCTCTACAACATTAGAGTACAGATAATTTCCATCTAAATCCACTTGTTTGAGACGATAGTAATATTTTGTTTTTGGTTGAACATCATCATCAATGTGCTGATAATCTTTTCTTTGAGTAGAATAGACAGCACCAGCAACAAACTGTATGGGTGTGAAGTTTATACCATCCATGGATTTCTGAACTTCAAAACCAGCATTGTGTGACTCCGTTTGCGTTGACCAATAGACTCGAATGGCTTGATTATGAAAAGCACTCGCGTTCAAACTCAATAATTCAACAGGTAAAATTGTAGCAGATTGAGCCACAGCAAAGTCTGAGAAACTAGTCATGCTGAATCTTCGGGTTAAAGTAGGTGTTGGGTTCAAAGTACACACACCATCCAAAATGTTGAAATTGGTTTCTGGGGAGCCAGTAGGCTTTTTCATAATAGCCCATCCAGCCAAAGGATTGGTATAGTTGGAGTTATGTAGATACAAATTGTAATCAACGGGAGAAGGCGTTCCCGAAGCAAAAGTAGCATCTATAGTCCAAAATCCATGGTTTAAAGCAGGCTGGTCTAACACACCGTTACAATCAGGTTGATTCAATATGTAAGGCATACCGGGCCAATTATTGAAGTAAGAATAGAGTTGATTGAGATCCGCACGATTATTTAAACGCACCTCAGCAAGTTCATAGCCCTTAGAAGCATTACCGACGGGCAAGTAGAAAATTCCTGTTTCTGAAACATTTCTTCGCAAGTAGCCTTGCACGTAAGAACTCGAGTTTCCGGCATTCACAGAGTTTGCCAAACCACTCTGTACAAATACTTGGTTTGCTCCGGTCACAAATATTCCACTCGTAAGGGTAAGTGTTTTCGCAATATTTAAATGGTGATTCAAAGTAATGAAAGACGGTACAACTTGTTCAGCATAAACCCTTTCAAAGTTAGCACTACCCTCTAAGTTTATCGTTTGGTTGGTAGAACCCGTAAAATGTACTTCGGAATTGTTTCCAGAAATAAAATTAGCGTTTGAAGCGACATCTAAGTCTCCGCAGATATTGATTCTCGCAGAAGGGTTTAAGGTTACTGAAGAATTGCTTAGTATAAACAGAGACTGTGTGTTTGCTTGTTGAGCAGTAGAAATAATGGGTTTATTGGTTACGTCGGGGATGGTTACATCCTTGGAGCAAGTAGGAAGCTCACAGTCTGCCCAATTATAAACATTGAACCAATCTGTGTCCACAAAGCCTGTCCAAACACCGGAAGGTCTCTCAACTCGGGTATTATTCGTAAGCGTTCCGTTAATGTTAGAAATCGTACAAGTAGAAGTACCACACGAAAGAACGACACGAAGTTGTGTTTGTATATCATTGGCATAATCTCCAGTGGTTAAAGAGTTCGTAGGCATAGCCTGAAAACTAAAAACAATGGAATCGCCGGGAGCGACGCCGCCCGTAATTTCCCACCACAACCTCTGCTCGGTACCAATCATTGAAATATTTGGATTGTTGGTAAATCCTTGATAAATATCCGTTGTTGAGCCCATTACATAAGTAAAATCTTCGGGCAGGTCAATTTGGAAACGGTCAGTAGAGTTGGTAGTACCTGATCCCAAATTCACAATTTTCACACGGTAGGTAATAGGAACTCCACAGTTTCTAACGGTATCAATTTGGGTACTGATGGAGGTTGTATAATTGGTAGGTGCACCAGCGATAGTAACCACCTGAGAGTTAAAGTTGTAATTGTAAAACGTTCCACAGCCACCCTTTGCACTTATCCTAAACCTTAAAAAGGACCCGGAGACAAAATTGCAATTGGTAACCATCTTAAAACGAATTTTAAAAATATTTTGAGGCGACTGAGTAGCTGGTCTTAAGCCTAATGTAGAAAATTCGGGATATTTATCACTGACATTCCAAACGTATGAAGAACCAATAGGGGTTGGTTCAACAAATGTTTCCCAAGTTCCACCATCAGGGTACATAATTTCGGCAGAATTAGGAACGTACACAATCCCTAAATTACTTCTTCTAACTTGTACAAAAGGTTGGTAAGCTCTACCGTCTGAAGTATTCGTAAAAGTAACGGTATAAACTATGGTGTCGCAAAGGTTCACAGGAGCCATAGGTCCATCAATAGCAGCAGTAAAAGCAGGCTTAATAGCTTGCAAATAAAGTTTTAGTTGAGAGGTAACGCAAGGAGAATAAGCTGATAAGTTAGACGGGACAGAAGTGCAGTTCCAACCCGCATGAACTGTTATGCTATCCTTATTACAATTGGTATATTTGGCTTTAATTTTAAAGGTTCGTGCCTCCCCTGCACCGATGTTATTGATGGCATAAATATTATTCACAGGGGTGATTACAAAGGGAACACCCGTTACATCTTCCACCTCAAAAATACTGATTTTGCCACTAGTATTAACAGGGGAAAACCAGGTGTTACTAGTTGCAACAGTACCTATATTACTGATAATCACTGTCCACTCAACCGTATCTCGCTCAGCAATAATAGAAGGAAGTGAAGACTGCACATTCAAGATTGGTTGTACGTGTAAAATACTATCCCTTACTGTTGCCGTTAAAACGGAGGTTGTAGAAGTTCCGAGCTGCGCAATAGTATCAAAACGAGCGGTATATGCGATAGGTAAGTAGGTATTCGGTGTAACCGCACATGAGGGTCTAATAGTTAAACGGAACAATATATTGAAATTATCATCAGAAAGTTGATAAGAGCCAATTGGCTGATACTCTAAGTCCAAATTGTTAAAAACCAAAGTGCTAGAGAGAGGATTAACAGGAAAAACAGGTAAAAACGGCTGGCTTACCGTTGTATTCCCTGCGCCGTTGCTGCGATTTTGTCTCCATTCAGCACTGACAAACGAATATCCCGGAGGAATAACCGCAGTAACCTGTTTTATCTTAGCAAAATTTCTAAACTCTCCTGGAAAGGCATTGGAAGTATTTCCCAACCTAAAAGTAAAAATCTGCGAGGAAGTTGCATTATTACAACCTGAAACGGTAATGTAATCGGAGCCGTCATTGGTAAAAGAATAGCCCACCCAATTGTAAACCCCATTAATGTTGAAGCAAGAATAGCCACCGGGATGAGTCATTAAAGCTACGTTACTTGCATACATTTGATTGGTTACAGTAGAGCTAATAATGTTATTACCTATGTTGTTATTCACACGATAATCTAAATTCAGCACGATGCTATCCCCATTTTCATACTTAAAACCAGGAGGCAAGCAGCCCGCACTGATTAAGTCATCCACATTAAAACTAAACAAATAAATTCTTCCCGCCCCAAAAACAGTCATAGAAACTAAGTTAGGAGTGCAGGTATAGGAGGTCATTGCAGAGACATCATAAATTGTGATGCTTCTAGCGATATTCGTTAAATTGATGGTGTTAGCATTATTGATGGTAGTTCTAAAGTAGGCAAAACTCCAGTCCGTACCACCCGTACCAGAAAGAAACGCGGCTTTTACAGTTTGTCTTACGGTATCACCTACCATCGCTCTATCCAACTTCACAACAGACATGTTATGAGGACCCGCATCCGGTAAACCATCGTCATTTGCATCCGGCAAACCTAAATTCGTTCGGTACATGGAAAAGTCATACATGGATGTACCCCCTGTGGCACACGGTATCGGACAAGTAGAACTAAACGAAAACGTTCTCGTACATAATAATTTGGAATTACATGCACACGAATTGTTAGGTACATATTCCATGTTCCACGTTAATGTTTTACTTCCTCCTGTACCACAAGAGTTATTTAATTTGATGCAAAGCTCAGAGTTATTAGTTCCACCTAATGGATTAGGAAGGGTAAACTCAATCGTTAAAACACTACCGGATACATTTATGGAGGAAGGTGTCCATGAACTAGTTCCTCTTACGAAAGTAATATCGGCAGGGTTGCCCGTATAACTAAAATCTGGCGGAAGATTGATATTAAACCGAACGATACCACCTGCGGAAGTAGGCCATTGGCTCCAACCGGCTGGGAATGATAAACAAAAAGTTCCTGTACCGCCGGGAGGCACCGAAGCAGGACCTGAAACATTAGTAGTAGGACTGCCCGTATTAGAATTGTTTCTGACAACATTCGTGGAAATAGTAAAATTATTAGATAAACATTGGTCTTTATAATTGCCTGAGTAAGTCCATGAAAAGGCATTTGCAGAATTGGGATTGCACGCTGTATTCGGACAACAAGCTCGGGTATCAAAATTAATTAAAACAATGTCACCAGGTTGAATAATTGGAATTACGAAATCTACTGCTTGAGGAAGAGGGGTATTGTTTGGCACACCTAAACAAGCCGCTGCGGCTCCCGTTTTATTTTGGTTAGTTATTGCAGTTGGAGTAATCGCAATCGGAGCACCTCCATTGACTGTATAATTAAAACTGGCTGCATCAAAATAAGAGAACAAATTATTCCCTGATTGATAAAAGCTTAAAAAAACGTCTCGGGCAGGAGTAGTTCCTGTATTTTGTATTTTCAGCTGGCGAGTAGATACGCCGCCTGTTGTGTAACAAGTGTTAATACTGTTATTGGTTACTGTAAAAACCAGATTGGGATTCCCTGAACCAATCACTACATTTCCCGTTGCTTGTGTAATAGCACAATTTTGAGAATTGCAGCCCCAGATAGCACCATACTCAGAAGTCAAATTCGAGCAGGCTAATATTTGAATGGTTTCCGTAATCACTATTTGCTCATCAGGATCTAAGAAACCATCATTATTCCCTACAGTCACAAATTGAGCGGCTCCCAGCACTATGCTTGCAACGTTGCCCGTTACGCCAAATGTACCCGGAGACATATTGATAACGGTAATTCCTGTTCCAAAGGTATCCGTTAGAGTAAAAGCGGAAAGAGGAGAGTTACCAGTGTTTTTAATAGTGATAGTTCGAGTAAAAGTTTGTCCTATATTTCCTGTAAATGTTTGATTTACAATACTTTGAAAACTAAGTGCAGGAACCAAAATATTAAATTCATCAGAAGTTATTTCATCATAATTACCGGTGTAATCCACACGATATTTTACATTAATATCCAAATCATTGATAATAAGGTTATTAACAGCACAAAGCGCAGTTCCTTGATAGGTAACCGTTATACTGGTACCCGCTGGAAAATTAGCAATAGAAAAAATGGGAACATTCAAATTACTAATATCGAACTCTGAAGCATTCGTAACAGTACCTAAAACATAATTTATACCGTCTGGTAAATCTACCGTAAACGATACATTAGTGTAATTAGTGGTACTAATATTTGTAATAGTAACACTAAAAGTCTTAGGTTCACTACATATCCCCAAATTATTTGGGTTCACAATTCCAGTAAAATTAAATTGATTTCCTTGTGAAAGAGCAAGATAATGCGTAAATAACGCAATAAACATGATAAAAGTAAAACGTACAGTCATCATTATGAATGCATAAAATTATGAATGCAAAAATAATAAAAATTATTTAAAAGTCAACTAATTGTGAAAAAAAATTAGTTCAATGAACAAATAGATGCCCATAAATAAAATTAGCAAACCGCTTATTAAGTATGTAAACTTAGCATTTTTTTTTAATAAAGATTTAATAAAATTTTGACCATATATAAAAATCAAGGAAGTCAAAAAAAAGAGTGATAAGGAAATTCCGAAACTGTAAGCAAATAAAGCAAATAGTATACTGGAATGATCATGATTAAGAAAATTTGTAAGTAAAAAAGTCATATTAGTAGGACAAGGTATCATACTAGCTAACAAAATAGGGTACAAAACGAATTGATTATTTTTGATTGAGTGATTGCAATCATCAGGATTTACTAAAAAAAATTTAGTAATAATAAATAAACCGAGAAGCATAATAATAATAGCAAAAATGATTTCAGAATCATGAATCCAATCGTGATAAGACAAGAATAAATTTTTTGCGAAAGTAACAATTATAAACAACAAAATAGAATGTAAAAGACCAAAGATGATGCTTAATTTTAGAATTTTAGAAAAATTCAAATTTTGAAGGGATAAAGTAGAAAAAAGTAGGATTTGCCCATGACCTGGTTGCAGTATATGTAAGAAACCTAATATAAACAGCTGTGGAATCATTGTAAATGCAAAAATATTGCATTTGAAACAAAATTGCAAGTAAACTCAAAATATTTTTTAAGATTTAGCTTATTAAAAATTATGAAAGAAAACTAAATGAAAGATAGAACACCGTTTATTTTTTCTCAAACTTTATTTTCGTATAGTATAAATAGGTTTTGCCAAATTGACCGCGTAACCAACTTTTAGGTTTTTTGTTAATATCCGAAGAATAATTTACAAGGAAATACTCATTTTCGTTAATAGGTGCAATTGCAGGAAAAGCATTATCTCCCGTGGAAGGAAAATCTTTTATCCACTCTAATTCCATTTTTTCTCTATTCAAATAAAAAACAGCGGTTACCTTTTTAGTTAAAGAATAACGAATAAGGTTTCTTCTTTTACCTTTATTTTTGTTTGGGAAACATTCTCGGTCTCCTTTACATTTATCACATTCGCCATCTAAGTTTCGCCTGGAAAACAAATAGATTTCATTTTGATGGTTGAGCAATAAGGAACTATCATATTTAAACTTAGAAAATTTTTTTTCCCATTTTGAATAATCTTCGGGGTTAGCTTTGCATAGGTAAGAACCAAAACCTTCTAAACGAACCACTGCAAACAGGGTATCCTTCAAAAAAATAAACTCTCCTTCTTCACCTGAGAAATCGCCAATTTGAGGTTTTTCACTTAATTTATTCCATTGATTACCATCCTCTGAAACAAAAAGCCTCAAATCAGCTTGGTGATTTTTTTTGTATATTTTGTAACCATAATATACTGAAAGATAAAGCTTTCCTTTATGTTCTCTTACTCTCCATGGTACATAACGATATAATCCAATATCTTTTGGTTCTGACCAAAGACCATTTCCCGTAGATTTACATACATAAATTTTCTCGGGACGAAATTTTAAATGGTTTGCTGCTACTGTAAAATAAAGAAAAAATAAAGTATCCTTAAAGATAAAAAAACGAGGTTCACGTAAATCCCATATCTTTTCATAAAATTCTTTTTCTACTTTCCAATTTTGAAAATCCTCAGAAGAAAGTATATACATTCTACATTTACGGGAAGGAAAATGACTCCGTGCTGTTCGGAAAGCTAAATAGTAGCGGTTTTTATAGCGAATAACATCTACATTGTTGTTAGATTTTTGTATTTTACACTCCTTTGGCAACTGTTTAATTAAATTAGTCCATTCACCATCAGCAATTTGATGAGGTACTTGCGCATAAATGACTTCAAAAAAGAGATACAACCAAAAAGTAACAAATTTTTGCATAAATAAACTGCCGCTAATATACGGCAGTATATGGTAAAAAATCCTTAAACTAATTTAGAAAGCAATTCTTTCTTTTTAGCATCAAACTCTTCTTGCGTTAGCACTCCCATTTCTTTTAATTCACCGAGTTGCTTAAGTGTAGCCATAATCTTTTCACGTTCTTGGTCAGGGTTTGAAGTGTTATTTGAAGGATTATTGTTTTTTTGTTGGTTCATCATTTGGTTAACCATGTTCATACCGAGGCTCATTTCAATCATGGAATTCATTAAATTATTGGAACTGCCTGTATTTTCTTTGGTCATGCCTAAACCTGTTTGCATTTGAAGGAATTTGGTCATATCGTCTACATTTTGAGACAGATTGATTTTGTTTGCTAAATTGGTAAGTTCCATTTCATTTTCAAGCATTTTTTCTTTACGTTTTGTTCTGAGCCTCATATTACCTTTGACCATTTCATCTAGCTCGGCTTGAAGCTCTTCGGGTAAATTGATGCTTTCTACGTTAAAAGATTTAACTTCCAAACCTACATTAGCAAGCTCATTATTGATAAATGGTAATAATTCTGCCCCTAAATCTGCGCCCATAGAGGCAAGGTCTAGTATAGATTTACCTGTTTTACCAATAGAAGAGGTGAATTTTGAAATAATGATAGATCTGAAACGGTCTAAAACTTCGTCGGTTGTAACTTTGGAATCAGTACCAGCAACCTCAGTAAAGAATTTTCGAGCGTCAACGACCTTAAAATAAAGATTACCAAAGGCTCTAATACGAACTGCATCAAACTCAGGGTCACGGATTAGAATTGGTTGTTTGGTGCCCCATTTGATTTCCATTTGTTTGGTAGAAACAAAATAAACATCACACTTAAAAGGTGAATTGAATCCATACTTCCAACCTTTTAAAGAAGAAAGAATAGGCATATTACGTGTGGAAAGCTCATGACGCCCAGGTCCGTAAACATCCGCTATTTTACCTTCATTTAAAAATAATGCTACCTGAGATTCACGTACAACCAACTGTGCGCCCATCTTAATTTCTCTGTCTTCATCAGGAAACTTATAGATAATAGTGTCGTTAGTGTCGTCTATCCATTCAATGATTTCAATGAACTGATTTTTGAAAAAATTAAATATTCCCATTGTATTTATGTGTTTTATGGTTTAAACATTTTACCGTAAAAATAGCGATAAAGTTATCTATTCCCCAAAAAATTAACAAACTTTAACTTTTTTTCCATATTGGAACCGTAGAACAGGGCTCGCCATAAAATAATTTTTTTACATAAGCTACTAACCTTTGGCTTGCAATTACATAAGCTGATATAGGTATATCCTTTTCACCGCATCCTTTAATGACAACGTTTTTATCCCGAAATCCTTCTAAATCCATTTCATTCAATACTTTGTAGTAGTAAGCATTCAAATAGTCTTTTTTATTTCCGAAAAAACATTCTGCATTTACTGAATGTAGTGCAGTTGCTATAATCATATAAGCCCATGTAGGAATTATAGCATCTTCTGAACAAAATACCGTAACAATCTGATTTTCATAAATCTTCCAATCAAAACTTTTTACCTTTTCTCGGAAATCTTTTTCTTTAAGAATTAAACCCATGTAAAGAAATTGCTTGATATCTAACTCTGCAATAGGCTTTTGGGGATAAAAATCCTCTAAATTAAAAGTTAAAATTCCGCTTTGAGCTACTTTATTTACTATAATTTCTTCCATATTCATCTAAACATAATTCGCAAATTAAAAATTTATTTCTAATACTCAACATAAAAATTTTAAATCTTTGGTTTTCAAATAAATATATGCAAAATGAATTTGTTTATTACTTGTATATCGCTTTTTTTTGTAATATCGCATAAATTTAAAGAACAGTAAAATGAATGCAGTTCTTATTGAAAGTACAAAATTCTCTCCCGAAGTATTATTTGATAAAAATAAAGGTATAATCACTTTTACAGGTAAACTTTACCCTGCTAATTCCACGGAATTCTTTAGCCCTATTCACGAAATGATTATAGACTACATCCAAAACCACCCTGAAATTACTTTGGTTTTTAAACTTACTTACATCAATTCCAGTGCAACTAAGCTAGTTCTTCGATTATTTGAAGACTTGAGTACTTACTACGAAAACGGAAAAAGAGTTCAGGTAGAATGGTTTCATGATGAGATGGATGACGATATGATTGAAGTGGGCGAAGATATCTCTGAGTTAGTCAATCTTCCTATAAAAATACAGTGTCTTTAATAAAATTTGGGTATATTTTTACTCATTATTTTTCTTAGCCTAACGTTTTTTTGGGCTTTTTGCGGTTTTATTATTAAAAAAAAATCTTACAAAGTTCTTCAAAATACAGGAGAATTAGGTATATCTATTATTATTGCTGCAAAAAATGAAATCGAAAACTTACAAAAAAACTTAAAAACATGGCTTAATTTAGAATACGATAATTACGAGCTCATAATTGTTGTAAATAATTCATCTGATGAAAGTTATGGGTGGTTATTGAATCAAGTTCATACAAAATTAAAAGTTATAAACATTCCACGAACTCCCGAAGGAATATCAGCCAAAAAATTTGCTTTAACAGAAGGAGTTAAGGCTTCACAATACCCTTACATCGTTTTTACCGATGCCGATTGCATACCTGTATCTCCACAATGGTTGAATTATTTCAATCAAAGTTTTCAAAATCAAAATGATATCGTTTTTGGTATAAGTCCTTATAAGCAATATTCTACTCTTTTGAATGGCTTTATTCAATGGGAGACATTTTTTACTGCTGTTTTATATGTAACTGCGGCCCTCATCAACAAACCTTACATGGCAGTGGGAAGAAATTGGGGCATGCGAAAAGAGATTTTTTTTAAAGAAAAAGGCTTTGAAAAACATCTTAACATTCCCAGCGGTGACGATGATTTATTTATTCAAAATTTACAAAATACATATCCAATAGATGTTCTTTTATATAAAAATTCTCAAACCGTATCAGAACCACAAAAATCATGGAGTACCTATCTTCACCAAAAAACAAGACATCTTTCAAGCAGTAAATTTTATCCATTCAAAACAAAATTTAAACTGTTTATTCTGAATTTTATAATTTTCAGTAGTTATTTTTACATAATTCAGATAAATATCATTTTTAAAAATAAAATTTTATTCCTAACTTTGTGCTTAATGTATCTAACTAAATTTATTTCAATTTATACTATTCGCAAAATTATAGGAATGCAAATTCCCATTCTCTATTATTTTGTTGGCGATATCGTTTTATTGATGTTTCAAGTAATGATTTTACCCATATCTTATTTAAAAAAAATAACATGGAAATAGACAATCATTTATTTGAAAATTTGACCCCGCG
>Ga0068706_1001219_pt1 | contig 10740 bp, 9 predicted proteins | sample YNPMSBMetaG_FD_65632 | JGI IMG/M metagenome (GOLD analysis project Ga0068706, IMG submission 65632) | Anoxygenic and chlorotrophic microbial mat microbial communities from Yellowstone National Park, USA - YNP MS-B MetaG | ecosystem: Environmental > Aquatic > Thermal springs > Hot (42-90C) >...
GATCAGGCACGGCGATGGCCGGAATGCGGCGGATCGCACTGGCCAGCGCCGCCGCATCGATGCCGGCCAGCGGTTGCTCGCGTGCCGCGTAAATCTCAGCGACGACGGCCAGATCGGCCTGTTCCAGCGAGTGCGCGAACTCGGTGAGAAAGCGCGCCGTACGGCTATAGGTGTGCGGCTGGAACACCGCCCAAAGGCGGGCCGCGGGAAAGCGTTCCCGCGCTGCGGCGATCGTCGCAGCGATCTCCCGCGGGTGGTGCGCATAGTCCAGGATCACGCGCACTCCATTCACGATGCCCACTTCTTCGAAGCGTCGCCCGACGCCATTGAAGTGCTCCAGCGCCCGCACTGCAACCACCAGTGGCACACCGACCTGGACAACAGCCGCCACCGCCGCGGCTGCGTTCAAACGATTGTGCTTGCCAGGAACAGCCAGCGCGAGCGGCCAGATCGCACCGCTCGGATCGCGCAGCGCGCCATCGGGCAGGACACGATAAGCAGCTTCGGCAGTTTCGCCGAAGGTCACCACACGATGGCCGCGTGTCAGGAGTTCGTCGGCCACCGCACAGGCGACCGGATCGTCGGCCGAAACGACGGCTGTCCCACCTGGACGCAAGCGAGTGAGGAAACGACGAAAGGCACGGGCGACGCTCGCACGGTCGGGGAACAGATCGGGGTGATCATGGTCGACGTTCAAGACGACAGCGATGTCCGGCTCGAGGAAAAGAAAGCTGTAGTCGTACTCGTCCGCCTCGACGACGAACAGATTCCCGCCGGGGAGCCGCGCGCTCGTCCCGCCGAGATCGCGCACCTCCGCTCCGATGGCGAACCCGGGGGTTAGCCCAGCCGCGTCGAGGGCGAGCGCGATCATGCCACAGGTGGTGCTCTTGCCGTGCGTCCCGGCGACTGCGATCGTCCGGTAGCTGGCTGCCAGCCAACCGAGCAGTGCGGCTCGCTTGACGATCGGAATGCGCTGGGCCGCGAAGGCGGCGACCTCGGGATGCTGGGCTCGCACCGCGCTGGTCACGACCAGCAGGCGCGCGTCCTGGGCGTGGCGCTCGTCATGACCCACAGCGACCGCGATGTCGCGGGCAACCAGGCGGTCGAGGACCGGTGACCAGGCAACGTCGCAGCCGGTGACGCGATAGCCTCGGTCAGCCAGGAGTTCGGCCAAGCCGCTCATCCCGGCACCACCGATGCCCAGAAAGTGGATGGGCAGGCCCGGCTGAAGGTGGTTCAGGTGCGCTGGCCATCTCATGGATGACGTCCTCCGGCTCGCGGCGCAACCCGACGTCGCCCGCGCCGGCCAAAGCGGCTCAATGAGACGGCCGGCGGAGCGTGCCGCGGACGCTCGCGTGGCGCAGCTGACGTCGGCGCCGGCCGCGGCAGCGTGACCCGCGAAATGTTGACCAGGATTCCTGCTGCCGCGAGCGATGTGATGAGCGAAGAGCCGCCATAGCTCACGAAGGGGAGTGGGATACCGGTGAATGGGAGTACCGAGCTGATCCCACCGGCATTGATCAGCGCTTGACTGACGAGCCAGCTGGTGATTCCCACCGCGAGGAGTCCCCCGAAACGATCGGGCGCCCGCCGCGCGATACTGAGTCCACGCCAGGCGAGAATCAAGAACAGGAGGAGCAGGACGAGACAACCGACGACACCGAGTTCCTCGCCGATGACGGCGAAAATGGCGTCGTTGTGGGCATGCGGCAGCCATTGGAACTTCTGCCGTCCCATCCCGAGCCCGACCCCGAACCAACCTCCGCTCCCGAAGGCCAGGCGAGCCTGGGCGATCTGCCAGCCGAGCGTGCGGAGAAGCCCGTTGGGATCGAACAGTTCCTGATCCGAGCTGAAGAGGATGAGAATGCGGTCCCGCCGGTAGGGAGCGCCGAAAGCCAGCACCGTCCCCGCCACCAGAGCGATACCACCCAGGAGCACGGTGTGGCGCAGCGTCGCACCTGCGGCGAAGAACATGGCCAGGCCGGTAAAGCCCAAGACGATAGCCGTTCCCAGATCCGGCTGCAGCATCGTCAAACCACCCAGGAGGCCGAGCAGCAACATGAAGGGAAGCACCCCGAGGTCGAAACGCCGGATCCGCTCCCCCTTGCTCGCCAACCAACTCGCCAGGTAAAGCACCAGGGCGAGTTTGGCCATCTCCGACGGCTGGAACGAGAGCGGTCCGAGCTCGATCCAGCGCTGGGCGCCCAAGCGCGTGTCACCGAAGCCAGGCAGGAGCACGAGCGTCATGAGCCCGAGCGCGCCGAGGAGAGCGAGGACAGCGAGTCGCCGCCAGATCCGGTAATCTAGTGCCGCCGTGACGAGCGCCGCGAGCGCCCCCAGCGCGAGCCAGATCGCGTGGCGCACCGCGTAACCGGGATCACTCCCGACGCTGGCACTGAAGACCATCACCATCCCGAAGGTGACGAGCCCCAGTAGAGTGAGGAGCAAGACCAGATCAGGCTCATGCGCCAGGCGACGCTCGCCCGGTACCGCGAGAGCGTCCATGACGCGACGAAGGCACCAGCGCATCAGTCACCTCCCCGCTCGCGAACGAGCTGCCGCACCGCTTCGCGGAACGATTCGCCTCGATGGAACTCGTCTCGGAACAGCCCGAAGCTGGCGCAGCCCGGCGAAAGGAGGACGACCGCACCCGGCTCAGCAAGTTCCGCTGCCCGGCGCACCGCCTCTTCCATCGACTGGTAGGGTCCCTCCACTCGCGAACCCACCGCTCGCAGTGCTGCCTGGTAATCGGGCGTCGCGGTGCCGTCTAGCAGCACGACCGCGCGCACCCGCCGCGCGACTGCCTCAGCCAACTCGGCGAGCGAAACTCCTTTGGCTGCCCCTCCACCGATGAGAACGACCGGCCGCTCCCGGAAGGTCGCCAATGCGGCTAAGACCGCAGCCGGCGCAGTCGCAGCCGAGTCGTTGACGAAGTCGACCGTGCCCAAACGCGCGACATGCTCCAAGCGATGCGGCACCGGCTCGGCTTCGCGCAACGCTGCCGCGACGTGCACGGGGCTGGCACCACGCAGCAGCGCTGCAGCGGCCGCGGCGAGCGCATTGCCGACCGCATGCTCCCCCATCAGGGGGAAGTCACTCCGGCGCAGCAGGTCCTGCTCTTCGCCTCCCCAGCGCCAGATCAAGCGATCGTCGCGCCAGAAAGCACCGTCGCTCACCCCGTCATCGCGCCCGAAGGGGACCACCTTCCCGCAGCCAGCATCCCGGCAGGCCCAAGCGACCGGATCGTCGCGGTTCACGACGAACCAATCGCCCGGCCGCTGGTGACGAGCGATCGCGCGCTTGGCGTCGATGTACGCCTCGAAGGAGGGATACCGATCGAGGTGATCGGGTGAGATCGAGGTGAGCACTGCGATATGGGGACTCAAGCCATGCTCGTCGAGCCCCTCCAGTTGCCAGCTCGAGAGTTCCAACACCACCGGCGTGTCCGGCTGGATTCCTGGCAAGGTTTCCAGCGCTGAGCGCCCCAGGTTCCCAGCCAGTACCGTGTCCGGTCGCCATTGCCGGAGAATAGCTGCGCAGAGCGTCGCGGTCGTCGTCTTGCCCTTGGTGCCGGTGACGCCGACGATCGGAGCCGGGCAGGCGCGAAAGAACAGCGTCATCTCCATCTCGATCCGCGCTCCGGCAGCACGGGCGAGAGCCAGCCAGGGAGACTCGCGCGGCACCGCCGGATTGCGCACCACGATCTCGGCTCGCTCGAAGTCCTCGCACCGGTGTTCCCCCAGGACGAGCCGTACCGGCAAGCCAGCGAGTGCGCGCAGGCTCGGCGCGAGTTGTTCGGCCGTGCGGAGGTCAGTGACCGTCACCTCCGCTCCCTGCTCGACCAGCCAGCGTGTGACGCCCAGACCACCCGAGCGTGTTCCCAACCCCATCACCAGGACAGCTTTACCGCGAAGGTCGAGCGGTGCGCGATCGCCCATCGCTCCCCCCATCGCTCACACCAGTGCGAGCGCGATGCCCAGGAGCCCGGCCATCATACTGATCAACCAAAAACGCATCGTGATCTGCGTCTCCGACCAGCCGATCAGTTCGAAGTGGTGGTGGAGCGGCGCCATGCGGAGGAGCCGCTTTCCCTTCGTCAGCTTGAAATAGGCGACCTGCAGAATGACCGAAAGCGCCTCCGCGACAAAGACGATCCCGATGACCGGCAGCAGAAGCCATTGACCAGTCATGAAGGCCGCGGTCGCCAGTGCTGCACCGAGAGCCAGGGATCCGGTATCCCCCATGAAGACCTGAGCCGGATGCGCGTTGTACCAGAGAAAACCCAAGATCGCGCCGACCATGGTGAAGCAGAACGTCACGACCTGGATCTGCCCCTGGAGGAACGCGATGATCCCGTAGGCGGTGAAGGCGACCGCCGCGGTTCCCCCCGCCAGCGTATCGAGCCCATCGGTCAGGTTCACGGCATTGGCTGTTCCGGCGATCGCGAGGACCGCGATCGGCAGGTACCAGAGACCGATCTCGAATTTGCCGAGGAACGGAATATAGATACTGCGCAGACCGAGCGGGAAATGCAGCACGAGCGCTGCAGCGAGCGAGAAAAGGAGCAGCCAGGCCATCTTGAAGCGTGCCGTCATCCCGCCGCGACCAGTGGTGACCAGACTCAACCCATCATCGATCGCACCAAGCACCGCGGTGCCGATCAGGACGCCGAGCGGCAAGAGCATGGACAGTCGCCCGGCCAGGTTGAAGAGGAGCGTCAACAGGATGACCGGCACCGTGATCATGAAGCCGCCCATGGTCGGTGTCCCCAGTTTGGTCAGATGGCCTTCCGGCCCTTCCAGCCGGATCTGCTTGCCGATCTTGTGCCGCCGCAACCAGGCAATGTACGGCTTGCCGATCGCGACCGTGATGACGAAGGCCACACCAGAGAGCGCGAGCGACAGCGCCAGGTTCTCTCCTGGGTCGCGCGGTAGGAGGCTGCGCGTCCGCAGGACTTCGAAAAGATCCATCACCGTCCCTGCTCCGTTTCGTGAGCGGCGCGCAGCGCCTCCACGATCTCCTCCATCCGCATCCCGCGCGCTCCCTTGATCAGCACGAAATCACCCGGCCGCAAGGTCTCCCGCAGGACAGCCACCAACTCGCGATGGTCATCGCTCGCCCAAACCCGTTCCGGCGCCAGACCTGCCTCGATCGCCGCTTCGGCGATCCAGCGTGCCCGCGGCCCCAGCGTGAACAACCGATCGACGACCGCAGCTGCCCGCCGCCCCACCATCCGGTGCCCTTCCTCCTCGTACCAGCCGAGTTCGTACATGTCACCGAAGACGGCGATCCGCCGCTGCACGGGAATTTCCGCCAGGAGCGAGAGCGCCGCCATGCAGGAAGCCGGGCTGGCATTGTAGGTGTCGTCGAGCAGGGTGGCTCCGTTGATACCAGGCACCGTGAGCAGGCGCACCTGAACACGTGGATCGTGGAAACCGGGAAGCATCTCCTCCAGCGTCAAGCCCAACTCGTAACCGACCGCGATCGCTGCCAGCGCATGATGGACACTGTGCTGGCCGAGCAGCGGCAACCGGACGCGGTTGCGCTCCCCGAAGGCGACGAGATCGAAGGAGATCCCATCCAACCCCCGACTTTCGATCTCCTCGGCGCGGACGTGGCAGTCGGGAGAGAGCCCGTAGAGGAGGACACGGGCTGGCGTTCGCTCAGCCATCAACCGTACCCGGAAATCGTCGCCGTTCAGGACGGCGACACCGTCCGCGGGAAGCGACTCGGGAAGCTCGGCGATGCTTTGGGCGATCCGTTCGATCGTCCCCATGCGGGCCAGGTGCGCATAGGAGACGTTGGTGACCACTCCGATCCGTGGCTCAGCCAACGCGCACAGTTCGCGCACTTCTCCCAGGCGGTAGGCCTCCCCGAACTCCAGCACGACGACATCGGTGTTCGGGTCGATCGTCAAGAGATCGAGCGCGATGCCGACATCGGTATTGAAACTCGCCCGACTCCGCACGACCTCAAAGCGCTGGGCCAGAACCGAAGCGATCGCCTCCTTGGTACTGGTCTTGCCCACGCTTCCGGTCACGGCAGCCACCGGGACGGCGAAGAGGCGCCGCCAGTAACTGGCCAGACGGAGCAGAGCGGCCAGGGTGTCATCCACCACGATCAACGGAATTCCCAGATTGGCCAACTCCTCAGCCCAGCGCGCCTCGACCAGTGCCCCCGCTGCACCCCGGCGCACCGCATCAGCGACGAAATCGTGCCCGTCGTGTCGCTCACCGCGCAGTGCGACGAAGAGATCACCCGGCTCGACCGTCCGCGAATCATGCCAGACGCGCCGGAAGAGCAGGTCAGGTGCCGCCGAGCCACGCAGCATGCCGGCCGTCCCGTCCAGGACATCACGCAGGCTGATCATGGCTGGCTCCCTCCGGATGGGGTGCTCGTCACCGGTTGGGATGGGGGGATCCCCTCCAGCAAGAGCAGCTGGCGAAACAGCTCGGCGAAGGCAGGGCCAGCGGCGCGCTCGCCCCAGGGCGAGCCCTTGGGCCGGTCGATCTTGACCAGCACGCAGTAGCGCGGGTCTTCCACCGGTCCGTAACCGACCACCGAGGCGATCGTCGCGCCTTCGCCGCGCTCGTATCCCTGCGGACCAGGTATCTCAGCCGTTCCCGTCTTGGCTGCGATCCGGTAGCCTGGAACCGCGAAGCGCCCAGCGTAGCTCTCCATCACCTCAGCGAGCATCGCGGTGAGCGTGCGTGCCGTCTCCTCGCTGATGACCCGTCGGACCGGCTGAGGCTGGACCACTTGGACACGATCCCCTCGGCGAATCTCCTGGACGACGTACGGTCGCATCAGCACACCACCATTGGCGATCGCCGCTACCGCCGTGACCAGCTGGAGCGGTGTCACCGCGATCCCTTGCCCGAACGAGGTCGTATAGAACGTCGTCAGTGACCAGCCTGGACTTCCTGGCAGATTGACGATCCCGCCGATCTCACCGGGTAGATCGACTCCGGTCGGCTGGCCGAACCCGAAGCGCTGGATTCCTTCCGCGAACCGCTCTGGCCCTAGCCGATCAGCGACTTCCATCGCCCCGACGTTACTCGAATGGATCAGCACCTCGGTCATCATTTCCGGGCCGAACACCTGGTGCAGCGCATTGAAGATCCGCGTCCCATCCGGCAACTCCCGGTATGCTCCACCGTCGACCACCGTCTCCAGCTGCACCACACCAGCGTCCAGGCCCAGCGCCAAGGTGATGACTTTGAAGGTCGAACCCGGCTCGTAGGCTGCTCCGATCGCCGGGTTCGCGAAGAGCGACGGGTCGGTCACTTCCCGGAACCGGTTGGGATCGAACGAAGGCCGGTTGGCCATCGCGAGGATGGCCCCGGTGCGTACGTCCATCACGATGATCGTCCCACCAGCCGCACGCTGGTCCTGGATCGTCCGTTCGAGGATCGACTCGGCCAGGTATTGCACAGCACTGTCGATGGTCAAAACGAGCGTCGCACCGTCCTGCGGTGGATTCCAGGAACTGGGCGCCAACGCGATGACGTTGCCAGCCAGATCACGCTCGCCGACCAGCTGGCCAGGTACACCGCCGACCACCGCATCGTACTGGGCTTCCAAACCGTAAGCGCCGCGATACTCCCAATTGACGAAGCCGAGGACCTGCGAGGCGAAGTCACCCATCGGATAGGCCCGCTTCGGCTCGGGGTCGAGCACGATCCCTGGCAGATCGAGCGCTCGGATCTGGGCGGAGACTGCCGGATCGAGCTGGCGCTGGAGCACCACCCACTCGCGACCTGGCTGGGTGAGCGCGGCCAGGATCTCCTCAGCCGGTCGCCCGATGAGGGGCGCGAGGAGCTGAGCTGTGCGTTGCGGCTCCTCGACCTCGCGCACGATCGCCGAGACACGATCGGCCGGCACGTCGGTCGCCAGCACTCGCCCACGCGCATCCAGGATCTCGCCGCGGTGAGCCGGTACGACGTCCTCGCGGAAGCGGAAGGCCTCGGCGCGCTGAGCGAGCACCGGCCCCTGGAGGACCGCGAAGGAGACGACCCGATAACCGATCCCACTCGCCAGGAGCACGAGCGCCGCGAAGATCAGTCGGAGTCGCCAGGTCGCGAGATCGCTCATGGTGTCGTCTCCGCCTCCGCATGACCGACCCCGAGCAGCGCGTCCTGCACCCGTTGCCACCAGGATCGCTCGCTCCTCGGTGGAGGAACCGGTGTCGGCAGGGGAGCCGGCCGCGCCAGACGGAGCGACTCCGCCTTGCGGAGCGGCACCATGCCGTACTCGCGCCGAGCGAGCTCCTCCACGCGGGCGAGCGACTGCTGCCGCGCCAGCTCGTAGCGGAGAGCAGCCACTTCCAGCGCTACCTGATCGCGATTCCGCTGGAGCCGCGTCAGCTCGTAGCCGAGCTCGACCACCCGGCTGGTTTGTTCCAGGTAGAGCAGGCACAGTCCGCCTATTGCCGCGACCAGGACCAGCAAGACGCCGAGCCAGGCACGACTGCGCCGTGGGGCTACTCGCCTTCCCACCGGCGTCGGCCGTACCGGTGCAGCAGCGCGATCGACCGGCTCAGCGACCATCGTGCGCTATCCGCTCGGCAGCCCGCAGCCGGGCACTCCGGCTGCGCGGGTTGCGTGCGATCTCCTCCGCACTCGGGCGCACCGGACGCGGCGTGAGGAGACGCAAGCGCGGCCGGTGCCCACAGATGCAGACCGGCGTGCCCGGCGGGCAGAGGCACGCCGCTGCCTCGCGCCGGAAGAACTGCTTGACGAGACGGTCTTCCAGCGAGTGGAAAGCGATCACCACCAGCCGCCCCCCGGGACGCAAAAGTTCCACCGCTTGCGCCAGCCCGGCAGCGAGCGCCTCGAGTTCCTGATTGACCGCGATGCGCAAGGCCTGGAAAACGCGCGTCGCGGGATGGATTCGCTCGCGCCGGCTACCGGCGACGCGAGCGACCAAAGCCGCGAGTTGGGTCGTCGTCTCGATCGGCTGGCGCGCGCGCTCGGCGACGATCGTCTGGGCAATGGCCCACGCCCGCGGCTCTTCCCCATACTGCCAGAAAAGTTCGGCCAGCTCCTCGGCTGACCACGTGTTGACGATGACGGCCGCTGGTTGACCGCTGGTGGGGTCGAAGCGCATGTCCAGCGGTCCGGACAGCTGAAAGGAAAAACCACGAGCTGGGTCGGCCAGTTGGTCGGAACTCAAGCCGAGATCGAAAAGGATGCCATCGACCGGAACGAATCCGTACGACTGGGCGAGACGCGCCAGATCGCGGAAGTTACCATGGCAGGGCAGGAGCCGTCCCGGGTAGCGCTCAGCCAGCGCGCGGGCACGAGCGACTGCAGCCGGGTCGGCATCGATGGCAAGCACCTGCCCGCTCGGTGCGCTGGCCTCCAGGATGGCGCGGCTGTGCCCACCACCGCCGAAGGTCGCATCGATGTAGCGGCCGCCATCGCGAGGAGCCAGAAAGGTCAGCGCAGCGCTCAGCAGGACCGGCTCGTGTGTGGTCGACAGTGGGTCTTCCAGCGCGAGTCGTGCGCGTTCGCTCATGCCCGGCCCGCCTCCTTTCTCAGATCAGCGTCGCCAGGCGTTGGGCGATCGACGGCCCCTCGGCAGCCAGGAGCTCGGCTTGCGCAGCCCAATTCTCCGGACTCCAGATCTCGACGTAGGAATGCACACCGACGACGATCGCTTCCCGCTCCAGGCCAGCGTACGCGCGGAGTTCGGGTGGCAGGAGGATGCGGCCTTGACGATCGAACTCGACCACCGTCGCCTCGGCAAAGACCATGCGTCGGAAGGCGCGGGCATCCGGATCGCTGATGGAGAGGGAGGAAACCTTCTCGGCGAGCGGCTGCCAGGAGTCCATCGGGTACAAGGTGAGGCACCGATCGATCCCGCGCGTCAGGACACCTTGGCCGCGGAAGGCTTCGCGAAACCGGGCGGGGATAGCCAACCGCCCCTTGTCGTCGATTGCATGGGTGAAACGGCCAAGGAACACCGCTCTGCCCTCGTTCGTCAGGCCTGCGGGGGAACAGTTACCCGGCACTTTTCCACAGGATCCCCCACTTATCCCCACCTTCCCCCACAGTTGTCCACAAGCATATGCACGGACACCCCACCGTGCAAGTATCTTCTGTCAACTCTGCACGGTGTCCGGACGGAGTGTACGGACGGATCGTCACCTGGCTGAACGCTGCCGGGAAAGCCCGATCGAGGCATCCAGCTCGTTGGGAGCCCTCTCCGCCCATCCCCGGTTCACCGCTCGACGTCCCGATGCCCCACTGTTGCGCAGACCAGCCGCACGGTGCGCCACGCTCGCGCATCAGCCGTGCTCCACGGCGCAACGCCCCTCTGCTCCGCGCTGCTCTGCTCCGCAATTCTGCCGACTGGCATCCGCCTGCCCGGCGAGCCAGCGACAACCGCTCACGGCTGTGGAGACAGGCCTCGTTGTGCGCGACGCTCCAGCGAACTCGACCGGCCCCTCGCTCCCGTCACCAGCAGGCTGCGCCAGGCTCCGCAAGGAGCGACTGGCCGAAATGGCCAGTCGCGCGGCGGGAAGCACGCGCCGCGAAAGGCTCCGACCAGCTGGCCGGCACTCGGGCAGCGCGATCCGTTCGCCGACGCACCAACCTACGACCGAGCGTTGCCCGGCGCCGTTCCGGACGAGCGACCATCCAGGACACGGCTCCACCACAACGACCCCGCTGCCACCCGGTGCGCTCGCAACACGTCGACCGCGACAGCATCGCTCGTTCGCTGGTCGAGGAGCAC
>Ga0068706_1001220_pt1 | contig 10732 bp, 8 predicted proteins | sample YNPMSBMetaG_FD_65632 | JGI IMG/M metagenome (GOLD analysis project Ga0068706, IMG submission 65632) | Anoxygenic and chlorotrophic microbial mat microbial communities from Yellowstone National Park, USA - YNP MS-B MetaG | ecosystem: Environmental > Aquatic > Thermal springs > Hot (42-90C) >...
AAATAAGTATAATTGTGGAGTTAAGTATTCAATTAATCTAAACAAATATTCTTCTCCTTTATTAGTATTCCCTAATGATGCAGTTAGAGCAGAGTTATATTTGACATATGAAGCAGAAATTTGTGGAAAGAAAGTTATGGGGACAAGAAAAATTTTGATTGTTAATGGATAATATATAAATTTTAAATATATGGAAGAGAAAATAATTAAAATTGTGGAGGAGTTTGATAGCATTAAAGAACGTATAATTAAGTTAGAAACAGGTCTATCTGGATATGCGGATGAAAATGGTTTATATAAAAAAGTAAAAAATATAGAACAGAAGATAGATGAAATTTCAAAAAAGATTTCATTAACAGAAGGTATATTAAAAGGTATAGGAATGGCATGGGTTATAATACAAATTTTAGAAAAGATTGTTCCAATTATAATAAAAAAATAATTATATTTGCTTGTAAAATAAAATAGCATATGGATATATTAAATTCTGTATCAGCAAAAGTAGTAATAGTAATTATATTGTCAGAATTGTTGATACAATTTATAAGTAGTTCATTTTATAAAGGGGGAAAATTTAGTTATAAACCATTTGTAGTTATATTTGTTTCAATTATAATTTCATTCATTGAGTTTTATAATGAAAAAGTTATAATTGATATTATTAAACACGGCATATTTAATTATGCCGCAGTTGCTGTTTTAGTTTATGATGTAGTAATTAAAAAGTTATTAAATATAAATTTAATAGAACATGAAAAACCTACAAGTCTTTGAGGAATTAACAGGTATAAATGTGGATAGAATAAAATCATACATAATAATATCTACACAAAGTAAACAGACAGAAATAGAAAGATATTTATTATTTGTAAGAATGAGTGAAAAATTTGATAATAAACTAAGTGATTTTTGTTTTTATTATGATACTAAAAAAGATTTAGTATTATGTATGAAGTGTAGTACAAAAGCAGGTTTTTATTATGTATATAATCCTATAACATTTGGAGGGATTACAGGGACAGCGGTATTAAAAGAAGGATTTTATAAAGATAGTCACACTGTTATAGGTAATTATAGATTTGGAATATACGATTATGAATTATTGCAAACTAAGAGTGTAAATTATTATAGAGATGGAAATAGAGATGATAAAATAGATAGAGACAAAATATATAGTGGAATAATAGGTATAAATGTTCATACATCAGGGTTTAGGAATATTATAGATAATTGGAGTGCAGGATGTTTAGTTATATATAGACCTGAATGGTTATGGTTTAGAGATAGATATTTAAAATTAGGAACAATATTTAGTATAGAGTTAAAGAACATAAATGAATTTGCATAGAATTAAATAATAAGTAAATTATTTTATAATATGGCTACGGTAAATGAAATAATATTTAATGTAAAACAGATGATAAATTCAAAGGGTTATCAAGAGGAATATAATTTTACCGATAGCTATATTTTATTTTTAATAAATATAGAGAGAGCAAATATATTCAATAGAACACAAGAAATAAGTAATACATATTATCAAAGATTAAAATTAAACTTAACAAAAGAAGGAGAGACATATATATCAGAAGTAATACCGAATATAATTGGTTATACAACACCTACAAAGGAGGTATATACAGTAAGAGGGTTATTTAAGGGGGAGGAAAGTATAGCAAGTTACATATCAAATAGGGAATGGCAATTAAGAAAATATAGAAGGTTTACAAAGAAACAAAATGTTTATACAATAATAGAAAATAGAGTATATTTAGATATAAGCAATTATGATATTAGTTATATAGATAATATAGAATTAGAAGCCATATTTAATAATCCTGTTGAAGTATATCAAAAGAATAATGGTAGATATATATTTATGGAAGATGATTTTGAGTATCCTTTACCTGACAAATATATATCTATAATATCAAATAATATATTTAATTTATATATCAAACCTTCATATCAGATGGCAACAGACCAAATAACAAATAAAGATGAAAGATAGAGATACAAGGATTATAAAGAAAGTAGCAAATAGATATTTAAAATTTAAGGGTGTAAGATTTGGGAATATAAAAGATATAAGAGAGGGTTTTGAAAAGATAGAAGATGTAATAATAGATTTTATAAAGAAGAGAAAACGAGAATATCATTTTTTAAGTAATATATATGCAGGTATATTAAAGAATGAGAAGGGTGAATATTATTTATATTATAGATGTCCATATCGTAAGAGAATGGTAATAAGGAAGAAATTAGATAATATTGATATATATACAAAGTATCACAAAATGTATGAAGAGGAAATTTGTTAGTATAAAAGAGATTATATTAAAGGTATATAGGGATTTAGGTATAGATAATGAGAGAGAGGATTATACTACTATTATAGAGTGGATAGGAGAGGCTATTGATTTAATAGGATATAGAGACATGTATGAAGAGAAAGAGACAGAAATAGAAATATTAGATTATAAAGGTTTATTACCATGTGATTACATACATTATATAGATGTTAATTATTTTGGTAGTAATATAAAAAGCAATGATGACAATATAAATGTATTTCCAAAATTTAGAATAGATTACCCATATATAAAGATGAACATTATGATAGGTAAGATAAAATTAAAGTATTATGGATATAAATTAGATGAAGAGGGTTTACCTATGATAGTAGATGATATAAATGTTAAAGAAGCGATAGTAGAATATATATTAAGGAAGTATATGAGGATAAAGTACATAACAAAACAAATAAGTTTAAATGAGTATATGGCTATAGAGGCTATGAGTAACAGGAAGTTAGATAAAGCGAGAGCTATGTTAGCACATCCGACACCGAGTGAGTTTAGGGATTTAGCTTTAAAGTGGAATAGAATGACAAAAGATATACCTAATTTTAGAGTATAAAATTTATCATGGTATTTGTTGCAATTATATGAGTTCCTTTGAAAAAAGGAACTTTTTTATTTTTACAACGTATAAATAATAAAACTAAATTTAATTGCGTTTCATACGGTATATATAAGTTCCTTTTTTTGTAAAGGAACTTTTTTAATTTTATAACGTAAAAAGAATAGTACTTTATTTAATTTTATTTTTCATAAGTAATGTATAAGTTCCTTTCTTTGTAAAGGAACTTTTTATTATTTTTGTGACAATTTTTTGTTTGGTTGTCTTTTTTACATAAGTTCCTTTTAAAAGAAGGAACTTTTTTTTATTTTTGTAGTCACATAAAGTGATATGAATTTTGACAATATAATATTTATTGGTGGGATGGATAATGATAACAATCCATCATTTGTAAAGAAGGGGGATTACATATATGCTTTAAATGCTGTACAGAATAGTACATATTCACAAGGTAAATATATTTTAAGTAATGAAGAGGGTTTTAGTGAGTTTACTGATTTTTTACAGAAATATCCAAAAGACATTATATTAAACATAACAAACATAGAAAATATATTAATAGTTTTTAGTATTGTTGTAGATAATAAATTAGAAACAAGATTAAGTAGGATAGGATATATTAAAGAAGGTAAATACTATGAGGTTTTAAATGATGATGATGATAGTTATTGGATAAACAATAAAAAAATAGAAGAATATAAATTAAAGTTTCATATTGATTATCAGATACAGACATTTGCGAGGAAGGCATATAATAATGATATAACAGTATATTGGGTAGATGAGAGAAATGCACCAAGATATTTAAATATATCGAAAAATTACAAAGAACCATTTAATAGGTTTAAGAACATAGATTTAGAGACAAGGATATTTACAAAGTATGACAAGCCTGATGTATATATAGAGGATATAATTGTTGGTGGGGAATTGATGGCAGGTTCATACAATTTTGTTTGTAGATATGTAACAAAAGATGGTAGAGAGAGTGATTGGGGTCTAATAAGTAATAATGTTTACATAGTAAAGAGTGATGAAAAAAAACATCTTATTGAAGGAGCAAATTTTGATTATGGTTTTATAAATAAAGCAATAAAACTAAGAATAATAAACATAGATAACGGATATGATTATTTAGAAATAGCAGTAATAAGATATACAGGAAATGCTTCAACAATAGAATGTTTTATATTTGAAAGAATAAACATAAAAGGGTTAGACAGAAAACTATATGTTATATTTGATGGTAAAAAGAAAATAAAGTCAATAACTATTGATGATATATTAAGAAAGAATGTATATTATGAAGTAGCAAATGTAATTGCCCACAAAGATAATAGGTTATTTTTAGCGAACCTAAAAGCATCAGAATTGATAGATTTACAACCTATTGCAAATGATTTAATATTTAAGTGGGAATGTTGGAATGAACCTTATTTAGATAATATAGCACAAAATTATGATAATTATGAAAAATTATTCAAACTTGATATAAATGGAGATGATATAATACCTATACAAGACCCGTTATGGGTTAGTAGGGGATTAAAAGGATTTCAGAGGGAAGAAGCGTATAGTTTAGGAATTGTAGGGGTAGATGCTTTTGGTGATGAAACATTTGCTTTTCATGTACCTGCAAAATTACCAAAGCAAGTAGACAGTATTTTTAACAATGAATGGTCACCATATAATTTAATACCAACTGATGAAAATAATCCAGAATTAGATAAAGCAAACAAATGTAAAGCACAAGTATATCCTTCAACTGTAGGAAATAATACATATAAGAGATATGATAAATTTCAAAATAGTACAGGTTTAAGAGGTGTATGTGGGGTATATTTTAGTGAAGAGACATATAATGATAAAGGAGTTTATTTTGATATAAATGGAAATGATTTATATGGAAAGAGAATAAGGCATTGGTTAATGCCAAGTTATAATATGTCACCACATTTTCATTATGATTACACAAACAGTACATTATATTTAAGACCATTACATTTATTAATAGAAGTACAACATTTAAAGAATTTATTTTACAAGTATAGAGAATTGTTTAGAAAAATAAAAAAACTTTTAATAGTCAGACAGAAGAGAGATACACCACAAAAAAGAGGGATATATTACATGGGCTTAGTTAATCCTATGTTAATACAAGATGGGTTTAGCAAGTTATATAATGGATATACGAATGTACGTTCTATGGAAGTTAAAGTTACACCTGATAGTCCTGAAAAATTTGCTTTAGAGACACAAGATAGAGGTAAGAGTGCAATAGTGTGTCCTTTTCATGGGAATACGTTTATATATGATGAAGATAAGGTTTGTTTTTTTAATGGTAGATTTACATATGAATGGTTATATAAGGAGTTTGAAAGAAATAGGTTAATATATAATGAGAGTACTAAGTTTTATTGGGATTATGATATGTATGCGAATGATAATAGTAGACAAACGATAGACATATATAGTTATTATGAACATGTATTAAGACACGCAAATATAACGAGAGGTACTAAAACAATAAGTTTATTAAGTAATGAAGGGATAGACCCATTTGATAATTCAAACCCTAATGCAGGTGTAGTTACAACAACATATATATCAAATATAAATTTTAATATTAGTGATGATGATAGAACTAAATCAAGATTTAGTCACTTTGGTTTTTTGTTAAAATATAAGTTAAAAGATAAAGATACTAATCGTAATAATCCTGATAATAACTCATATGAGTTAGATAAATATAGTGCATGCAATAAAGCAAAGTGGTATAATGCTTTTTTATATAAAAGGGCACATTATACTTCAAATGATAGAGCTGATTGTGTATTAAAAGATTTTTACAGAAGTATTGTTCCACCTATAAAATTAGTTTTTTGGTATAGTAAGTATACCGTAAATACAGATGATGGTACAACTGAAAATTATAAATATACTTATAGTTTACCACACTTATATGCTTGGAGTGGAGTAAGTTCAGAAATAGAAGGTAGAAAAAATGTAGCATTTTATAGCCCTGAAACTTTATTTTATGATGATATATATATACCTATAAATAGTCAACTAAAACCTGTATTAGAGGTTATGAGTATGCCCTATAGAGTAAATGACATGAATTATACCAAACCAAAGTTAAATAATGCATATTTAGATTATTTAGAGACACCATTAGCAAATGGAGATTTAGGTTTTATAAAGTATGATGGTACAGGAGTAACAGGTTTAAAATACGATGAATTTTCAGACCCTGATAGAGATGTAAGAGCACCATATTTTCATATTCATCACAATTGGTTTTTTCATGTAGGGAAAGAATTTAATGAAAATAAAAAAGAAAATAATTTATCAGTTGAAATACCAAGTAATCAATCATATAAACTTATATATTTAGAATATAATGATTATAAATTTATATTTGATTATCAACCTAATATTAAATATTCAGAACAAAATTATGATAGAAGATACAGTAATAGTGTGATATATTATCAATTTGTACATTCAAATGATATTGTTAAAAGTGTGCAAGATTATAATGAAAAATTAAAATATTTTCTATATGAAACAAATATTAAGATAAACAATTATGATGGAGAAAGATATTTATATTTATCAATAGATAGCGAAATAGTATTACCTGAGTTAATGCACACATATTATGTATTAGTAGGGAATAGTTTAAGGTATGTTGAATTTGGGCAATCACATCATTATGACCAAGATATATTAAATCATGGGGGGAATACAAGAGTAAGTGGATGGAATAATATAATATGTAATAATTTATTTAAATTTCCTAATTATATATTAGATTGGGGGTTGATAACAGATAGTAATGACATTACTAATCCAAATGTAGTAAATGCAAGTTATCCTACACATCATGATGTATTACCAACAGGATTAGGGGGATTATTAGAATTTAAACCAGTTGGATTATATTTTATGGTAAATAGAAGAATAATGCCATGGAAGAGAGATTTAGACAGTCAAGGTAGACCTGATAATGCTGTATACTCAAATAGATACATTTATATAATAGACAGTTTTAATAATACACAATATGGTACATTAGATAATAATGATTATGTATTAAGTGAAATTATTTATAATGATATAGATTTTGAAATAAAAGATAATGATATAACAGACCAAGTATTATTTATGTCATATATGAATAGTATTGAACCATATTTATTTAGAATAAGAAATGGTGATGTATATGTAAGTATGTTTTATTACAGAAATAGCGTGCGTATACCTTTCTACTACGAATATGGTAAACATACTGCTTATGGTGGATATGGTAGATTAAAAACAAAAGAAGGAATGGAATTAAGAAGTGGTAATTTTATACCAATAGAAAGTGAAATAAATTGTTTTTATAGACACAGACCTATACAAAAAGACAATAATGGTAATTTTATAGGTTATGGAGTTAGATATTATCCATTATGTAGTGAAAAAGAAGCACTAAATCCTGAAAGTGAAGAAGCAACTAATGTTAACTATAATCCACAATATTCATTTCAAAATGATAAAAAAGTATTCTTTTTATATCCGAGAAATATAGAGTTTCAACAATATTTTAGGAACAGAATAATATATAGTAATTTACATGTTGAAGGAAGTGTGAAAGATAATTTGTTGGAATTTGGTATAGATAGTTATCAAGATATACAAAAAGATAAAGGAGAAATAACTAATTTATTTAAGTTAGGGAATGATATGTATGCACAAACAAAGATGAGTTTATTTAAGTTATTTGTCAATCCATATGAAGCAATAAATGAAAGTGGATTAATTTTGACTACAAGTGGAATTTTTCAAAGACCTCCTATTGAGATTCAAAGTGGTATAAGTAATAGTGGTGGTACATATCATAAATTTAGTGGAGTAGATACACAATACGGTTATTTTTTTGTAGATTTTTATAGTAAAAAAGTTTATTTATTTAGTAATACATTAGAAGAAATATCATTAGCAGGGATGAGTAATTTCTTTAATAATGTATTAGATTTTAAAGCAGTTAAAAATGGTCTATATCATAATTTAAGTAATCCAAATGGTGTAGGTGTATATAGTATATATGACAAAACTAATCAAAGAATAATAACTACAATAAAATATGGAGAAGGAGAGAAAGATTATTATACAATAAGTTTTAATTTATTAAATAGAAGGTGGACAAGTTTTCATTCATATAAATTAAGTGTAGGAGAAGAATATTTAAATTCATTTGTAATAACAGATAATATAATAGGAAGTAATAGATTATTATATGGTAAAGGTGGGGAATATGGTTCATATTTACGTAATATCAAAGAGTATTTTATAATTGAGTTTGTATTTAATAAAGATTTTCAAATAACAAAAGTATTTGATAATTTAGTATTAGACTTAGAAATATTAAGTGTTGATAAAGATACGTCATTTTATATAGAATCAGACAATAGAATAAAAGAGAAAATAGCATATAAATTTTTTGATTATATGGAATGTTACACTTCTTATCAGAATACAGGAGTAGTAGAGTTAATAGTATATAATCCAAATGACATAAATAGTAATGAAATATTAAGTAATGTAAAATATTATAATAATCAGTATAATATCAAGTTACAAAAGAATATAGTTTATGATAGTGAAAGATATATATTTGATAGTGAAAATATGAGAATATATGATAATTTTAATAGGTTAAAAGACAAATATGTAGTGATAAAATTAGTATATAAGAATTTAGAAAATTTATTATTTTTGCTAAAACAATGTATATTGAAATATAGAATAAATATACGATGATGAAAAAGAGAAAGAGTAAGTATATAAATTTATATCCTGCGGGGATAAATTATATAAGTGCACCGAGTTTAACAAGTGAAGAAGAGTTTAAAGGAATAAGAGAGGCAAAGATAGGAGCTTATAAAGAAGCAGGTAAGAGCAAGGGTACTGCTATAGGTAGTATAGCGGGAATGGGTTTAGGATTAGGAGTAAGTGCATTGACAGGTGGAGCAGTACCGCCAACATTAGCAATGAGTATAGGTAGTCAATTAGGTTCATTAGCAGGAGGTTTAATAGGTCAAAATATTGGGTTAAAGAAGAAGGAAACAGAAATAGATAGAGAGATAGCACTTAGAAAACAGAGAGAATTAAGTAATTTTAAGAGAGCTATGGATGATAACAGGGTTGTAACTGATTATTTAAACACATATACAGGTAATGAGAATAGAATGTTAATGAGTGGTTTAACGGGAATGATGTACCCAGTATTAGCACAAGATGGTTTATTGTCATATGGGGGAGAGGTAGCAGAATTAGAAAAGGGAGAAATGGTATTTACGAGAGATAATAATGGGTTATATAGATTAGTAAGAGATTATAAAGATAGTCCTACACATGGAAGTGGAGGAGTATTTTCATTGTTAAGAGAGGGAGAAATAGTTATTCCGAAAAAATATAGGAAAGAGGTAGAACAGATAATGGATAGCAATGGAATTATAAGAGACAATTTAGCTTTTAATAATTTATTGATAAAGTTACCTTCAAGAAGCAATAAGATAAGAGATTTAGGAAATGGTAAAGTTTATAATTTAGAGAATAAGAAAGATTTAAAAGAAGTAGCAAACAATATTAAGAGGGATTATGTTTCAATGTTTCAAGATGGTATATTAGGTAATATGAAAAGTAAGAATCCTGCTGATTATATACCACCTATTGATGAAGATGCAAAAAGATTTGAATATTTATATCCTATTTTAAATAGTATATTACCGCAATTTTCTCTTATGCCTGTATTACCTAATTATAGGTTTAGTAATACAAATACAAATGGTTATATACCTACAAGAAATTTACTAAATGATGATGCAAGTAAAATATCTGAATTAAAGCCATCAAAAGAAATATTAAAGAGTTCAAATTTAGAAAGTGGTAAGTCAAAAAGTAACTTATTAAATTTAAAAGATGACAAAATTAGTTCATATTTACCTTTTTTAGGTATGTTAGTTAATACTGTTATGGGATTGAAAGATAATTCTTTTAAAGTAGGTAAAGCGTATGCAGAGGCATTAATGGCGGAGAGACCTGAAGTTAGAGATGCTACTTATGTAAGGTTAGATGAATTAAAATATAATGATAGAAGCCAACCATTAAGGAATGAATTATATAGAATGAGAAATGATTTAAATAGATTAGCGGCAAATATAAGTGGAGGAAGTGCACAGAATTTAATGAATATATATAGAGGGAATTTTGCTGATACTATAAATAAATTACAAAGCATAGATAATCAAGAAGCTATGAGGTTAGACCAAATTAATGCGCAGAATGTAGGAACAAGGAATCAACAAGAAATGATGAATAAACAGTATTATGATACAAATGTAACATATAATGAACAAAATAGAGCGAGAGCAAGGGATTTAAGAAGGTTAGGTTTAGGAACAATGTATAGTTTATTAGGAGCAAAAGATACTAATTTAAGAACAATGATGTTAGATAACTTAAAATATTTAAGTGATTATCAATATAATAAAAAGACTAAGGAGAGTGAAGATTTAATGAGAAATTTATATTTACAAATGTTATTAAGGAATTTAAATAAAGGATAGGATATGGCAAATAGATTTGATGAATTATTACCTATACAACCTATATTACATCAATCTTTGTATACACCTTTTAGGATGAAGGACAATACTGATTTGTATACAAAGTTATTATCAACTTTATCTACAAAGAAAGAGAAAAATGTTAAACCTGATGCAATACCATTAGTAAAAAGAAATGACCCTATACTTCC
>Ga0068706_1001223_pt1 | contig 10713 bp, 9 predicted proteins | sample YNPMSBMetaG_FD_65632 | JGI IMG/M metagenome (GOLD analysis project Ga0068706, IMG submission 65632) | Anoxygenic and chlorotrophic microbial mat microbial communities from Yellowstone National Park, USA - YNP MS-B MetaG | ecosystem: Environmental > Aquatic > Thermal springs > Hot (42-90C) >...
AAGTGGAATTGGATTATGCCTATTGACCTGTTTGTTTACTATCAGATGAAACATGAAGTCTAAGTAAACATATCTATATTGCATATCATAATGATGTGAACTGCTCCACCTATAGGGTGGTGCTTCCTGCTTCACAGAGGCTGCAAAAATTAGACTATTTTTTGTTACTTAATCAAAATACAAATAATCTCACTGATCAATAACATACTCGCTTTTCTTCTATCCAAACCAGATCGTTATTGCTATAGTAACAAACTTTTACTAATTTACTTAGACAGTTTTTGTTTATGCGCTACAACTTTCACATTCCTCTATCTCTGTTAAGCTTTTACTTCTGCAGTAATACACGGTTTTTAACCCAAGCTCCCAAGCAAGTTCATAAAGTCTTGAGATTTTAGGTCCATCAATCTGCTCTGGGTCTATAAACAAGTTCAAAGATTGGGCTTGGTCTATCCACTTTTGCCTTTCGGCGGCAGCCCTTATTACCCACTCTTGTTCTATATTGTATGCAGACTTATAATGCCAGAAGTATTTGTCTATTTCTGGTGGAACTTGTGGGAGAATGCCAGACATATTTTCTTCCTTGTAGTATTTGGCAAAGATGGGATCAATGGACGGAGTGGCTCCTATTATCAGAGATGTGGAGCCTGTGGGCATCAAGGCAAGCAAGTAGGCATTTCTCAGTCCATATCTCTTGATATCCTCCGCAAGCCCTATCCAGTCTAAGTTGTTACCATTTTCTTCAGATATTTTTTGGTTTTCTTCTGGCTCTCTTCCAAAGAATATGCCTTTGCTCCAATCTGAACCTTCAAACAAAGGATAAGCTCCTCTTTCTTTTGCCAACTGCATAGAGCCTTTTATAGCATAGTAAGCTATCCTTTCAAACAAGGCATTGGCAAACCTAAGGTGTTCCTCCGACTCCCATTGAATGCCATTTTTGACCAAACAGTAGTGGTAGTTGTTTACTCCTATGCCTATGGCTCTGTAGCGTTGGTTGGTATATTCCGCTTCCTTTATGGCATAGTAGTTGATAGATATAACATTGTCAAGCATCCTGACCAATATTGGCACCACTCTCTCAAGGTCTTCTTTTGTGTAGACTTTGCCAAGGTTGATAGAGCCAAGGTTGCATACAACCACATCTCCTGACTTCTTCTTATGGGGGATTATGCCTGTCTCTGGGTCAAAGTGTTCTTCTATGTGTGTGGTCACGGACATATTTTGCACTATCTCCTGGCAAAGATTGGACGAGTAGATCATACCGCAATGCTTGTTAGGATTTAGTCTGTTGGTAGTGTCTCTGAAGAAGATGTAAGGCTCTCCTGTTTCAAATATCACTGTCAAGAGTCTCTTCCATAGCTCAAAGGCATCCACTTCTTTTTTGGTGTTTGGCGGAAGTTCTCTCTCAAGCCTTTCATAAAGCTCTTCAAACTCTTGACCGTAGAAGTCCTCCAGGTTTTTGCCGTCTTTTACATTCTTGCAGTAATAGGGATCAAAGAGCGTCCACTTTTGTCTGTTTTTCAGTCTTTTCATAAACAGATCTGGTATGGATATGGCAGGATGTATGTCGTGAGCCTTCTTTCTCTCATCTCCTACATTGGTTTTGACCTCCAGAAAGTCCAACACATCCTTATGCCATATGTCAAGAGTTATGGATGCGGAGCCTTTCCTCATGCCAAGCTGGTCCACATACACCATCACATCGTTGAGAATTTTAACCACAGGTAAAACACCAGAGCTTGCTCCTTTGAACTTCCTTATAGGAGAACCTGTAGCTCTAATTTTGCCAAGGTATATACCAAGACCTCCTGCAAACTTGGATATTTGTCCTGCCTTTTGCACGTTGTCAAAGATATCATAAAGGTCATCATCTACTGTTAAAACAAAACAAGAAGAAAGTTGACTATGTTGTCTTCTTGCATTCATAAGTGTAGTAGTTGCCAGAGAGATTTCATGGTTTGACATAAGGTCATAAAAGAGTTTTGCATATTTTAGCCTTTCCTCCTTCTTTTCAGGAATAGCCAAAGTCATAGCAATAAGCATATACATCTCTTGTGGAAGCTCTATAACATTTCCATTCTCATCCCTTACTAAATACCTATCGTAGAGTACTTTTATACCCGTATAGTTGAAAAGAAGGTCTCTGTCTGGATTTATGTAGCTGGCAAGAGTATCAAACTCTTCTTTGGAGTATTCCCTTAGCAAATACTCACCGTATATACCTCTGTCTGTGTAGGTCTTCACAAGAGTGTAAAAGCTTTCTGGATTGTAAGGCTTGTATTTATCATTTATCTTGTCTTTTACCTTATAACCTCTTATATGTCCCACATCCTTATAAAGATCGTAAAGAAGAAGTCTTGCTGCCACATACTGCCAATCTGGATTTTCTGGAGACACCTTTTCCGCGGCAGTTCTTATGAGCAGCTGCTGTATTTCTTTGGTGGTGATGTCCTCTCTGAATTGTATGTGAGCATCCATCTCAAGCTCATAAGGGTCAACTCTAAGCCCATTGCAAGCAAAATTGACAATAGATCTGATTTTATTAATTGATAATGATTCTATATAACCAGTTCGTTTTATAACTCTCATTCTTAGTTTTGCTCAAAGTGTTCAGTAAGAACAAAAAAAGTTAAAGCTTTAAATTATAGCATTCTTTATATCCAATTATTTGTTCGATAGCTTCAGCAAATTCTCTTATCTCAAATTGAGCGTGTTTATGTTTACGTAACTTTATAAAATTGTCTATAGATATTCTTGGAGCTGTCCAGTAAAATCTTGTTTTCATAAATTGTGGTAAAACACCACGAGCTATCTCTTTAGCAACATCTAATTCTCTTAATAAATTGTAAATAACTTTCATAGTTTTAACATTTATTTGCAATAAGCTAACTAGCAAAGTATTTTGTTCATTGTCTAGATAATTATCATCTGAAGCTTGCTTGTTGTTTTTTGATTGCAGTCTCAACTTCTCTGGAATATAGAAATCCAAATCAACATCTGTATATCTTCTGCTGACTTCATTAAAAGAACCAAATCTGTGTCTGAACCATTGTCTTGCAACAAACAATGGGCATTCTACAATAAATGTATAGTGATCTAAGCATGTTCCAAGTTCTAGTTTGTCCAATAATTTTATCCAACCACTACTTGTTGTTATGATTTGATTGTTTTGATCTTTATCTATTGTGTAATTATTTATATTACTTTTGTCTAAAACAAAGCTCATCGTAGTCGGTATTATTTGCTGGGCGTATTCAACTAACTTATAAGGCAATTGATCAATAAAATTAATTAGTGTGCGAGCATTAAGCCATATATAACCTCCATCATAATAGATGTTAACAACAGGATAAGATATTTTTGATATGAGATTTATATACTCTTTTTTATTTGTTTTGAATGCAAATATAACATGTTCAAAAGGAGAAGCGTGCTTATTATCAAGCAAATATTTTATCAATTTTTTATCTCTTTCAACATCAATAACAGATGATAAATCTTTAGCAAATGATACTCTTGCAGCTTTAACAATACGTTGATCACTACCCATTGAAAATAGTTGACTCATTTGATCTTTTACGCTAATAAAAAAAGCTCAAAAAATAAAAACGTTTATATTTTTAACTGGCTTAATGTTAACAATATGTCTTTATCGTTTATTGTTCCTGCTATTTTAGCTAAATCCTCTAATAATTGTTCTTCTGTTTGATGAACATTCTGAGCAGCCTTTTGATAGATCAATAATTGACTGAATGCTGCCACTTCATTTACTGTTGTTTGTTCACTATCCTGATTAATATTTTCTAGCATACTATCATTCTTTATTGCATACAAAGCAATACAGTAAGCCATTAATAAGTCATCATGTTCAAGTTCAGATACAATTTTTCCTTTTCTCTTTTTAAGTGATAGTATTTGTATGGCTAGGTTTTTGCTTTTGATTGCATCTGGATTTTGATTAACAACATCATATAAAATAGAGAACATTTTCTCTTTACTTTTTTGTGTAGTGTAGACACCCGGTTTTTGATCATTTAGATTATCCACATAAATTTTCTCTGCGTATGTTTGCTGCAAAATCTCAATAATATGTGAGCCTAGATTCCTCTCTATAACCAATTTACAGTTACGAAACTGTTTAGCTATTTCTGACAATATTCTCAAAACAAATGTTACGTCTATGTTGCTAACTTGCCATTCAAATACTAAATCACCATTCTGTGGATCAACACCAACAATAGCATAGCTATCCTTACCATAAGCAGTAGCTATGTCAACTCCAATGTAAATTGTTTTTTGAAACATATACAACTCTATATCACTATACACATTTAAAGCAGTTATAACTTCTCCAAAATCATCTTTCAAAAAGTATGTTTTTTGTTTAATATTATTGTTAATCCTAACTAATTTGTTCAAAACCTCATCATCATCAATGAAACTATCGCTATCAGGTAAGAACATACATTCATAGTTTATTAAAATCTGCCTGAGGTTTCTTGTTCTCTTATATTCCTCTTCAATGTGTTTGTTAGCTTGTTCGTCATCTAGTAAGTCTCTGTAGTAGAATAGTATAGGAGTATATGCTGTTAGACCTTGTGTGCTATCATACCATAATTTGAATGCAAATCTAGCTTCATCATTAATCAAAGCAGCAGCGTTAGACAATAATATTAATGATGTTGGAAATATATTGCGCATCATACTACGTGTAGCAGCCAATCTTGTTGTTGCTAATTCCAACATTCTCCAATTACTCTTAATGTTAGCAAACTCATCTATAATCAATATTTGAACAGTTAATTGTTTGAATAGATAGCTTGGATCTTTGTAGTGTTTATTGATACCACTAACTCTGAAAACTGAATTATTCTCAAATAATATAACTTTGTTTTGAAATGGTTGTCTTTTGTACTCAACCTTTATAGCGGGAAACATATTATCGATGATACGCAAGACTCTGCTCTGGAAGTCCATAGCCAATTCATCTTTTAACGATAGGTAGTAGACTTGTATTCCTGGATATGCAATTAAAACATATGCTGTTAGTAAAGCAGCAGCTGTAGTTTTGCCAGCTATCTGAGTTGAACCTAGTGCATATATATCATTAGATTGTAGTGCATTAGTTATTAACAATTTTTGAGGAACGTTTAATGTTATACGAACTTTTTTGTTATCATCTGTTGGAGCAGGCATTAAAAACAAATTCTCTATAGTCTCAATAGGATGCTGCTTAATATATTGTAACAACAAATCTTTGTTTTGTATGTAGTTTTTTAATCCATCTATAAAATTCATCAATTATGTGTGCTATAACATATTTTCCTTACTTCAAGCTGCTGTAAAAATGCAACCTAGCAATAAGGATTTTGAAAAGCTATCCAATGTTGAAAGATTGCTTAAAGGTTTAGTTCAAAATAAGTTAGATCAACAAGATGCTGGTATATCAGAAAGATTGTTAAGAGTTTTAGAAGAAATAGCTCCTACTCTAAAATCTGATTTGAGCAATATATTAAGAAGCACAAATCAAACAAGCATAACAATTGAAACACTAAATGGAAATTCTATATTGCAAAGAATATTTGAAATATATATGACCAATTTAGCACCTCAACTATACAATGGCGATAGATATATCATAACACTTGATATGGAAATAGACAAAGATATAGTATTTAACTTAGCAAAATCACTAGACTTAAACAATATAATCTATGAAGTACTATCTACACTTATAGTAGATGGAAAGTGTTATGTTTGGCTAGTTAACTACAGTAACATTGAGAAACTACTAAATGTAAACAAAGAAAGTTATGTTTATATAGAGAATACACAAGATTATGATTTTGCTTTCATGCAATTGCGAAATCTACAGAATAGTAACAAAAAAAACGAAAACATTAAAGTTACAATAAGCAATAATAAGTTTCACAGACACACAATGCTATATAAAGCACATATTGTTAACAAAACAAGAGTTAAAGCTCTTACTTTAGGTAAATTAACAATTGCTTATCTTGTTGTGGGTAATCCATTTACTCAAGATTTGCATACACCTATTAACAGAGAACAAAATAATCCAGAAAGAGAGCAATTACTAAGGAATATAACAAATGCTCTTGCGAATGCTATATTTGAAGGCAATGAAGAAATGCTAAAGAAAATTAAACAAGATTTAGCAGATCATTTTAGTGAGAACATCTTTTTAGTTCCTGTAAATAAGATTGTTGAGTTTAGTTTTCCTAAACCTTATGATGAAGGTTTAATAAAAGACATTATTAGTCTGAGTAACTTGTATAATTTATTGATACAGAAGATAGCTACAGACATTGTCAACGAAAGAAAGGTATTAAATGTTACTGTGGAAGTTTCTAATCTATCTAATGCTCATGTATCACATTATCTGCAGCAAGCACTCACAATGTTTAAAAGCGAATTAATTCCAGTTAATGATATTATACCAGCTCAGATATTTCCCAAATTCTTAACACCATACAACATACTTATCATACCAACAAAGAATGGACAAAAATATTTTAACATTGAAGGTTTTACACCTATAGGAGAATATAATCCAAACTTACAATCTTTATCCGATATGCTACAAAGTATTATAGGTAAGGTAGCTGGCTTACCAGCTTCACATCTAATACAAGAAACAGAAACGGCTCTATTAGGAATAGTGTCTAGCTACTTTCTAGAGAAAATAATAATGTTACAAGAACCAATTAATCAAGCACTAACAAAACTTATGTTGTATTACATGTATTTGCTAGATAAAGATCTTTACTATATGTATGCAGAACTACTTAAAATTGAATTAACGAAACCTGTAAATCTGATATTTAACACACTGTCTGAGATATTTTCATCTCTATCTACAATGCAGTCTATACAATTGCAAAAGAATGTTAATTTTGATAATCTCATAAAACAAATACTCGGAGAAAAGTTTTATGAGATGTTAACAAAAGAAAACATAAACCTTAATACAAATAATACTGAAGCAAACGAAACTTTTACAACTGAACAATTTCCTTATTCCTAATTATTTTTTTGCAAAAAATTATGGATACAAATCAGCTGTCAGTGGAATATTAACAGATGCATTATATATAGCTGTAGAAGTGTCTATATCTAGTGCTAGTATAGGTATTCTATAATTTGGAGTAGTACTTAAGTTAAATCTTTTACTTTCAGATCTAGTAGATAGAACCCATTCCATGTTTGTTGTTTTGATACCATCATTACATCCTATTATATTTGTTTGTACACAGAGATAAGTTGTAAATAGATTTGCTGTTATATTGTTTGCTATTTTATAACTATCTATCTCACTTTGTGTCATTGTAATTGCTTTTGGTTTAGGTATTATTAGTCCAAAACTTTGACATTGAGCCAGCCCAGGTTGTATTGTAACAACAACATCATTTGGAGAAGATACCACAACTGCAGGTAGAAATCCCTTCAATGGTCCTATGAATTCAAAATAACCTGTAATAGCAAAACCTGGAAAGAGATACTTTATTCTATCAGGTGTGTATTTATAAACGTCATCAAAGACAAATAAATAATCTTCATTATTCATTAATTGATCTAATGTTCTTATATCCTGTTGAACAATTGTTACAGACATATCAAATTTTTATGCTTACGAGGATGTCAACTTTTTAGGTCCATGATGATATAAATGAATTATATTCTCACAAATATTCTCACAACGGGTAGGTTCTTCAGCTCTTCTTCAGCCCTTTCTCTTGCCTCTCCCTCCAAAGCTTCCTCTTCACCTTCTCCGTAGTAATCACTTAACCCCTCTTTCCATTCTCCTACAAGCCTTTCATAAGCTTCCCCGTAAGTTTCATACACATTGTTATACCAAAACAAATTCTTCCCCCCATATTCATCAAAATAGGGAGGAAACTCAAGCTCACGACCTCCCACCGCATCAGGAACAAAAATTTTGTTCCCTTCCAATTTCTCGGACAGGAACACACTCTTTTCTACTCCAGACCGCAAACTCCAGAACTCCTCGTAGTCCGCCTCATCTGTAAACTCAATAATGAGAAAACTGTTATAGCGGCGAGCTGTGTCAATAGTGCTCCAGACTATTCTTAGATCCCTCATGGCCACACCTCCTTCTACTGAGTTTTATCCTATGAATTCTTTCTCCTTAAAATCCTGTAAAATATGTAATCTGGGACTGAATATCAAATTATGTTTTGCGCAGAATAATAGTGTCTCATAACTATTGTTTAATTGTTTTTCTCTCGTTGCTCCTTCTGGCATAACAAATATGCCAACAGCTTTATTTCTTACTTTTTCTACCAATGTCAATATAAATTCCTGGGTTTGTGAACTTTCATAAACAAATTTAAGGGATAAGCTTATGTTGTTTACATTCATATTGTTTAACTGATCTACGAGTTTTGGATACGTATCTACATATTTATGTTGATATCTCATTTCTTTTGGTGATATGCTAAAATGAAATTTTATGTTATTACAATAAACAAGGTCATCTATTATAGGGTTTGTTCCATTTGTTTCTATTATGACAAAATCTTTTCCACTATATTCATTCCATAGTTTTGATACTTCAACTATAAATGCTTGTCTATCTTCTGTCATTAAAGGTTCTCCACCAGTAAACATAAGCAAATAATCATTTAGCTCATAACTAACATTCTGAACAGAATCAATTATATTGTTTGTTAATATGTAGTTTATCAGTTCCTCAGGACTAAAATCTTTACCTGGATTTGACCAATTCTCATAGCTATCACAGAATTTACATCTTAGATTACAACTAGCAAATCTGATTAACAATACAGGTAATCCTATATATGCTCCTTCTCCTTGCAGTGTCTTGAAAATTTGATAAATACGCTGTTTATTAACTTTGGTTATCATGCTAATAAATTTAGGTATGGTGTAGCAAAAAACTAATCTAAAGTGTATGTAATACAAAAAACATTTAGTAAGATTTAGGATAGGAGAACAAGCATAGCACCACCTCCTTGTTTATTAATGCTTGTCTATGCTCCATGGCTTCACCTCTTTAGTTGCTATTCTACCCTGAAGATAAATACCCGTCAATCTTTTCGCAATTCATCTCCATCTTTATAGAGGATGGAGACATCAAGCATAGAGGTTAAACTTATAGTCTTGTACTTGTTATCAAGTTGATCTTTAGCTGATTTTCCGTTTGCTGTAACTAGCAAAGGTTCGTTACGTGTAAAACCTTTAATGATAGCTCTGTTTTCCAAAACAATGGGAGTATTTGACCAATTGTAAACTGGGATCGGATTTCTTTTCTCTATCTTCAATACCTGAGATAAAGTGAGCATACCAATACTTTGATAGAGATTAATTTTAGCCCAGAAATTTTTGTTGTTAAGTAGGTTATGATGTAGTTGTTCAAATGTTAGTGAAGCTATACCACGTGGAACATGTATTGTAATTCGTGTATCAGCAACACCTGTTATTAAACAACTATCTTTATTGTTTGCTTCAAAGACTAACAGATATAATTCATTAACAAATTTTACTTCTATATCAGATAACTCTTTTGTAATATAATTTCCATTTACAATAAATATTTTTTTGTCAAAATTCCAATATTTTCGTATGCTTTTCTGCATTTGTTCTCGCAATATCTGCATATTCTTAGTTGCTGTTAGTTGCTTTATATAATATTTAGACAAAAAATTTTAGAATACAAAAGGATGATTAATTTTTTGTTTAGATTGATTAGATAATTTATGTTCTAATTCTTTTTGTTTCTCTGCGATTTTAGTTGCTTGAACATGAAATATAATCATAAAACTAGCAGGTAAATTAAAAATATCTAAATCTTTAATTTCCAAAACCAGAGCATTGTTCAAAAATGTTATTGGACTTAATTTTACTGTATGAAGATGTTGAAAAAATGTTGTACAGGTTCAAATGTAATCTCATTTTGATTTCCACATTCCTGACACGTAAACATATACTTTAAATTAATTCTTTCCTGACGATAAGGTTCAATAGCTTTGTTGAGTTTTCTTGTTATGATTTTGACTAGACTTTCAGGTAAATCTCTTAATACAGATACGTTTCCACTTGTAGCGTTATACATCAGTTTAATTTTCTCCTGAGGTCCAGTTTCAAATATATATAGACTGTGAACATACTCAAAATTTGTAAAGGGAGCATTTATTACATCCTCAATATTTATACAAGCCAATGGAAAACCAACTCTTATTCTAATGTCTAGATTTTCCACATTTATATTTATATCTGTTGGTTCAAGACTCTTTTCTGGTAATTCAAAAATCAGTGGATAGATAGGTTTCTCTATCTCAAATTGCTCTCTTAGGTTTTTTATATGTTCAAGTATGTCAATATTGGGATCGTTGAATAAATTCAAATCATATGTGAACACAAAATTATTTTCACTGTTGCATTTGGAACAATATTCCTTCACTTCAATAACAGTTAATGTTGCTAGCAACTCAATTATCGGTAGTATGAGATAATGTTTTTCTTCTAGTGTGATTTTTTGACTAACTTGATCATACTCTTCTACACAATTCTCAATATAATTATCTATGATTTTATACAGGAACTTTATTCTCTCTAGACTTTTTTCTTCCTTATCTACATTACCAGCTGTTTGCAATGCTAAAAGATTGTTCATAATATTTATTCTTTGTTTTGCTAGTGGTTCTTTTA
>Ga0068706_1001224_pt1 | contig 10709 bp, 8 predicted proteins | sample YNPMSBMetaG_FD_65632 | JGI IMG/M metagenome (GOLD analysis project Ga0068706, IMG submission 65632) | Anoxygenic and chlorotrophic microbial mat microbial communities from Yellowstone National Park, USA - YNP MS-B MetaG | ecosystem: Environmental > Aquatic > Thermal springs > Hot (42-90C) >...
GTGAGAATGGGCAAAATTGTTGGTACAGAAGTTGCTAAAAGATTAGGAAGAAGTTTGTTAGAATTGGGCGGAAATAATGCAATCATCATTACGGAAAACGCAAATTTAGATTTGGCAATACCAGCGGTTATTTTCGGGGCTGTTGGAACTTGTGGGCAACGTTGTACAACCACTCGTCGTTTAATAATTCAGGAAACCGTATACGAAAAAGTGAAAACAGCATTGTTAAAAGCCTATGAGTCTCTCAAAAATCGCATCGGAAATCCCTTAGACCCAAACACTTTAATCGGTCCTTTAATTGATCAAGCGGCAGTTCATGCGATGATGAATAGACTTAAACAGGTAGAGGAAGAAGGTGGTAAAATTATTTTTGGGGGAGAACATTTGCAGGGAAATTATGTTGTTCCTGCCTTAGTAGAAGCAGAAAATCATTATGCATCCGTACAAGAAGAAACATTTGTACCGATTTTGTATTTAATGAAATTTCAAACGCTTGAAGAGGCTATTGCTATGCAAAATGCTGTTCCGCAAGGTTTGTCTTCTGCAATATTTACACAAAATTTAATAGAAGCAGAGCAATTTCTATCTTGTAACGGTTCTGATTGCGGTATCGCAAATGTCAATATCGGGACTTCTGGAGCAGAAATTGGCGGTGCGTTTGGAGGAGAAAAAGAAACAGGCGGCGGCAGAGAATCAGGTTCTGATGCATGGAAAGCTTATATGAGACGACAAACTAATACGATAAATTTTTCCACACAGCTACCCTTAGCACAAGGTATAAAATTCGAATTATAAATTTTTTCTTAAATTTGCAATTGAATTAACAAAACATAACTATTATGAAAAGTATTGAAGAACTAAAAAAATTTTTTGACACCGAACTCCAAAGTGATTTAGAGTTGTTGGATGCGCAAAGAAAAAAGATTGTTACACAAATCGTGATTTTGGAAATTTTGCTTTTTGCTGTTTATGCAGCATCTTTGTACATGTGTTGGTATTTTGACTTGAGCTATGGTTTCCATATCTTATTTACTATTAGTTATGCCGCTTTTGCTTGGATGATCGTTAAATCTTATCGTGGAAATGAACAATTCTACAAAGACTTTAAAAATTTGGTCATTGAAAGAATGATTAATCAAGTAGACAAATCCTTGCATTACAATGCCTACAAAAAAATTAGTTTAAACGATTTTAAGTATAGTTCATTGTTTAGCGGAACTTTTAAAAGGTATTATGGTGATGACTTTGTTTGGGGGCAAATTGATGGCATGCAAATTCAGTTCTGTGAATTAGATGTTGCTTCAGGCAAAGGCTATAATGCCAAATTAGATTATGTTTTCCATGGTCTTTTTTTAGTGGCAGAAACTAACATGCAAATACCTTCTGAAATTATTGTTATCCCCAAAGCTAATGCAAACCTTAAAACTATTAACAAAACTTTACCAGTAGTGCATGTTAATCACAACCAATTTGAATCTGTTTTTCAAATACGCTCTAATGACGAAAAAGCGGTTAAATCTATCTTTACTGATTCTTTTTTAACTCAAATGTATGATTTTTCGCAACGTTCTAAGCATAATTTATACTTTTCTTTCCATGGAAATAGAGCTTATTTTGGCGTAGAACTCAAAAGAAAACTTTTTGAACCTAAAATCTTCCAAACGCTCAAGGATTTCTCCATTATTAGCGAATATTTCCATGATTTATATTCTGCTATAAACATTGTTGAACAACTTAGGTTAAAAGATGCAGAATTACAAAAAACTTAAATATTTTTAAACCGTTGATTTTCAACGGTTTTTTTTTATGAATTCAAGGATTTTACGTTTCCTATTTCTGTTTTTATTTCTTTCTATTTTAGGTTTAATGCTCTATTTTTTATTATTTCTTTTTTCTGGTTATGATACCCTGATTGCACGATTCTCTATTTTTTTAAGTGAAGATCAAAAACAAAAGCTAATTAGTTCTTACTTAACACCTTTCAAATTTTATTTTCTGAAAATAATAGGTTTCTTTTTTGCTTTTTTGTGGATAGCATTAGGCATTTTTTTGTACAAAAATTTAACCAAAATTGAACAAAAATTTCAAACAAAATTTAATTTATACAAGGAATTTTTTTTCAAAGCGTATTCACAGGTCAATACAAAACAAAAATATAGCTTATTTGCAACGTTGTTTAGCTTAATAGGATTAAGGTTATTATGGGCATATTTTTACCCATTAACTTACGATGAAATTTTTATATGGGAGGAATTTGTGCAAAGAGGCTTTGCAGTGTCTATTTCTTATTATCCCATTCATGGAAATCATGTTTTTCAAACTTTAATTGTTTATTTTTTTTCTTTTTTGGGTCCTTTATGGGCTTTACGTTTACCTTCTATAATTTTTGCTTTTGTTTTAGATGGGTTGGTATTTTTGTATTTGTTTTATACTACAAAAAGCATAAAGCAAAGCCTATTAGGCACTTTTTTGTTAACATTTTTTTACGTAAACTGGATACACTCTTTTTTGGGTAGAGGCTATCAAACCGCATTGACTTTATGTTTTTTAATATTTATTCTCTATCAAAAAAAATGGACCCAACGATTTTTTTATGAACTGATTATCCTTCAGGTTTTAGTTTTATTTACGCTTCCTTCCGCATTGTTTTTTTTGCTTCCTTTTTGGGCTTTGCATCTTTATAATGGGTTATGGATTTATAAAAACGTATTATTTACATTTTTAGGAAGCTTTTGTGTTTATCTTCCTGTTCTACTTTTTTTTAATTTTCAAGTCCTATTCAGTGGTGCTTATTATCAACCTGTTCAAATCAATCAAAGACTTATTTTTTTTAATCAAATTTGGCAAATTCCGGATTGGTGGAACCTAAGTTATGGTTTTGGAATATTTTTTACCTTATTTTTACTCTTAATTTTATGGATAGATTACAAGAAATCAAATCAGAATGTTAGTTTATTTTTTAGCATTTATTTAATTGAAATCATAGTTTTAGGTATATTTACATCCATACCTGCCAAAGCATTTATGCCGTTATCATTCATTTGGATTTACTTTTGTTCAAGATTTATCATTCGTTGTAATTTTTATCAACTGATATTATGCATTTGTATCTTTTTTTTCTTACTGATTTCAAATTATATTGAATTTAAAACACAATTTCAAAAACATTTTCAAGCATTTCAGTTTGCCCGGAAGGTTTTTCAATTCTACCCGAAAAATCTTAATCTAAATATTCATTTATCCCCATGGGATGATACCGATTTATATTTTTTAAATCTAAAACATGTATACCACCAAAACGGTTTGACAGTTAAAATAGATGAAAGTTCAGAGTTTATGATGACTACATCAACACAAATAAGAGGAAAAATTGTTTTAGAGGATGAAAACATGAAGTTGATTAGAAAATAAAAAAGGGCGAGATGTTTCGCCCGAGAAACAATGAATTATAGACGCAAAAAAGTTTATTCTTTTATGAATGGAGTTATTTTACTAAAATAGCGAGTTTTATCGGGAGTAAAATTATCTTTTCCATCAGAACCTTTTATCACAAAAATTTCAGTGGAAGTTTTAGTATTTTTCTTTTTGAATTTATTCATTTCATCAACAGTCATGAGCCAGTCTTTATCAGCGATAATTATGAGCAGTTGAGTTAAAATTTTACCTTTGGGGTTATCAATGGAATAAAAAGGTTCGTATTTTTTTTCGTAGCCAGCGAGGGGCACTTTCATTCCGTTACCGAGCGCAGCAAATTTTTTTTCAAGACCTTCAAGAGTCATGAACGGAGTATCCGCAATAATTTTAGTTACTTCTGGTCTATGCCATGCAACACCGATAGCTAAACCTGCTCCGACCCCAAAACCATAGACATACAAAGTTCCGACATAAGTACTTCTACAAAAATCAATCATCGTATTCATATCATCTATGAACTCGGGGTAAATATACATGCTGTTATCAATTTTAAAATCATCGGATTTACCGAAGCCACGATAATCAAAAGCAATAACATTCACTCCGAGCGACAAAAAATAGCTTAACCTTTGAATGTAATCAGACATGTTCCCTTCTCCGTTATGCGCAAACAAAACTGTTTTGGAAGTTTTGACCGTAGCCGGTAAAACCCAAACATTCAGATTCAAACCATCTTTGGTTTTAGCTTTTTTTTCTTCGTATTTGATGTTGTACTTATCTGGGTACTCCTTGTATTCTCGTGTAGGATTTAAGCTGTACCCCCATTGAATAGATGCGATTAACGACGCAACAAATAAAACGATTTTTTTCATATGTTGATGATTTTGCCGCAAATTTAAAAAAAAATGTTCAACTGTGAACCATTGCAACAAAGATTGTACCAAAAAATATTATGTAGAGAAAAGTTTTAGAAATTAGGTTGTGCCCCCGTTTCACTCGCTCCTATACATTTCGTTTAAAGCAGCTCGTTCAGAGTCAGGCTTAACCTTCCGAAAAGCCTACTAATAGGAGAGAAGGGAGGTTAACGGTTTACGACCCGCCACTACTCGATCTTAGCTTCTTGCGGGCTTTCCGCTTCTATCCCTCACATTTTACCTTCTCACAAAAGTGAATAAAATAAAAATCATTTTGCATTACTAAAATTTTTATAAATTGCGTCACTTTTTGTGAAGTTCTGATGAGTAAATACAATTATTTTGCGAAGAAAAGTTTAACAAACCTTTTGCAAGAGGCAGAAGGAATCGGCGAAAAAACCAACCTCAAAAAAACGTTAACTGCCACAAGTTTGGTCATGTTAGGAATAGGTGCGATTATTGGAGCAGGTTTATTTTCCATTACAGGACCAGCAGCTGCAAATAATGCAGGACCAGCTGTAACTATTTCCTTTGTAATTGCCGCAATAGGCTGTGCTTTTGCTGGTTTGTGTTATGCAGAATTTGCTTCGATGATTCCCATAGCAGGCTCCGCTTATACTTATGCTTTTGCTACGATGGGAGAACTCATTGCATGGATTATCGGATGGGATTTAGTGTTAGAATATGCTGTTGGTGCCGCAACTGTTTCTATTAGTTGGTCTGCTTATTTAATTAAGTTATTCAAAGATTTAGGTATCAATTTCCCCGTTCAGTATGCACTTTCTCCTTTTCAAACTTATAAACTTGAGGATGGTACGCTTATTTATGGTATCGTCAATTTGCCTGCGGCTTTTGTAGTCATTTTATTGTCATTACTTTTGATGCGAGGAACCCAAGAATCGGCTCTCGTGAATGCTATTGTTGTGATTATCAAAGTCAGTATTGTACTGCTCTTTATTGTTTTAGGATGGAGTTACATCAATCCTGAAAATTATTCGCCATATATACCTGAAAATACGGGAAAATTTGGTGAATACGGATGGAGTGGTATATTTCGGGCGGCAGGAGTTATTTTCTTTGCTTATATTGGTTTTGATGCGGTTTCAACTGCTGCTCAAGAAGCCAAAAATCCTAAAAGAGACATGCCCATCGGTATCCTTGGTTCCTTAGCAATTTGTACGGTTTTATACATTTTATTCGCTCATGTCATGACAGGATTAGCAAAGTACACAGAATTTAAAGGAATTGATGGAATTGCTCCGGTTGCAACGGCTATCCAAAAAACTCCTTATGTCTGGCTTTCTCGTGGTATCATCATCGCCATTTTAGCCGGCTACATGTCTGTAATCTTAGTGATGTTGATGGGACAAAGTAGGGTCTTCTTTTCTATGTCAAAAGATGGTTTATTACCGCCATTATTCTCTGAAGTACATCCCAAATGGAGAACTCCTTGGAAATCTAACTTGATGTTTTGTGTTTTTGTAGGACTTTTCGCTGCCTTTGTTCCGGGTGAAGTAGTAGGAGAAATGACGAGCATCGGAACGTTGTTTGCTTTTATTTTGGTTTGCATAGGTGTAATGATTATGCGAAAAACACAGCCAGATGCCCCACGTGCTTTTAAAACGCCATTGGTTCCGTTAATACCAATTTTAGGGGTACTTACCTGTTTAGCTATGATGATTTCATTACCTGGAGATACGTGGCTACGTCTAATCGCATGGATGGGGCTCGGTATGTTGATTTATTTTACTTATAGCGTCAAACATAGTAAATTGAACATTACTTCTTAAATGTTTCTCCATAATAACTTGAATAGCCCTATTATTGGGGCTATTCTTTAATTGTATTGAAAATGTTAAGAGGAAACGAATGACTTCTTTAATGAATTATTTAAAGAATTCTTTCATTTTTTCAAAAAAACTTTTCTCTTTTTTTACCGGGTTAGGGTTAAAACCGGGCATATTTTTAATTTTTTCAAGGATTTTTATTTCTTCGTTGGAAAGATTTTGTGGAGTCCATACATTGATGTAAACCAATAAATCGCCTGTATAACCTTTATTTAGGTTGGGGAGACCTTTGCCTTTAAGTCTGACAATTTTACCGGATTGAGTACCGGGTTCAATTTTAAATTTAGCTTTGCTATCAAGGGTAGGAACTTCAACATAGGCACCAAGAGCAGCATCTGCAATGTTAATGTAAAGGTCATAAATTAAATTATCGCCATCACGTGAGAAATATTCGTGGGGTATTTCTTCAATTTGAATAATTAAATCGCCGTTAGGTCCTCCATCTTTACCAGCACCGCCGCTGTTTCTTTGCACTAATTGCATACCGTTAGCAACACCTGCAGGAATATTTAAGGTTTGGTAAACTTCTTCTTTTACTCTACCATCTCCTTTACATTTTTTGCATGGGTCAACAATAATTTTACCACTTCCCCCACAAGTGTTGCAAGTACTTACTACAATTTGTTGAAAAAATCCTCCTCCTATTTTTCTTTTTATTTCACCTGTTCCATTACAAGTAGGGCAATTTTTTATTCCTTCCACACTAACAGAGCCTTTGCCGTGGCATTCATCACATTCTACTAATTTTTTGTATTTAACTTTCTTTTCACATCCTTTGGCGATTTCTTCTAAGGTTAATTTGACAGTAATTTTTACATCCGGACCTTTTTGCCCCGTTCTTTTTCTACTGCCAGTGCTTCCGAAAAAACCTTCAAATCCTCCGCCAAAAATATCCGAAAATTGAGAGAAGATATCATTAAAATCTACGCCGCCGGTTCCACCTTGAAATCCATTGAGCCCCTCGTGCCCATAACGGTCGTACATAGATTTTTTTTCTTCATCAGATAAAACCGAGTAGGCTTCAGTTATTTCTTTAAATTTTTCTTCTGCTTCTTTATTTCCCGGGTTTTGGTCAGGATGGTATTTTAAAGCTAATTTTCTATAAGCTTTTTTGATTTCCTCCTGAGTGGCATTTCTGCTTACCCCCAGAACTTCATAGTAGTCTTTTTTTGCCATAAATTATGAACCTATAATTACTTTTGAATACCTAATCACACGACCATGAAATTTATATCCTTCTTCCACTACGTCAATAATTTTATTTTTTTTACTTTCATCATCAGTAGGTATAGAGCCAACGGCTTCATGTAGTTCAGAATTAAATTCTTCGTTTAATGCAGGTATCAACTCAACCCCTTGCTTATTTAACTGATGAAAAAGATTTTTGGTTACTAATTCTAAGCCTTCCTTAATGGCTTGTATATTATCCGAAGTATGAACCACCTTCATGGTTCTTTGAAAATCATCTAATATCGGTAGAATACCTTTAATTAAATCTTCATTAGCGTAGGTTATGATATCTGCTTTTTCTTTGAGCGTACGTTTTTTATAATTATCAAAATCAGCTGCTAAACGCAGTAATTGATCCTTTACTTCGGATAATTCCTTTTCTAATTTTTCAATTTTCATTTGTTTTTCATCTAATTGTTCTTTTTCTTCTTCTACTAATGTTGTTTCCTCAGGAAGTATAGCTTCTGAGGAGACCTTTTCGTTTTGTTCAATTACCTGTTCTTGATTTTCAAGATTTGTTTCTTTTTCTAAATGAACTTCTTCGGTTATAGATTTATTTTCTTGCATACTATCTATTTAATTTGTTTTTTCAAATTCTTCCCATTTCATTGTAGTATAGTAATTTTCGCCATAGTATTTGAGAACTTTCAGCATTATTTGAGGTTCTACAAATCCCGTGATAGGTGTCAAAATTTCAGATTTTTCATTTAGGATAACAGTGGTCGGGTAGCTCATCTTACCATTGAGCAATAGGTATGCCAATTGATTAGCTCTTTTTTCCGGATTAAATCCAAATTTTATTCCTTTGTATATAAGGCTATCTTTAGTTTCTGCATTTAATTTGACGGCTAAGTATTTGGAATTGATGTATTTAATAACGTCAGAATTAGAAAAAGTTTTTTGGTCCATAATTTTACACCATCCGCACCAATGCGTATAAACATCTACAATAATTTTTTTTCCTGTTTTTTCTGCCAATTTAGAAGCTTCATCTAAGGAAATCCATTGAATTTTTTCTGAATTATCTTGAATTTTGAGGTACTTAAAGTCTGACATTTTGTCATAATTTATCACTAAAATGCTAATCAAAAAGAGGCTAATCTTCCAGTTCATGCCACAAAACTAAGAAAATTTTCATTCCTAATTTACGGAATATTTAAATATTTATGAGTTTGCAGGCTAATTCTCCATTGTGGATTTTTTTTTACGTATTCAATCATCATCGGTAACACTTTTTCTTTTCTTGACCATTCAGGTTGTAGAAACAATAAAGTATCCGAAGGACACATCTTGGCATGTTCTTCTGCAAAATCAAAATCCGAAGGATGGTAAATAATGATTTTCAGTTCATGGACAAAAGAATAAATTTCAGGAACAGGTTTTTTAAATTTTTTGGGAGATAAGCAAATCCAATCAAAATGACCAGATATAGGATAAACCCCTGAGGTTTCTAAATGAAGTTTAAAATTATAAAACTTGAGTGCATGGGTCAATGCAAATAGGTTATGTTGAAGGGGCTCTCCGCCTGTTATGACGACTTTTTGAGCTGGTGTTAGAACAATGAAGTCTAATATATCTTTAACAGAAAAAGAAGGATGTTCATTTTCGTTCCATGATTCTTTGACATCACACCAATGACAACCCACGTTACAGCCTGCTAATCTAATAAAATAAGCCGGAGTACCTGCCCAATATCCTTCGCCTTGAAGCGTATAAAAATGCTCCATCATTCGGTACTTCGTGGATAAAATTTCTGAATTAACCTGAAAAATCATGATATTTTTTTAAAAAATTTTTCTTATTTTTGCAACTCACAAAATTAAAACTTATATGAAATTAAATATCAAGCAATCCTTATGGGTGGTAATTGTATTTTATGTATTGCTAGGTATTTTTACCTTGTTAGCCCCGTATTTAATGAGCCTTAATGTTCCCTCACATTATCTAATTATCGGCATTGCCGTTTGGGTTATTGGCTTTGCCGCAATTTTTTTATTTGCTCTTCCTACTGTTCATCATTATGCTGCTGAAATTCAATCCCTTAATCAAGAACATTCCGCTCTCAAAAACAAAATCAAAGAACTAGAAGTTCAATCTTTAAAGTATCAACGTGCTAACGAAGAATTAGAAGAGGTAAAAAAAAATGTAGATTTATCATTATCGTTATTGAGTGCAACTTTTGAAGCAACTGCTGATGGTATTTTGGCAGTGGATATGCAAGGTAAAATGCTCAACGTAAATAATCGCTTCATTGAAATTTGGAATATCCCTAAGAAAATTATTGAATCCCAAGATGATAAACAAGTATTAGCCCATATTCTCAAACAAGTAGTGGACCCGGCTGCTTTCATGAACAAAGTTTTGTTTTTATATAACCACCGAAATCAGGAAAGTTATGATAAAATCACTTTAAAAGACGGTAGAATCATTGAACGTTATTCATTTCCTCAAAAAGTTGGTGATGAAATCATTGGGAGGGTTTGGTCTTATCGGGATATTACTGAGGCTGCAAAAGCCTCTGAACAATTCCAAAAAATTGCCGAAGGCATTCCCATTCCTATATTCTTGATGTCTCCAACTAATTTTCAAGTAATATACGGAAATGAAGGATTTTCCAATTTTTTGAATATTCCCATAAAAGACTTAATAGCGAAAACTATTCCTAATTTTTTAGTAAATACGCAATGGGAGGAACTAATTCAAGAGTTAAAAGCAAGTCCCAAACAAGAAATGACCAATAAAGAACTTTCCTATGAAATTCCTAGTGAGGGAGAGCCTCGAAAAGGTTGGATATTATTAAGTTTAAGGACCATTAACTATCAAGGTGCTGATGCGATTTTAGCCGCTTTGATTGATATCACGACTCAAAAAGAAGCAAGTAAAAAAATTGAAGCTGCTTATACGGAACTCAAAAATACGCAAGACCAATTGATTTTATCTGAAAAAATGGCTACTTTAGGGCAGTTAGTGGCTGGTATAGCGCATGAAATCAATACTCCCGTGGGTGCTATTCAAGCTGCAAGTACTAATATTTCTAATGGAATAGAAGTTGTTTTCTTAGAAAGCCCTAAACTCTATAAAATTCTCAATGATGAACAAATTGCTCTTTTTAATAAGATGGTGGAAAGAGCTATGAACTTTACTGACCAACTCTCAAGCCGTGAAGAAAGACAATACAAAAAAGAAATTCAAGCATTACTACAAAATTATGGTATTGAAGATGTTACTGTGCCGCCGAAACTCGTAAAAATTGGGCTCATCAAAGATATTGATGAATTTATTCCCTTATTAAAACTTCCGGATT
>Ga0068706_1001230_pt1 | contig 10660 bp, 11 predicted proteins | sample YNPMSBMetaG_FD_65632 | JGI IMG/M metagenome (GOLD analysis project Ga0068706, IMG submission 65632) | Anoxygenic and chlorotrophic microbial mat microbial communities from Yellowstone National Park, USA - YNP MS-B MetaG | ecosystem: Environmental > Aquatic > Thermal springs > Hot (42-90C) >...
GCAGCCTTAAAAATGTGGGGGTCTTTTTCGTTAGAACATTCTATTTTTTCACCTTTTGCATTGATAAAAGTTAATCCAACCACTTGTGTAGGTATAATACCGTAATTCACTCCCGTGCCATGGGTACCTGTACTCAAGGCTCCTGCAATGGCTTGCTTATTGATATCTCCCATGTTAATCATCGCTAAGCCATTCTTTTCTAAAATTTCGCTTAATGTATACAGCTTTGTCCCTGACTTAACAGTAGCTTGTTTCTTATCTTTATCTACAAATATTAAACCCTGATAATTCTCTAAGTTTACCAAAATTTGATTTTCAGATTCACATAACTTTGTCCAAGAATGACCACTTCCAACAACTCTAATTTTTAAATTATTTTGCTTTGCGAAGTGTATAACCTGAGCAATTTCCTCTTCCGTTGAAGGTTTAAAATAATGCTTAGGTCTAAATTTTAAGGTTTCTCCCCAATTTTTGAACTCATAACCGTTAATAGGGCTTATCATATTCTTTAATAGTTAAATTCGTCTTTTACTGCTTGAAAAAATTGCACTAAGTTAGTATTTCCATTTAATTTATCCAAAGGAATTACAAAAAAAATTAAGTTCGTTTTATTTTGTGAATTTAAAAATTTGGCACAAACAATAGTAGAATCATTCCATGAACCCGAACCTGCAATTAGCTCACCACGATACATTATTTTTGCGGCTGGCTTCGGATAAAAAGGACTTATCTGCGATATCAGCCCAGGTCCTGTATTCTTTAAAATAGGATAATTCGTTGCATTGATTCCATCAGGAATTGCCTGAGCTGTATTTAACATAAAAGCATCCTTTTGTTGCGTTAAGCTATCAATAGGTGAAAACCTGAATATCGCAGAAGTTGAACTTATCGTTTTAGGAATTGGAATAGAAAACAAAAATTTTTTTCCATTATTCAAACTATTCTGAATGACTGCTTCTGAACGCTCAATGTAATCTAATTGCGTTACCGTAGATGCACAATACCAAAAAATTTCCTTATGCAATTGAAACCACCATTCCAAAGTGATGTTCATACTTGGAAAATTTACTGCATTCGTTAAATCCATGTAATCATACGAACCATAAAGTTGGTCTATAATCGGACCATAAATTTGGATGGGACGGGGGTTTGTCCCTACTCCATCCATCAAAAGAATATCAGATTTTTGGCTTTGCACAAAAAAAATTTTTGAACTATCCACCTCTGAGTACAATCCCCCTTTGTCTTTCACTTGAATATAAAATTGATTGTTCCCATTTACTTCAAAATCCGTCAAAACTTTTGAATAAGCATTTTTATTGTATCCTACATAAATATTTGCATTTTGTTTGCCCGCATTTTTAGGATTAAAAGGTATAACCGTTACCATTTGAACATTCGGAGCCAAAGCTACCCATTCGCCATTGTTTACTTTCAAGTAAATACTATCAAGTGTTGAAATACCGTCTATATCATCTGCATTCCAAAGCAAAGTAATTACGGGATAAATCGTATCCGTTGGATAATATGAACTATTAAATCTGACAGTTGGTGCAGAATTTTTTATAGGAATGACTAAGGACGCAGGCGTCGGGTCTTTTAAATTTTGGTCATCAACAGCACGAATCTCAAATAAAATGTCTGATGTATCCGCTCCACTTTGTAAATCAAAACGAAAAGTAGAATCCGTCCTAAATGTAATTTGCCACGCTCCTCCGTTGATAGAGTACTCAAAATATTGAATAATTCCATCCTTATCCTCGCCGTTCCAATGTAACTTTACAATAGAATTCAGCCTGTCTGAACCTGAAAGTTCAATCTTATCCAAAAATAAATACGTCTCCGGTGCTTGATTAGCAACCTTTTCGCCTTTTCTACAACTTACAAAAAACAAAATACCTACCAACCAAATGAAGTGACTTCTCATTATCCAAAAATTTTTCCAAAAATACAAGGAAAATCATTACCAAAAAGAAAAGTCGGCACAGAACCGTAAGATTCCATGCCAACAAAAAACTTAAGCTCATGCACTCAGTGAATAATTCGATTGTTTTTGTTTCCATTCTTGAATTACCTCTAAATACCGATGCCACTGCGTATCTCCTTTCCATTCTTTAAAACCACTAATCTTTAATAAACTATCCAAATCTTCAGGCATATACTTCGCCAATTTTTCTAACATGTAATTCGGGCATACCTTAAATAAATCCATTCCTTTTTCTTCTGAAATCATTTTTCGTACTAACTTTAATCCCATCAAAAGCTGATAGTTTTCTTGAATACCCTCTAAAAATTCTCTCTTCAACCAGATTTCTCGTTTCTCGGCTAAACTTTTCTCAGCTTTTTCTGTTATAACTAAATACCCATAAAAAGCATTTTTTACTCTCAAATACCCCTGAATCTTTAACCATTCCACAAACTTAGAACACAAATCAAATCTTCCCTCAAACGCATCTTGCGAAATCAAATGATGCACTAACTCCATTTTTTGGACTCTTTCTTTTTCATTCATGTAGCTAACTACACTTTCTAACCATTTACTAACTTTGTACGATTTCATTGCACTTCAATTTGATGACACAAAATTGCAGCTATTATTCAGGCTACCCATGGAAAAAAATTGCTAAAAATCACAAGGAAAATAACCCTAAAATTTTTATTTTTGTTTATAAAAAACTGATTATAAGACAGTTAAAAATGAAACAAAGTAACACTGCTGAATAAAAAAAATAACTTAACTTTCCATTTTCACTACGGTTTTATATATTGATACGAATGTTTTTGCAGTTTTACTGCTTTTTAGTTTTACCTACTCCTTTATTCCCCACTACTTTTGACAGCTTTTTTTATAAAGTTTGCAGCCAAATTAAAACTAAAAAATCATGGCAAAAGAAGTTTTTAATTTCAAAAATTTTGCTATCTGTACGGTAGCAGTGACGATGTTATTTCATTTGAAGCCAGATATTATTATACTTCGAGTAAAAAGTGTAAAGTCATTGGAGAAAGTTGCTGCAAGGGAAGAAAGAGAATTTCAAATTTAGATGATGAAATGATCACTTTACCTTCTGACAACATGCTTAACGGTGAAGAAATTTATTATTTGGAGATTATAAACGGAGCGTATAAAATCTGATTTTTCTGCCCTTTACATTATTGAATTTCAAAAAATACAATAATTGTTTCAGTATGTTTGATTTAAAACGAAAATTTCTTTAATTTTGCCACCAAAAAGAATAAAATGAAGTTCAAGATAATTTTAGCCTTATTTTTATTTTTAGGAATTTCTTGCCAAAAGAATGGGTCCCATCAACATCAATCTTCGCAAACTAATAACACTCAGAAAGTTTTAGGTAAAGATTATGTTTGTGAAATGGAAGTTTCTGATGGTACCTACAAAGCTGAATATCAAGGAAATACTTACTATTTTTGTGCAAAAGTTTGTAAAGAAGAATTTCTTAAAGACCCCGAGAAATATTTGAGTAAAAAGTAAGTTTTAAGCAAAGTTGTTGAGATAGTATTTTAAGTGATTTACGACTACCTCCACACCATAAGGAACCTCGTGGGTATTGTTTTGAATGATAATATCTGCATATTGTTTGGTAGGTTCTACAAATTGGCGGTACATCGGAACCACATGGTTTTCGTATTGTTCTAAAATGTTATCTAAGGAATATCCTCTTTCTTGGTGGTCTCGTGCTATGCGGCGAATAAGCTTGATGTGCTCGTCAGCTTCCACGAATATCTTTAAATCAAACAACTTTCGAATTTCCTTTTTATAAAAAACAAATAAACCTTCTACGACGACAATCGGGGCAAGATGGTAGGTAATCCATTTTTCGGGTTTGTTAGGATTATTAAAATGATACTCTTTGATTTTCAGAGAATTACCATTTAAAAGATGCAATAAATCGTGATAAAATTTATCCAAATCAAGGGCATTGGGGTGGTCAAAATTGATAGTACCATCCGGTTGAATGACTTGCTGGTCTTTGGGTTTATAATAATTGTCTAACGAAATAATAGTAACTTGTTGACTATCAAAAGATTTAGCAATAGCATTGAGTAAAAAAGTTTTACCTGACGCGGATCCGCCCGCTATTCCAACTAACAAAGATTTCTTCAGTTGCATTTTCAGGAATGCAAAGTTATAAAATTTTTAAATTTTTGTAGGGCAATATTTCTGTGAGAGATTAAATTTTTTTGTTCGTTGCTCATTTGAGCGAAAGTAGACGTGTAACCTTCCGGAATAAAAACGGGGTCATAACCAAAGCCATTATTTCCTTGGGGTTCTAATGCAATGTAACCATGAATAATTCCCTCAAAAGTATGAACTTCTGAACCGTCGTAATACGCTATAACGGTTTTAAAATGGGCTTTTCTTTCTGAAGGAGTTAGAGCATTTAAGTGACGAAGCTTTTCTAAAAGTTTTTGGATATTTTTTTGGCTATCGGCGGGTTCTCCTGCATACCTTGCACTCCATATTCCGGGTTCACCATTTAAAATATCTACCATTAGCCCCGTATCGTCTGCAATGCAAGGCAGATGAGTTTGCTGAAAATAAGATTTTGCTTTTAATATGGCATTACCTTCTAATGTTTCTTCTGTTTCTTCAACCTCTTGAATATCAATATCTTTAAAACTTAAAAGATCGTATTCAGAACCTAAAATTTGGGATAATTCATAAAGCTTTTTAGGGTTACGAGTACCGATAAATAGTTTTTTCATAGATTAGTGGTAGTCTTTTTTAACTTTTTCAAGAATATTATTTTTCCAGTTGGGGTCATAGTAAACAAAAAAACTGAGATAAATGCTACGCGAAATTCTAAATATAAGCGGATAAAGCAAAATGAGCGTGATTACTAAGTAAGGTAAAAAATACCAAATGCTAAGATGAAACAAGAAATAAAAAAGTGTAAAATTTGAGATAGCCCAGCCTGCGGTTAAAGCATAACTTACATACATAGCTCCCCAATAAAAACCGGTTTCCAATTCAAACTGTTGACCACACTTTTCACAAAATTCGTACATTTCCATTCCCCCTTTGCCGTAAGGATTGTTATTTTTAAACATATCTCCTTCATGGCAGCGTGGGCATTTGCTTTTTATAATACTTTCAAAGCTCATATTTCAAATTTTACGCATAGATAAAGCAAAAATCAATATAACACAAGTAACCAAAGTTACAAATTAGTTAGGAATTCAAAGCTGATAAAGGATTAGAGGAGGTTACTTTTTATTTTTTTCTCTTACAGCAGAAAAGATTTGTTTGATTTGTTCCTTAGAGAACATTTGAGCAAAGAAGTTAAATTGACCATTTTGGAGGTGTTCGCCGCCGTCAATAGTAACACATTCACCATTTAAATAACGAGCTAAATCGGACATCATGAAAACTGCTAAGTTAGTAAGTTCTACGTGTTCGCCGTAACGTTTCATAGGAATTCTTTGGATATAAAATTTTTCTACGTTTTCAGAGGGCATGAGCCTATCCCAAGCTCCTTTGGTAGGGAAAGGACCAGGAGCAATTGCATTGCAACGAATACCGTAATCTGCCCATTCAAAGGCTAAAGTCATCGTCATCGCATAAACACCTGCTTTGGCACATGCACTCGGTAAAACAAATGCACATCCGGACTGCGTGTAAGTTGTCACTATATTTAAAATGTCTGACTGCGGAATTTTATTTTCTATGATGTACTTACCAAACGCATGAGAACAATTAAAAGAACCTTGTAAAACAATTTCTGTAACTGCTTTAAAACCATTTGGAGTTAAATCTTCTGACATGGCTAAGAAATTTCCCGCTGCATTATTTACTAATCCGTTTAAACCGCCTAATTCTTGTACGCAATACTGAATGGTATTTTGGACTTGTACATAATCACGTACATCACATGGATGATATATTACTTTTGAGTTGTCTGTTTTAACATGAAGAATTTCCTGTAAGGCATTTTTAAGCTTTTCTTCATCTCTACCACAAATTGCTACATCTGCACCATGGGCTGCAAAGGCTTTTGCCATTGATAATCCTAAACCACTACCACCACCAGTTATTAAAATTTTTTTTCCGTTGAGTGTATCTTTCGTAAACATTTTATAAAAATTTCATGCAAATTAGCAATATATTTCGGAATAAAGCAAACTTAATATCTCAATTTATTTTCAGACAGAAGTAAAGGTTTAATCCATACAGTGGAGGGAACGGCTTCCTCTTTCCATGTAGGAAATCCTAAAAAAGTTTCGTAGATACCGTCTGCAATTTCGTTAGGAATATAAACTAATTCGGTAATTGTTTTATGGATATTTGCTTCTGCATCTAAATCATATTTTTTTATAGGTTGCTTCCAAAAAATATGATGATTACTCAAAAGACCTTCATCATAGGCTTTATCAAGGGAAGGTAAATCTACTATCAAATGCTTGAAACCTAATTCGGTTAGATATTTTATTGCGTCATTTGTAAAAAATGGAGCAGGCTCCGCATTATAATTTTGATTTTTTTTAGTTTCCGGATTAGGATAAGTACGAAGAATAATGCCTTCAATATTATGCAATTGAATTGCTTTTAGTTTTGGTTTTATGGTATTTTCTAAATCATTTTGAGTTATGATTTTATCTCCATTTTCTAACTTAGGCAAATAAGAATCCTGATAACGATTTTCATAGACACGAAAAGGAACCGTTATTAACAAACAAGTAAAAATAGGAATTTGTAAGATATCAGGTAAAAATATTTCGTTGTTTACAATATGACCGATGCATTCAGTGTGAGTACCATTACAATGGGGAGTAATCGTAACAGTTCTAAAATTACAAGAACCTCCTTGTTTTGTGCTACCTATCCATGTTCCGGATTGATAAGGAACAGATACCCCCGGCGGAACATCATACATGGATAATTGATTTTTTTCATTTTGAAAATTTAGGGGAATACTGATATTAAAATAATTTTGCATTTTTTTAATAAATTTTTAATGAATATCCTACACAAAAATACGTATTTTTAAAATATTGTGAACATTTTACATGATATTTTTGTAAATTTGCATGAGTTTTTCATGGTTTAGTTAAGGTTAATTACCTCTCATGATGTAACTTTGTTGCGTATGAGAGGTTTTTTTATGAAAAAGACATTCATTTTGTTTCCATTGATTTTATTTTTTTCATACAGTAAAAGCCAAAATTTTCGTTGGGAAGATTATGTGCCTGAAGATGCAAGATTTTATCCCGTAGCTCGTTTGAAATTAGTGGTGCATATTTTACAAAAAAGTGATGGAAGTAATAATTTCCAAAATACAGAAGAACATCTTCAAGCCATTGAGAGAGTATTATTTCATGCTCATGATATATTTGTTAACTTAAAGCCTTTAAAATTAGGAAAATCTGTTCATATTCCAGATTCACGGATACGTTTAGTTTTTCAGCGAGAAAATTTCTTTTTTCATCAAAATGATAAGTACAATGATTTTAGTTGTTTGACTAAAAACGGTACTTGCGGCAGCTTGATGCAGGAAATTTATAAAGAAATTGTACAAAAAGACCCTAAACAGGATCCTAATGCGTTGCATGTATTTTTAGGTGAAGGTGACGAAGCAAAGGGAGAATCTTGCGGCATTGGTTGTAAAAGGTGGATTTGCCTTGCAGGTGCTTACAAACAATATCTCAAAGAAAATAATTTTTGGATTAGCGGCGGGTTATTAGCTCATGAAATTGGGCATTGCCTCGGGCTTTTTCATACCGTCTTTAAAAAAAGACCTGTCAACGATTATTGTGATGATACTCCTACTTACCCCGAAAATCCTGATTGTTGGAATGATGTCACGTGTTCTAATAATATGATGGATTACAACGCGGACAAAAACGCTCTTTCAGCTTGCCAACTCGGTAGAATTCACTATTATATTTCTTCCAAAGGTCCTGGGGATATCAAAGATGCTATTCTTAAAGATTGGTGTTTGTTTCATCCCGATTCTACTGTATACATTCAAAATTTTGAAAAGATTACTTTAAACGGAGAATATCGCTTGCAAGGTAACTTGGTTTTATATCCTCATTCTGAATTGATTTTAAACGGAACAATTCATTTGCCTCAGAATGCTTCTATCACTTTACATCCCAAGGCTAAATTAATTGTAAATGGCACGATTACTAACTTTTGTGGAGATTTGTGGCAAGGAATTTATGCTTATAAAAAGAAAAAACAAAATCTTTCAGAACAAATAATTGTTAACGGAAAAATCGAAAATTGCGCAAATCCTGTAAAAAAATAATTACCACGCTACTTAATTATGACAAATTTACCTCTACGGACTTCTCCCGTATCTAAATCTTTGACAGCAAAGAAATAAATTCCACGTGCAATAATTTGATTATCAGAGGAAAGCAAGTTCCATGCGTGTTCACCACCAGCAAATAAATTGGTTTTAGTATCTGAATAAGTTTTGAACCAGGGAGTATCAGAGCCATTGTAATTTGCTTCATGTTTAAAGGAATAGACTAAATCCATAGCACTTGTATACACACGAACTTCACAACGTGCAGGCAAATTCGCAAAATAAATTTTTCTATCTTCTTCGGAAGTACTTACACCTTCCCAATTCGCATTCACGTAATAAGGATTAGGATAAACAAAGGGGTCTCCATTTACAAAACCTTGATTAGCAGGCATGCCCGGAAAAATTCTTTTCATAGCACTCAAAACCGATGATTCTAATGATTCCAAATTATTTTCGGGTTCACCTTCATCAAAAGCAGTAATTGCAAAAGCATGTTGCCAACCGTTTAAAAGATTATTAAATTCCATTTTGTAGTAATAGGTAACCGTATCTCCTTCAAATTTTATAGGTTGAGGTAAACGAATTTTCTCAAAACCGTTATTAAATCCAACTGAATTGCCCGGTTTATCAAAGGAAGCAACTAATTGTAAAGCATTTACAACGTCTTGAGTATTTGTTAAGTCAAAACCTACTTGCGTTTTGTATATTTTGTAGCCTTCAAAATCTTTTTTACGAGAAATGGGGTCAATAGAATTTTCGGCATTATTAGACCAGTAAAGAGTAACTTTTTGGTTAGTGACTTCCCAACGAGTTTTAGGGATATCAGGCGGAGCAGGTAGAATGAAACGTGTTATTTTACCATTTCCATCAATATCTTCACCTTCATCTAAAATGCCATTGAAATTTTGGTCTTCGCCGTTATAGGCGGCTTGAGCCCAACTGCAATTTTTGATTAGTTGACTTTTTTGAGCATAGGAATCCGCAGATTGAGGTTGCCCGTCATCAACTTGTTTCGCTAAAACGATAGCAAAAACTATGTTTATGGATTCACCAGGAAGAACAGCAGGGAAAGGACCTACGGAAATCATTTGAGAACGGTTCCCTGGGGCTCTTAATTGGTTTTGGTAAGTAGCCCAATTCGCTGAATAATTTAAGCCTGTGCTTAATTTTTGGTAACGTTCATTATCATTGGCAGGAGTACGATAGGAAGAAGTAAAATCTTTGAATGTCCATGAATTAAAGAAAGTTTTGAAAGATGTATCCAATTTAGAATGATAAAAACGATTTTGGTATTCAGCACCTAAAAATTTTAATCCGATGTAAGAATTAGTAAAACCGACATCTCCGGTAGCATCAAATTCATAGCCAACAAATAATGTATCAATGTAGCCGGTACCTGATTTATTATAAAAATTAGAACCACCTGAGCCAGCGGGAGTTATATTTACATTTCTGACCACGGGGTCAATCCAAAAGCCTAAATAACAATCGTTCCAAAGGTTATTGCTTTGGTTAGTGATAGTATAGTTTAGAATAACAAAATAGTCAGCATAAGGATAATTCCAGTTGTAAGATTCAAAGTGTACATTTGCATTCAGAGGACCGTTTTCTAAATTAGTGAGAGGAATATTGGTTCCAGGTACGATGGTATTTTTATCTGTAAAATCGCAAATAAAATCTTGGTGAGAGACCGCATTCGGGTGATAAGTGGGGTTATCGAGTAAGGAAGAACGTTCTAATAATTTGCTACCGATTTCTGCCGTAAACTCAAAACCTTCTTTTCCGGTAGAGTAGCCCGAAGCATCATCAATACAAGCTGTCGTAACTACAATAGAACCATTCACTTTGGCACCTATCCATAATCCACCTTCAAATAAATGTTCTATGCCAGAGTTTTTAGGGTATTGACAAGAGGGGTAACCTAAGGTCGTATAAGAACCTTTAAAAGCGTTGCCAATCATCCCTAAATTGTTGATAGTCATTTCTACATTTGAAACCGATGTAACTTTTTCATCGTATGAGGCTTGTGCCCGTAAGTTTTGAAATATAAATACAAAATGAAGTGCAGTAATCCAAAAGAAATATTTCATGCTGCAAAGTTACAAGAAAAACATTTTACAAGGAAATAAAATGTCTTCTAAAACGTAAATCAAATTTGTTCAATCTAAAGGTCAATGGATTTATCTTTTTCATAAGGGTATGAAGTGATAACATTTCTAATTTTATCTTTAATTTTCATGGTACTAATTTAAAGGTTTTTGAAGATATTGGAAAGGGAGATGATTAAGAAAATAGCAGTAAAACCAATTCCGATTGTCCACTGTAGAGTAGTAAATCTTTTTTCAATCGCTTCAAAACGTGCATTTACAGCTTCAAAGCGCGCA
>Ga0068706_1001255_pt1 | contig 10581 bp, 5 predicted proteins | sample YNPMSBMetaG_FD_65632 | JGI IMG/M metagenome (GOLD analysis project Ga0068706, IMG submission 65632) | Anoxygenic and chlorotrophic microbial mat microbial communities from Yellowstone National Park, USA - YNP MS-B MetaG | ecosystem: Environmental > Aquatic > Thermal springs > Hot (42-90C) >...
AAAAATATTCGCTCTATTCTACTTTTAGGGAGAAAATTAAGGCGCATTCTTGGTAACTTCTCTTATCAGGTTCTAATAAGCAATTTAAGCTTTGTTGGATAACTTTCTGCCCTCTTTTTTTGAGATTATACACCCATTCAAAAAATCCTATATTCCTTCTATGGTATTCCATTGCACCTCATAAAAGCCATCTAAGTCCTCATCACGAGCATTTTCTTTTTTTCCATGCTCTACTTTTCGGTGTTCATAGTCCCAGTAAGACAACTTGCGATACATATTATACTCATCATAGACTTTTGTATTTGTTTTTACATACTGTTTGATAGGCGGATACAGGATTTTTCTTAAAACTTAATAATAAAAAAAATTTTTTTGTGTAACAAAAGTTACAAAATAAGCAATAAATTACCAATAATTTAGAAGAAAATTCGTAATTATGGTAAATCAAAGTTATCAAATAGTAATTTTAGGTGGAGGAACGGCAGGAATTATGTCAGCTGCCCTATTATTAAAGAAAAATGCTAATTTAAAATTAGCAATTATTGAACCTTCATCAAAGCACTTTTATCAACCTGCATATACATTAGTTGGTGCGGGTACTTACTCATTACAGGATTGTATTCGAGAAGAAAAAGATTTTATACCTAAGGGTGCAACATGGATACAAGATTATGCTGTTCAAATTGATGCAAAACAAAAAGAAGTGCATTTAAAAAATGGTAGTAAAGTTAAATACGAAGTATTAATTATAGCAACAGGAATTGTTTACGATTTAGATAAAATTGAAGGATTACGAGAAGCATTAGATAAAGGAATAGCATGTAGCAATTATATTGACCCCAATAAAACATGGGAATTATTACAAAAATTCAAGGGGGGAAATGCTATTTATACTCAACCCAATACTCCCATTAAATGCGGTGGCGCCCCTCAAAAAGCTGCTTATTTGGGAGCTGATTATTTGAGAAAAAAAGGACTTCTTCAAAAATCGAATATAGTTCTTGCAATGCCGGGCTCTGTGATATTCGGTGTAAAAATAATTGCAGAAACTTTGATGCAAAAAGTCCAAGAATATGGTATCCATTTGATGCTGGGTGCAGCACCTGTATCTATTGACCCCCAGTACAAAATTATAAAATTTCAGAATGTGCTAAGTACTGAAAATCAATGCTTCGTAAATCACGACCCTAAACTCTCTGCAAAATCTTTTTCTAATCATGAAATTGAAATTCCTTTTGATTTTTTACATTTAGCACCCCCTCAAACTACGCATAGTTTTTTAAAAGAATCCGGCTTAACCAATCAACAAGGTTGGGTAGATGTGAATATCAACAGTTTACAACATAATCGTTATCCTGATATATTTGCCTTAGGAGATGCTGCTGCATTACCCACTGCAAAAACCGGTGCAGCCATAAGAAAACAAGTACCTGTTTTAGTTGATAATGTCCTTAATTTCATTAATGGAAAACCTGTTTCTAATTTTAGTTACGAAGGTTATTCATCTTGTCCTTTGGTTACAGGTTATAATGAAATGGTTTTAGCTGAATTTAACTATAAAAATGAATTTACCCCTGACCCCAAGCTAAAATATATGTTAGTTTTTAATTCTCATAAACCAAGTTTTCGATTATGGATATTAAAAAAATACATATTGCCTTATCTTTATTGGAATCAAATGCTGAAAGGAGTAGAATTTTAAGCTGAAAAAGTAAAAATTTAACGCTCTATTCTACTTTTAGGGAGAAAATTAAGGCGCATTCTTGGTAACTTCTCTTATCAGGTTCTAATAAGCAATTTAAGCTTTGTTGGATAACTTTCTGCCCTCTTTTTTTAAGATTATACAACCACTCAAAAAATCCTAAATTCCTTCTATGGTATTACAATGCACCTCACAAAAGCCATCTAAGTCCTCATCACGAGCATATTCTTTTTTTTTCATGCTCTACTTTTCGGTGTTCATAGTCCCAGTAAGACAACTTGCGATACCGATTATACTCATCATAGACTTTTGTATTTGTTTTTACATACTGTTTGATAGGCGGATACAGGATTTTTCTCCACCCAAACACTACCCCGTCATCTTTTGCCTTTCAGAAGCCTAGTAAAATAGCACAGCATGCCTCAATAGAAAAAAGTAATTTATGAAGTTGTATTTGCATGATTAGTTACGACTTTGTTTAACTTTGGGCTAAATTAAACATTTCTCCCTAAAACTCAATAAGAGCGATTTTTTTATTTTTTCACGATGATGCTACCTGCACTGTACCAATTTCTGTACTCAGGGGTGTAATATAAATAAGCAAAACTTGCAGGAGCTTCGTAAGTGCCTGGTATATCAGCTTTTAAATCTAAATCAATTTTTTTCTCTGCATTAGGCGGTAAAGCACGGTAATAAAAAGCGATGTATTGATTTTTTATTTCGTAGAAATCGAAAATACCTTTTTCTTGAAGTTCTTTAAGTTGTTGAGGCTGAGGGATGAGACCACCGGGAATGCCTACGATTGCCATACTCATAGGCAAGCCTTCATTAGTTACGTTTTTTAAAGTAGTACTCAAACGTACTGCATCGCCCATTTTACACTCTTTTTGTACATAATCTGACTGTATTTTGAGTTTGCATGCTTTATCAGATTGCGGTTCTTTTACATTATAACGCACGTATAACGTATTCGGAATTCCTTCTTTCATGCCTAAAAATTCAATTTTTACCTTGTTATTTAAGTTAATTTTGAATAAATTTGTAGGTACATTTAAAGTTATTGGACCTGTATCAGAAGTTTTGATTTCACGGCTAACCGCTTTTTGTCCGTTAATATAAATGTTTAAAGTACCATTTTCACGAGGTTTTTTAGTTTGTTGAGCAAATAAAGCTAAAAGCTTCATAGTCAGTACAGTACCTTGTGTAGTTCCGAACATACCTCCATAAGGCGATTTTTTAGTCAGTAACGTTTTAATGACGTTAGTAAGTTCAACTATATTCGGTTTATCTTTTTTGAGCATCGCCAGACCAACTAACGCAGTAGTTTCAACTTGTAAACCGATGCCTTGGCTATAGGTAACGGAATGAGAGATGCCCGTCCAAATATTTTCTTTATCACGGTTAGCCATGAGCCATTTTTCTACTTCCTCAGCACGTTTATCTTTAACATTCAGTAAGATATTCCAACATAACGCTGAAAGATAAGGATCTTTGAGCTTTTTATGATTTTCGTAAACAGCGTTGATTTCCTTTTCAAGGTTTTGGGTATAACCTGCTTCGGTTAAAGCATAAACGATATAGGCATCGGTAATTTCCTTGGAAGCTCTACCAAAAGAATCCAAACCCCTGGAGTCACGTAAAAAACCACCTTGCCCGTCTTTTCTACTCATGAGCCAATCAGCAGTACGTTTAACCATCGTTTTATCCACAGAAGCATAAACACTTTCCATATCCTTGAATTGTAATAAACCATAAGCTGTTAGCGCTTCATGAGCAGGTGTTTTACCAAACCATTCGTATCCATTTTGTTGAGTTTCATAGGAAACCAATCGTTTGTAACCAATATCCAAATTTTTGTTAGCTTTTTCTTGGATTTTGGAAGCTAATTCAGGGTATTCTTTGGCATACTTCACAATGACCACATTTGGGTAATTGGTACAAGAAGTTTGTTCAAAGCAGCCGGAAGGCACACCAATCATATTTTCTAAACCGGATAATGCTTCTGCTAAAGGATTAGGATTTGCTTCCAATCGCACTTGTAACGTACCTTCAATAGCTGGACCTATCGCTACATTATATTCTTTAATAGCATCATTACTGGATAAAGCTAAGGACATCGGAAATCCCTTGGAATAAGTTTGGACTTTTTGAACAAAAGCATCTAAGGTTACTCCTGTTTCATTTAAAACACTGATTTTCAGAGAACTATCTTCTTGAATGTTTAAGATTTTAAAAGATAAATAAAAGGTTTGAGCGGATTGCGGGGAAATGATAATTGGGTTAAGTGTACTGACAAGTTGCCAGGATTTTGGTGTTTGAATAGATAAGCTACCTTTAAATGAAACATTTAAGTTATTTTTGAAGGTAAGCGGAACCTCTACGATGTCTCCCATGGAAACCGTATTAGGGACTTTGACATCCATACTGAAGGGCTTTTGGCAAGCATAATAGGCTGTTTGCACGCCGGGCAAGCCTGTAGTACTTATTCCTTCTGCTACCACAGCAAAAGTAGTGATGGCATCATTATTATAAAAATTGACGGTAGCTTTGCCTTTGTTGTCCGTTTGCAAATTCCCTTCCCAAAAAATACAATTTCTGAAATCTGTTCGCACTTCGGTTTGAGTAGTTTGATATTCAATTATAGGAAATTGACGAGCTCGGTAATAACTAATAGGAATATCGCTTACTGGTTTTCCGCTTTCTTTTTTCACTATAGCAAAATAATCGATTCCTTCAAAACGACCTTCCCTAATTTCAATTTCTTCTGCGGGTTTTTCATCTTTACCTAAGTTACGAGCAGGTATTTTATTATCTAATTCAGCACGTACATTAGGTGCTGCCATTACTTCAGGTTCAACGCCATCCTCCTCAGCTCCATCTTCAACTTTATCTACAGCTTCACCAAACATTAGTTTATGAGCATTTTTTTTATATCCTTTATTATAATCTGAAAGCTCAAAAGTAAGTCCTTGAACATAACTATTCAAATACTCATAATCAGTAGCATTATTAAATTCAGCGGTTAAGGTTACATAATCTATAAATTCAATATTTTTAAATAAAAATTTCCCGTTTTTATCTGTATTTTGGCTAAAAGTTTTTCCGTTAGTAAGAGTTAGAATGACTTTGGCACCGGCAGCAGGTTTTTCTTTATAAAATACTGTTCCTGAGAACTCTGCTTTTTCTGCCATATGGTTTAGAGTAGGATTTCCCGTGATTTGTTTCCATGTAAATCTACTCCAACCTCGGGTCATCAAAAGTAAATCTAAGGCTTTTTCAGCTTTAGGTTCATTCGCATCAAAATAAAAATTGGGTTCTTCTATTTTTCCTTTGACATCCTGTTCTAATAGCAAAGCTGAAAGCAAATGCCCTTGTTTATCATCAGCCATTTTCAAGATTTTATCATCCACCACACTTAATGACAAATTGGCAGGCACGCCTAAGCCCGTTTCATCAGTTGTTGAAATATTTAAAGTAACTCTCTCGCGTGGTTGATAAGTAGCTTTATCAGGTGTAATTTGAATGTTTAACTTTTTATGGGGATTGACAAAAACTAAACGTTCGCATCTTTCAATTAAATTTTCATCAAAAAGAGTTAAATGCAAAACACCTGCGGGAATATCTTTGGTAGGAATTTTAATAATATGCTTATTTTGATTAGGAAATTCTTGTGAAAAATAAATTTTTCCTCTTTGTTGTGCTACCAAACCGACTTTTTTGCCTGCATTTTGTTGGATGGTTACAATGAGTTCTGTTTTTTTGTTTTCTACGTTCATTACAAAACCTTTTGCAGAAATATCAGGTAAGGAATATTCTTTGGATATATTTTTAGGTTCAAGGATTTTGGCTTTGTAAGATTTATTCAGTTCAGGAGTAAATTCAAAAGAACCTTTGCCAAGATGAAAACTTTCAAAATTAGAAATAACATTTCCTTGATTATCAATTATTTGACCTTTTACATCGGTACCTTTTCCGTAAAAATTAAGAGCTTCAAAAGCCACACGGTTTTTTAGCCCCGCTACTAAGTCGCCGCCTTCGGGATAAAATTTTAAATCAATCCAATCTAAGGTAATCGGAATAGAACGAGCAATTGCTTCAGTTTGTCCTTCAAAAGGTATTTTGATGTTCAAAGTACCATCAGGAGAATTTAATTTTTGGGGTAAATAAAAAGTAATTTGTGCTTTGCCTTTTGCATCAGTTTGAGATTTTTGTGTTTGAATTACTTTACCTTCTATTTTAATTTGAAATTCAAAAGGAGCATTAGCTAAGGGGGTGTTGTCTAATTTTTGAGCTTCAAAATCTGCAATAACCTGTTCACCAAGTCCATAACCTCTTTTGGGGAAGTTTAATTTCATTCGTAGCCGCGGCATAACGACTTTTTGCACTTGAAAAGTTTTTTGATAAGGCTCAAAGTTAGGGTCATTTTTTTGCCATTGGGTAAAGGCATTAATCGTGTAAATTCCCCCTACCATTTCTTCATTAATGTCAAAATCTCCTTTCGCTACACCATTTTCAGCAATAATTTTATAATTTTTTGCAATATTACCTTTGGGATCTAAAATTTCTACATGAACAATATCAGAAACATCAGAAGGCTTAAGGTCTGTATCATTTCTAAGAAAAACAGAAAACCAAACCGTTTCCCCAGGAATATAAAGCGGTTGATTTAGACTGATGTAAATACGTTCGCCTTTTTGAGTTGTAAGATGTTTTTCAAATTTTTCTACCACTGGTTTTAGCCAGGATAGATTGCTCAACCATTTTTGAACGTCGCTTAACAAATTAAAATTCAAGATAAAACTTAATGAAATTAAAAGAAACGTTATTGTAAGATACTTTTTCATTTTCTCAATTATAACTCTCACAAAGTTAGTAAATATTCAATAAGCATTTAAAGCTCATGAACAAATTTACGGAATTTTAACTAATTTTAGCGCTTTTTAAACATTTTTAAGTAAATTGATGGTAAAAGAAAATAAATACTAACACTTTGATTGGAAAATGCTACTCATTTTGGATATCTTTTCGGTTGGAAAGAAAGGTAAATCTTCTTAAATTTGCGACTATGAATTACATAGGCAAGTATTTATTTTTTGTTCTTGTTTTATTCAAAATAACTCCTGTATCATGTCAAATGATTTACGTACGATTAGAGAAAATAGGTGATATTCAGCAGTTTACGTTTATTTCAAAAGCCAAAACACATATAACTACGGGCACCAGTTACCCGGATAAAATTTTTGAACTCAAACAAAATGAAAGCGTTTGGGTTGCTTTGAAAGATAATGAAATTTTTTTGAGAAAAGGAGACCAAATTCTCGGTACTTTTTCCAGGGTTCGTTTTATTACTGACGGGGAAGAACCTTATTTTTCTATTCTCACTAACGGTAAAACTTATACCTATGCGGATAATTTGCTTGTAAAAACCAATCGTTCAAATTTAGTTTTGACTAATGAGGTATTCATAGAAAATTATATTGCCGGAGTGATGGCAGGAGAAGTAGGAAGCAAAGTAAGCCCTGAATTTTTGAAAGTTCAAGCAGTTTGTAGTAGAACTTACGTTTACAGAGGTTTGGGCAAGCATCGTTCTGAAGGTTTTGATATGTGCGACAAAGTGCACTGCCAAGCTTATAAAGGTGTAACAATTCATCAAAAAGAATATCAGAAAGCTTGTCATGAAACCGCCAACGAAATCATTACTACCTTAGACGGTAAATTGATTGACGCAGTTTTTTATGCAAATTGTGGTGGAGCTACAGCTAATTCAGAAGACGTTTGGGCTAATGAAGTTCCTTATTTACGTTCTGTTAATGATGGTAATTTTTGTGCAAAAACTATGAATACTCATTGGAAAAAAATGATTTCAAAAACAGATTTCTTGAATGCAATAGGAAAATACTATAATGTTCAGGCTCAATCTTTTGAGTTAGAAAGAGATGCTCATGGTAGAATTAAATTTTTGTTAGTCAATGGAAAAAAAGATTATAAAATAACAGGTGAACAACTCCGTAGATTATTAGGATTAAAATCTGCCAAATTTACTATCAGTACGCAAGGAAATTACATGTATTTGATAGGAAGAGGTTTCGGGCATGGGGTGGGAATGTGCCAAGATGGGGCTTATGCACGTTCAGAAGCAGGCTGGAAATATGACCAAATCATTAAATATTACTACCAAAACGTGGAAATTAAACCTATGGAAATCCATGAGTTCCAAAAATGGAAATATTGAACCTTTCCTGTTTTATTGTAATTTTGCTCCCAATACCTATTTTTCATGACTCTAAAATCTCAAATTCAACAATGGGTTTCGGAAATAATCCGTAATCATTTGAACAAAAACGTAGATAATCAAAGTCTTGCAGTTGAATATACCAATCCTGACCATGCGGGTGATTTTACTGTTATTTTATTTCCTTTGTTAAAACTAAAGCTCGGTTCTCCGCAAGAAATCGGTTCTATTATTGGTAACATCCTCATTGAAAAATATGAAATCTTTCAGTCTTATGAAATTGTAAAAGGATTTTTAAATCTTACGCTCAAATATTCTTTTTGGGTAGATTACTTAAAAAACTTTCAGCCTCAAAATATCAAATCACCTAAACCTCAAACACTGATGATAGAATTTTCTTCTCCTAATACCAACAAACCTCTTCATTTAGGGCATTTGCGTAATATTTTTCTTGGAGAATCCATCAGTAGAATTTATGAATTTTTAGGGCATCGTGTCATACGAGCTTGTTTAGTAAATGATAGAGGCATTCATATTTGTAAGTCTATGTTAGCCTGGAAACTGTATGGAAATAATGATTCCCCTGAAAAATCTCAACTCAAAGGAGACCATTTTGTCGGTAAATATTACGTAGAATTTGAAAAGCAATTTCAGCAAGAATATCGACGTTGGCAAGCAACCGAAGTGGCAGAGCAAAAATTTCAGGAGGCTCATCAAAAAAATCCTGAATGGGATAGAGCTACCTTTTTTAAAGAATTTAAAGACCAATATTTCAATGAATACAGTGAATTAGGTAAACAAGCTCGCATGATGCTTCAAAAATGGGAACAAAATGACCCCGAAGTAATTAGCCTGTGGAAACAAATGAACCAATGGGTTTACGATGGCTTTGAACAAACTTACCAACGCCTTCATATTCACTTTGATAAATTTTATTATGAATCGGAAACTTATTTACTCGGAAAAGAATGGGTAAAGAAAGGTTTAGATGACGGTGTTTTTTATCAAAAACCTGATGGTTCAATTTGGATTGATTTAACTCATGAAGGACTTGACCATAAGCTAGTTCTTAGAGCAGATGGAACTTCTGTTTACATCACCCAAGACATCGGTACTGCTTACCTCAAAGCACAAGAATTTCATATGGAACGTTCAGTTTATATTATTGGAAATGAACAGGATTACCATATGAAAGTACTTATCGCCATATGTAAAAAGCTAAATATCCCTCATGCAGATGGCATGTATCATTTATCTTATGGAATGGTTGAACTTCCGACGGGCAAAATGAAATCACGTGAAGGTACTGTTGTGGATGCAGATGATTTAATACAAGAAATGTACAACATAGCAAAAGAAACTTCCCAAGAACTCGGTAAAACAGAAGGTCTTGCTGAAAATGAACTAGAAAATCTATATGAAACCTTAGGACAAGGCGCTTTAAGATACTTTTTACTTAAAATCGAACCTAACAAAAAAATCCTCTTTGACCCCAAAGAATCTATTAATTTTACAGGTAATACGGCTCCGTTTATTCAATATACTTATGCTCGGATTCAGAGCCTTTTATCCAAAGCTGATAATTTATCTATTTTATGGAAAAATTTTTCTTTTCCAACAGAATTACATCCATCGGAAAAAGCTTTATGTGTTCATTTATCTAAATTTGAACCTACCGTTTTACAATCTGCTGATACTTACAACCCATCTTTAATTTCTAACTATGCCCTTGAACTTGCCCAACTTTACGGCACTTTCTACCAAAACTACAAAATTTTATCCGACGAAAACCCCAAAAAGTCTTTTCAATTATTTCTAAGTCATCAAGTTGCCGAAACTATTCAAACAGCCTTACATTTACTTGGAATTGGCGTAATCAACCGAATGTAAAATGCAGTAGCTTGTTTTTTTGAAATATTTTCTTGTAAAATGGACTTATTTATTTCATAACCCAAATTTTTTGTAAACAAAATAATTTTTTATTATATTTGCAACTATGAAAGTTAAAGAGAAAATTAAAAATGCCATAGCCTCTAATACTTACGAAAAAGAAAAGTCCTTAGATAAGTGGCTAGAACAAATTTTATTGCAAATTTTAGAAGATATTGAAGAAGAACAGCAAGAAAAATTAGAACAAAAAGCCGATAAAATTGACATCAAAAAACTTATAGAACGTAGCGATGAAAAATTTGAAACACTTCAAAAAGAAATGAATACTCGCTTTGAAGCGATGAATACACGTTTCGAAACCCTCCAAAAAGAAATGAACACTCGCTTTGAAGCTCTACAAAAGGAAATGAATCTCCGCTTTGAAGCGATGAACACCCGTTTTGAAACCCTCCAAAAAGAAATGAACACCCGTTTTGAAGCAATACAAAAAGAAATAAATCTCCGCTTTGAAGCGATGAATACTCGTTTTGAAACCCTCCAAAAAGAAATGAACACCCGTTTTGAAACCCTCCAAAAAGAAATGAACACCCGTTTTGAAACCCTCCAAAAAGAAATGAACACCCGTTTTGAAGCAATACAAAAAGAAATGAATGCGCGCTTTGAAGCTGTAAATGCACGTTTTGAAGCGATTGAAAAAAGATTTACTACTCTACAGTGGACAATCGGAATTGGTTTTACTGCTATTTTCTTAATCATC
>Ga0068706_1001256_pt1 | contig 10578 bp, 10 predicted proteins | sample YNPMSBMetaG_FD_65632 | JGI IMG/M metagenome (GOLD analysis project Ga0068706, IMG submission 65632) | Anoxygenic and chlorotrophic microbial mat microbial communities from Yellowstone National Park, USA - YNP MS-B MetaG | ecosystem: Environmental > Aquatic > Thermal springs > Hot (42-90C) >...
CGAAGGGACGGTTACCGGTACGACCGGTAACCTGGCAGAAACCGGTAACCACGGGAGCGCCGTCCAGGACGCAACAAAAACCGGAGTTACCGGTGTTACCGGTTGTACAGATATAAGGGGTAGCCACGCTGCGCAAGAGGAAGAGGGGGGTGACTGGGAGTGGGGGGACTTATGACCCCCTGGCCCGCCCTCTTCGCCCGGCTGCCCCAGCTGGTGGAAAAGCTCGAGGCGATAGCCCACCCCTTGCTGACTGTGGAGGTAGACGGGGAGGTGGTGGCCCGGCTGGTGCGCCCGAGCCGGGCCGAGCTCGAGGCGCACGCCCGCGTGCGCGGTATGCCCACCCTTACCCCCGAGGGGTGGCTGCGCGAGGCGTTGAGCAAGATTCAGCACCACCACCCCAAGCCACGGGTGCAGGTGGCCCTGTATGCAGGAAGCCAACCTGTGGTAGTGCTACGGCGTAAGGGGGTGGTGGGCCATGCCGCATAGGTACCCCCACCTACCCGCTGCTCTGCTGGGGCTGCTCGAGGCTGGCCCCTGGGAAGGAACCCCCACCGAGCTTTACCGCGAGCTCGAGCCCTACCGGGTAGAGCCCTGGCCCGCCAACCCGGTGAGTCTGTCGCTGTGGTTGAAGCACCACGCTGAGGCGCACGGTATCCAGGTGGAAGCCCACCACACCGGGGAGCGCCGGGTGTTGCGTCTGGCACGGGTGGCTAACGGGTTGGAGGGTGCGCCGATTCCGGCACATAGCGGCACAGTTTCGCCGAATAACGCCGCGTTTTGGAGCTTCCCCACCTGGGGGGCTTTGCGTGAAGCCCTTCCGGGTGTGCTCGAGGCGGTGAAGGAAGAGGAGTATGTCACCCTGGCCTTCGACCTGGGGGTGAGCCAGATAAGCCAGACCGTCCCCACGGGTTGGCTATCCCAGGTGTTGGAGCGCTGGGCGGCACAGTACCCACAACCCCGTGAGGTGCGGGTCTACCCCGGAGCGGTGGACGTGCCTATCGTGTGGCCTTTGGGGTAGTGTCAAAATTTGTCAAAAGACCCGACCCGTGCGAGCCCTAAAAAAGACAAAGCCCCTGTGCTACACTCGAGGCTTTACGCCATATTGTCTAGCTATGGCGCGGTATGGCTCTAAAAAAGACAAAGCCCCTGTGCTACACTCGAGACTAACCCACCGGGGTGGGCCTGGGCTCCCAATACCTCGGTGCAGGACGCACGGCTTTCCAGGAGGCCGAGGCCCCTTTTACTCCCCCCTACATTCCTCAGCCCACCTAGCCCCACGCTAGGGCAGGCACGATAAACCCCTGGCAATTGCCAGGGGCTTCAACCGGTTAGGGAGCGCTTATAAAGTTACTTCCTCGCGGGTGTATTCACCCCCTTCCTTCCTCGAGGTTTCTAGCGCTTGCACCCCGAACGCAAGCCCCAACCCACTGTGAGAGCCCGCTTCCTCAAGCCAACGCTCAAAACCTTTGAGGTCATCCTTCCCGTGGAAGCCTGAAAGCGCGAGGCTGAAGCCCTCCACCCACACGCGCTGGGTTTCAAGACCGCGCTTAGAGGCTTCCTCCACCAACAGTCGCACCAGGGCCAAGACCTCCCCTAGGCTCATCTCTACCATGTCAAACCTAACTACGTACTCACGGCTAATGGGTGTACCCGTTTCGCGCATACTATCCCTCCTTTTCTCGTGGCTTGTGTCCACCGGGGTATAGTACCACTGTTGTTGAGATATTACAATAGTAACGGTACTATACCCATAACAGTGGGAATACTCGGAGAATAAGGGGGTGATTACGGTGCGCTGGAAGCTCAAAGAGTACCTCGAGGCCCACAACCTGACCGCCTACCAGCTGTGGAAGGCTAGCGGCCTGTCCAAAACCGGGGTGTACAACCTGGTGACTCCCAAGGGGCTGGAGCGGGCCACCGGGGTGGAGTTTGGCACTCTGGCTAAGCTCATTAGCGGCCTGGAAAAGCTCACCGGGCGGTGTGTAAGCCTGGATGACCTGCTGGAGGTGGTGCGGGATAGCAAGTGAAAAAGCGCCGGCACCCCGCCAATCTGGGCTTTTCTCAACAATAGAGGAAGTATGCCCGAAAGAGTGTCTACCCGAGGGGCCTTATCGTTCGTTTTACGCGGTAGCTCTCGAGAACCACGAGCAGGGCGCTACTTATAGCCACGCTGAGGGGTGTTCTTAGAGCGATTCTCACCAAAGTTGAGTCTGGTGATGAACCACTAGACGACACGGTGTCGTCTAGTGATGAGCCCACCACACTCAACCCTGATGAAGAAGCAAGGGGGTTTTTTCTCAAAAAAGCGTACTTACTTAATTTACAAAGTACGCATTTCACCCGAGCACGTGGTAAAATGGGTTATGCCAAGAACACCGCCGCCGGATGAGATACGGCTCAAGGGCATTGGGGTGACCCGGCTCGAGCCGGGGCAAGCGACTTATGCACCACGGGTGCGGGCCAAGCGAGAAGTGCTCGAGCGCTTCCTTTCACTGAACACCCGTCAACGGGGTGAGGTGGTTGAGGCCGGACTTCGAGCACTGGGGCTCTGGGGGGCGAAGGATGCCTAAGCGCGGGAAGGGTGCGGGTACAACCTACTACCACAAGGGCTCGAGCCGCTGGTGCGCTGAGCTCAACCTTGGCTTTGACGCTAACGGCAAACCGCTACGGGTGCGAAGCTACCACAAGACCCGCAAAGAGGCCGAGGCCTGGCTTTCAGAACAGGCTACACTCTATCACAAGGGCTTGCTGGCCGACCCCTCCACCCTCACGCTTCAGGACTGGGCCGGACGCTGGCTCGAGCGCAAGCGCCGGGAGGTCAGGCCGCGCACCTTCGAATCCTACCAGTACGAGCTAGGGCTGGTACTGCCCACCCTGGGCAGGCTACCCCTGCAAAAAATCACACCGACCCATATACGCGCCCTGGTGGATAATCTTTTACAGACCCGCAAACCCCGCACCGCCCGAGCAGTACGCACCCGGCTGCACGCCATATTTGAGGAAGCGCTGAACCTCGAGGTCATCCACCGCAACCCCGTATCGCCCGTGAAGGTCAAACTACCTCGAGGCTCCACCGCTGCCCGTGTCGGTAGATCACTAGAGCCCCACGAGGCCACCGCCTTGCTATCGGCTTTGGATTCCTGCAAGGACGAGAGAATCGCCCTCTCTTTGCGCCTGATGCTCAGCCTGGGGCTGCGAGTGGGTGAGGCCCTGGGCCTACAGTGGCAGGATGTAGACCTCGAGGGCGGGACGCTCGCCATACGCCGGGCCTGGAGTGATGGACGGCTCACAGAGCCCAAGACCCCCTCTAGCCGCCGCACCTTACCTATCCCACACAGCACCTTGGAGCGGCTGAAGACTTATCACGCCTTGTGGAAAGAACGGCTGGGAGAAGCCCCACCCGCTACCATGTGGGTGTTTCCAGGAAACAACCCGCAAAAGCCTCTGGACTACCGAGCCCCCGCTCATGCCTTACGCCGTATCGTGAAGGCCCTAGGTATTCCGCCCCTGCGGGTGCATGACCTCAGACACAGCTATGGCTCCCATTTGCTGGCCAATGGCGTGCCTGTCGAGATTGTAGCTGAGCGCCTAGGCCACGCTAATGCGACCATTACCCTGTCGGTCTACCGCCATGTGCTCGAGCAAGAGCGCAGGAACTGGGTGGTTGACCTCGAGGCCCTGCTGACCCAACCCCGCGCCAAGGCTTGAGTCCATAAACCGTAAAATCACCGTAAAAGGGTAAACCCGAGGGATGTTCGCCCTCGGGTTTTTCTCGTCCTGGTCTTGGTGGGCTGTGCAGGAGTCGAACCTGCAACCCACTGATTAAGAGTCAGTTGCTCTACCAATTGAGCTAACAGCCCAAGCAAATCTCAGTTATAGCCGCGGAGCTAGCTTCTGTCAATACCTGCCAAGACTGTGCTCTTATCACCTCGAGGACTGGGACTTGACAAGAGGGTAGCTAAAAGTGGCAACCTGCCCCTAAAACCCTCATCTCCCGGATCTCTTTTGCACTTCCTCCACGCCCTGGTAGCCGCCCTTTTTGGAGAAGAACCTTTTGGCTTCCCCCCTCCCCCTAATCAGAACCTGCGCGGAAGCGGCTTTCTTCCAATGCTTGGACCACCTAGTCCAAAGCCTGGGGTACGCCTCTGCAGCACCTAGGTGAGGACTGACCTCCCCCCGGTATATGGCCTTCTTTGGGTCTACGGCGGATGTAGACCGAGCAGGGGTTCTGAGAACTGAAGGGGTAGGGCTTTGCGTGGAAACAACACTGGCTCAGCAGGAGCGCAAGCCTCTGGCTCTGGCCGGGAGAAGGCATGGCTTCCCAGCCTCGTAGCCCGTCCCGAGCGAGCCTCTTCCGGCTGGCCCAGCCTGGCGAGAAATGGTGATGACTGAGTGGAGCAGGGGGAAAGCAACGCGGTGAGATCAGCCAAAGGGGTCGAAGAACATGGCAGACTCGAGCCGATCAGGAGCAGGATGGCCACCCTCGGACCGGTTATATGTTTGACCGAGTTTGCCTCAGCATGCTATCTTTATCCTTGCGACCTGGCAGTAAAGTCAGGCGTACAACCGGGGAGTAGCGCAGTCTGGTAGCGCATCTGCTTTGGGAGCAGAGGGTCGCTGGTTCGAATCCAGTCTCCCCGACCAGGCACCCCCGGGCTTGCCGCATGCGGGAGTAGCTCAGTTGGCAGAGCGTCAGCCTTCCAAGCTGAATGTCGCGGGTTCGAATCCCGTCTCCCGCTCCAAAGAAACATTAGGCGCTAAAACCAGCGTGATAAATCCCCAAGGCCGTTCCAAATCAGGTCTACGTGCGCCCGTAGCTCAGTGGATAGAGCAGCCGCCTTCTAAGCGGTAGGTCGAGGGTTCGAATCCTTCCGGGCGCGCCAAAATCCACCCCCTAGCAGCATGGTCTGGATAGCCTCCCAGGTAAAGCAACAGTAGCATGGCCTTAGCCTAGGCCGCCCATACGCGCATTACCCGAGAGCCTACAGCTTTTGCCCAGAGTAGCATGAGCACGAGCTCCGCCTTCTGTAAGCCAGCCTCAAACACACTCGGCATCTGAGCAACGGTCAAAAATTATTATGTGTGCAACAGCTCGAGCATAACACTTTTGGTCCTGCACTGCTTAGCAACGTGGTTTCTGGTGGGCCTGATATGGATGGTGCAGGTGGTTCATTATCCCCTTTTCGCCAAGGTTGGACAGGCCGAGTTTGTTAGTTACGCATCAACCCACGCCAACCTTATCACCCTGGTGGTGGGACCTTTGATGCTGCTGGAACTGCTGACAGCCATAGCACTGCTGGCACTATGGCCCCCTAGCCTGCCAATCTGGGTGGGCTGGCTGGGATTGACCCTGCTTTTTGTGGTCTGGGTCACAACCGCTTTTGTATCGGTGCCACTCCATGCAAAGCTGGCAGCAGGGTTCGACCCACAGGCTCATGCCATGTTGGTTGGCACCAACTGGGTGCGTACCTTGGCCTGGAGTGCTCGCGGTCTGCTGCTGGCCTGGGCACTGCTCAAAGCAGTTTAGTACCGCATTACCGACTAAGCCAAAAAATCCAGTACAGTGCGAGCAATGAGTTCTACCCCCAGCGGCAACGCGCGCGAATCATCTATCCAGAAGGCGGGATGATGGTGGGGGCGGTTTTTAGCGAGATCTGGGTGCCCTGCCCCGAGCCAAAAGTACACACCTGGACGGCGGCATAAAAACTCAGCCATATCATCGCCACCCATCACCGGCGGTACTTCCAGCACCGCGTCCTCTCCCAACACCTGGCGGGCCACCCGCCGGAAGCGCTCCACCATCTGTGGGTCGTTGACCACTGCTGGCGAGCCGGGAAGCCAGGCCACTGAGACACGCCCACCCATGGCCGCTGCTATTCCCTTTGATAACTCGCTTATTCGCCACATAAGCCTCTCCCGCAAGCCAGCATCAAAGGTACGCAGGGTGCCTTTGAGCGTGGCTGTTTCGGGAATGATATTGTGGGCCCCTTTGCCTGCGGTAACGGTAGCGATGGTGATTACAGCGCTTTGGAGAGGGTCGGTCTCACGGCTGACCAGGCTTTGCAGTGCCACGATGAGTTGTGCGGCCATCAGCACGGTGTCTACCCCTTCGTGGGGCATGGCTGCATGGGCCCCTTTACCAGTTAGCTCAATGGTGAAGGCGTCGGCAGCAGCCATAGAGGGCCCCGCTCGCACACCCACCCTGCCTACCGGCATGAGGCTATAAAGGTGTAACCCCACCACCGCGTCCACCCCTTCCAGCACGCCTGCCTCCACCATGGGTTTGGCCCCAGACACAATTTCCTCAGCCGGCTGGAAGACAAAACGCACCTCACCTGCAATCTGATCTTTGAAGGGAAGCAACACGGCTGCCACGTGGGCAGCAATTGCAGCATGGCCGTCGTGGCCGCAGGCGTGCATCACCCCGGGTATCTGAGAGCTGTACTCCAGCCCAGAAGCCTCCTGTATCGGCAGAGCATCCATATCGGCCCGTACCAGTATGGTTTTACCCGCTCTCGCACCTCTAAGCCGTGCTACCACACCGGTCTTTGCTACCCCCCGAGTGACCTCGAGGCCTAGCCCCTGCAAAAAGTCAGCCAGCTTTGCGCTGGTTCGCACCTCTTGAAAAGCAAGCTCAGGATAGCGGTGGAAGTCTCGGCGCATCTCGAGCAGGCTGGGGGTAATCTTGGTGATGGCTTTTCGAAGATCCATGCCACACAGTCAAACACCCCCACAACAACCCGTCAACAGTACACAGCGGTCGAAGAAAACACCGGCCCCAACCTAACGACACATCGACGGACAACCACTTGGGCATGGCTTACGCGTCAGTTATCCGAAGCAAAGTCTGGTTGGAACGGTACTTTTTAGTTACATCTTGAACTAAGTATAGGTTTTGCTAGACTTGAAAAAAACGAGATTGCAAAGCTGGAGTGTGACTTTGATGAAACCCTGGCTAAAACACTACGATAAAGGCGTCCCGGCGGATGTTCAGTTCCCCGAGGTGCCGCTTTGGAGACTACTGGCCGACAGCGTGCAAAAGTACCCCGATAACGTAGCCCTCGAGTTCATGGGTAAAGTCATGGGCTACCGCCAGCTCTGGGAATCAGTGCTGAAGTTTGCTGGGGCCCTAAAGGCCCAGGGCGTGCAGCCGGGCGATAGGGTCGCCATCATGCTGCCCAACTGCCCCCAGTTTGTGATCGCTTTTTACGGAACGCTGGCGGCTGGGGGCATTTGTGTAAACGTCAACCCCCTGTATACGCCCCGCGAGCTACGCCACCAACTTTCCGATGCCGGGGCCGAGACCCTGGTGATCCTGGACTTACTCTGGCCCCGCTACGCCGAAATCGAGGAGGAGGTGCCGGTCAAGCGGGTCTTTACCACCGGCATCCAGGACTACCTGCCCTTCCCCAAAAACCTCCTCTTCCCCCTCAAAGCCCGGCGGGAAAAGCGCTGGGTCACGCTTCCCCAGCATCCAAAGCGTTTTGACTTTAGCAAAGCCCTGCGCAACGCAGCCCCGGTGGCCGAGCCCTACCCTGCCAAACCCGACGAGGTAGCCCTGCTGCAGTACACCGGAGGAACTACCGGCCTTTCTAAGGGGGCTATGCTCACCCACCGCAACCTGGTGGCCAACACCTACCAGAGCCTGGCCTGGGGTGGCGATGAGGTAAAGGAACTCGAAGGTAAGGGGGTCATGCTGGGGGCCATTCCCTTCTTCCACGTCTACGGTATGACCGTGGCTATGAACTACGGCCTAGCCGCAGGGTACAAAATCGTGCTGCTGCCCCGTCCCGAGGTCAAACCCTGCATTGAGGCTATCGAGAAGCATGGGGTTACGCACTTTCCTGGGGTTCCCACACTGTACATCGGCTTCATCAACTTCCCTGGCATAGAAAAGCACAAGGTGGGTACGGTGAGGGTCTGCATCTCCGGTTCAGCGGCTTTACCGGTGGAGGTGGCCAAAAAGTTTGAAGCCCTTACCGGAGGCAAGCTGGTGGAGGGCTACGGCCTCACCGAGGCGGCGCCCTGCACCCACTGCAACCCCCTTTCGGGCCTGCGCAAGATGGGCAGCATCGGTATCCCCATGCCGGGCATCGATGCCAAAGTTCTGGACGAGAACCTGCACGAACTGCCACCGGGCGAGGTGGGCGAGCTGGCCGTGCGGGGGCCCAACATCATGCTGGGCTACTGGCAGCGCCCCGATGAGACCGATAAAACCATCAAAATCGACTGGCTCCTCACCGGCGACATGGCCCGCATGGATGAGGACGGCTACTTTTACATCGTGGACCGCAAGAAGGACATGATCATCGCCGGGGGCTACAACATCTATCCGCGTGAGGTGGAGGAGGTGCTGTTTGCCCATCCCGGCGTGGCCGAGGCCGCCGTGGTGGGGCTTCCCGATGAGTACCGGGGCGAGACGGTAGCCGCCTTTATCGTGCCCAAGCCGGGCGTAACCCTGACCGCCGAAGAGCTGGACAAATACTGCCGTGAAAACCTAGCCGCCTACAAGGTACCGCGCATTTACGAGTTTCGCAGCGAGCTGCCCAAGAGCGCTGTGGGTAAGGTCTTGCGGCGTGAGCTGCGGGAAACCGCCCTCAAGCGACAGAAAGTAGAGGGTTAGGTGTGGACCCTCGAGCGCCCCACGGCCTCGGCAAAGGCCCGGGCGGCCTGATCCACCTCGGCCTCGGTGGTGAAGCGCCCCAGGCTAAAGCGCACCGAGGCCCTGGCCTCTTCCCTGCTGCGTCCAATGGCCAGCAGCACATGGGAGGGCTCGAGGCTCCCGCTGCTACAGGCTGAGCCCGAGGAAGCGGCCACACCCAGCAGGTCGAGGTTGAGCAAAAGCCCTTCACCGTCGGCCTCTTTGACCGTGACGTTTACATGCCGGGGGCTGCGTAGCGTGGGATGGCCGTTGAGCTCCACCCCAGGCAGGGCCAGCAGCCGGGCCTCGAGCCGCTGCCGCAAGGCCAAAAGCCGCTGGGATTCCTCGGCCAAAAGCGCCACCGCCTTTTCGGCAGCCAGGCCCATCCCATACACCGCCGGCAGGTTCTCGGTGCCGCCCCGGTAGCCCTGCTCCTGCTTGCCCGGCACAATCGGGAAAAGCTCCACCCCCTTACGCACATAGAGGGCCCCAGCGCCTTTGGGGCCGTAAAACTTGTGGGCCGCCAGCGAGAGCAGGTCGGCCCCCAGATGCTCGAGGCGGCAGGGTACGCTCCCCAGCGCCTGCACCGCATCGGTATGAAAAAGCACGCCCCGGGCCTGGCAGACCTGGGCAATCTCTTGGATTGGGTACAGGGTGCCTATTTCGTTGTTCACCGCCATAACCGAGACCAGCACGGTATCGGCGCGGATGGCCTCGGCTACCTGTTCGGGATAGACCAGGCCGTGCTGGTCGGGCTGAAGCAAGGTAACCGCAAAGCCCAGGCGCTCGAGGTTCTTCAGGGCCAGCAGTACCGCAGAGTGCTCCACCGCAGTGCTTACCAGATGCCCCCGCCCCCGGGCCAAGGCGACCCCATACAGGGCCAGGGCGTCGGCCTCGGTGCCCCCACTGGTCAGCACAAGTTCTCGGGGTCTAGCACCAATAGCTCGGGCCAGACGCTCGCGCCCTTCCTCAAGCAGGCTCCGGGCCTCCCGCCCCAGATAATGCACCGAGCTGGGGTTGCCGTATACCCCCAGCACCTCCTCTACCTTCGCCTTCACCTCCGGATCGAGGGGAGTAGTTGCGGCGTAGTCTAGGTAGATCATGGCCGGAGTGGTGCATCCCCCTGCGCTGTGGGCATGGTGGGCTCGAGCTGCACCAGCTTGCGGGACTCGATCAGCCGCCGCTCTTCGATTAGGTCCTTCAGGGTGGTGCTGCGCAAAACCCCCCGCATGGCCTCATCCACTCGCTTCCAGAGGTTCTCGGTGGAACAGTGCCCGGTCTGCCAGCACAGCTCGGGGTCATCCAGGCAGATCACCGGCGCCAGGCTTCCTTCCAGCGCCTCCACCACCTCGAGGGCATCGATTTTCTCACTGGGGCGGCCCAGCTTATAGCCGCCACGGGCCCCCCGCACGCTACGGATAAACCCCGCCCGGCGAAGTTGGGCCGCGATCTGCTCGAGGTAGTGTTGGCTAATGCCCTGGGCCTCAGCGACGTCCTTGAGGGGTACGGCCTGCGGCTGACGCAGGCCAATTTCCACCAGCGCCCTCAGACCATACTGCGCCTTCGTCGAAACCCACATGCCCACAGTATAATTTCCTAAAACCCGTATGGAATAGGGGGGTTTTCACCTTTGCCCCTATCGGCGCAGCAACAGGGCCAGCACAAACAGCAAGGCCTGGATCAACACAATGGCACTGCCGGCAGGCACATCGAACAGGTAGGCCGCCGCCAGGCCCGGCAGCACCGATAGCGCGCCAATCAGAACAGAAACCAGGGTCATGGCCGCAAAGGTCTGGCTGAGCAGGCGGGCAGTGGCTGCTGGAATCACCACAAAAGCCGCAATGAGCACGATTCCCACCACTTTCACCGAGACCACCACCACCAGCGCAATCAAAGCCGAGAGCAGGTAGTCGTGCCGGATCACCGGCAGCCGGTCG
>Ga0068706_1001261_pt1 | contig 10543 bp, 8 predicted proteins | sample YNPMSBMetaG_FD_65632 | JGI IMG/M metagenome (GOLD analysis project Ga0068706, IMG submission 65632) | Anoxygenic and chlorotrophic microbial mat microbial communities from Yellowstone National Park, USA - YNP MS-B MetaG | ecosystem: Environmental > Aquatic > Thermal springs > Hot (42-90C) >...
GAAGCTGAATCCTGGAACAAAGGTAACTCCCGTAAAATTATCATTGAGCGGATTACAAAACCTGAATACTAAACTATCCCCGTCAGGGTCAATAGCTCCTTGGTTAATGGATGCTAAAACGTTACGACAAAGATAGGGCGTTGGTCTTTCCGTAAAATAAGGAGAGCTATTACAACTTGCAAATTGTCTATTGATGACTAATGAATAACCAATACCTTGACTGCCAGGATTTTGTAGATTAGTTATAGCATTATTTCTACAGCAGTTGCCCATTCGAATTTCAAAGCGCGTACATGAACTTAAATTAAAATCACGATAAAATATGATTTCTCGCGTACCTGGTATAGGGCTATTTTGATTAGTACAGGTAGTAGGAATAGGAGAACCAGGGCAAGTTGGCGTTACATCGGGATAAATTGCTGAGTCAGGTGGAATCGTGTTTGGAATTTGAGATGGAAGTTTTATCCAAGGAGTTAAAGGGGTATAGCAATTAGCTGGTATGGATATAAATGATTCAGATAAACCTCCTTGCCCAGGTGGATCATCGACTGTTAATGTAGATGCACAATCTCCATAAACCCGAACATAAATTCTATATACACCATTCCCTAAACATACATACCATGCGTCAAGCCCCTTGTAATGTGAAGCCTGGATAGCGTTTACAAAGAGCAGGAAAAATATTATCTTTCGAAGAGTTTTGTGCATTGTCATCTTATGTACAAAAGCATACAAAATTATAAAAATTTAAAATACGCAGTAGAAAAATACCCAAAATATCAACAAAAAAATAAGCCTACAAAATGTAGACTTATTTTTTTATAAAAAAGATAAATGTATGATATCAAATATTAAAAGGGACTACCAACTCTAATCATAGCGCATCTAAAACCAACAGTTGCAGAAGAGGAGTCTGCATACATCCATCTTCTAGAACCACAAGTGAGGTAATAAGCTACGTCTGCCCATGAGCCACCTCTGTATACTTTCACATTATCATTTGAAGAATTCACGTATTTTGGATAAGGATTATAGAACAAGGATTGCCCATTGAATTTATCGTCATGATTGATTAAGGAGTAACCTTTATCATATTTATCGTCATTTTGGTATGGATCTTCTGTAATACCATGTCTTCTACATGGATTTAGATCTTCAACATCTTCGTAAGACATTTGTCTGTAGGTATCTAGTGTCCATTCAGCAACATTACCAGCCATGTTATAGAGACCGAAATCATTAGGATAAAAAGCTTTAACGGGAGCACAAATCATATACGCATCATTTAAGCCGCCGGGTAAATTGGAACCACCTTTATTGGATCTACCTGCGTAATCTCCTCTCCCTCTTTTATGGTTAGCTCTGAAAAAGCCTTTAGCATCTCTTAAAGATTTACCTTCCCATGGGTAATTTTCTTGTTCAAGACCACCTCTTGCAGCATATTCCCATTCAGCTTCTGTGGGCAGGCGATAGGCAGGCCAAACGACAGCCTCTGGATTGTCTGCTAATAATTTTTCGTTCACTTTTGATGTTCTCCATACACAATACTCATTCGCCTGATGCCAATTTATACCTACCACGGGATAAGTATTAAAACCATCATGCTGGAAATAATAATCACGGTAAGGGTCATTAAATGCAAGATCTCTTACCCAAACATTTGTATCAGGTAGTAATGATTCCCATTTTTGCTGCCCTGAATCTTTATTGATGTAAAACAAAAATTCTTTCCAGTCTACATTAGCTACTTCTGTTTCGTCAATATAGAAACTAGCCACTGTAACTTGTCTTTCACGGTTATCCATAGCATAGGCAATATCTTTTTCGCCACCACCCATGTGGAAAGTTCCACCTTCAATAAACACAAGTCCAGGTGCTGTCTCCTGACCTTTGTAATTCTTTACTTCAAAATTTCCATCGTTGTACTTTAAGCCCGTTTTAGAACTGGACTTCCCTACCATATTGATGTTGTCCTGTTTACATCCAACGATGTTTAGAATTGCTAATACTGTTAGAACAGTCCAAAGACTTCTTCTCATGTTATTTTAATTGTTTTAATGTTGCAAAAATAAAGAGTTTTTTAATTCAAAATACATATTCATTAAATTTTTTTTACAATTTAATTTATCCATTCTTTAGAATCTAGGACAAGGCAATACTCTATGACGCATTTTCTTTGCTTTTTGAGCTTGTTCAAATTCATAAATAACAGAAATTTCATGTGAACCTGTTGTAATTCTGTTTGTCAATCTAGAAATTGTATAATCATAGGAATACCCAAAGCTAAATTGATTATACTTCAAACCTACTAAGCCAATCACAGCATCTTGATTTCTGTACCAAACTCCAACCACAAGAGGGTCAAAATTGACATACATTCCCAAATCTAACTGCCAGAAAGGTCTTTGAGCTTTGAATAAAAATGCAGGGGTTAAAGTTGTTTTGCTATTTTCACCGCCCATCGGAAATTGGTAACCACCAAAAACAGAGAATTTCATTGGCAACTTGGTAGTATCTTTTTCTTGTGTACCTCCAATCATAAATTTTTGTTTAGGTTCAGTGATGTGATTTACATTAGCTCCTAACCACGCTTTTTTTGAAAAATAAGTTAATCCTGCACTGATGTCTTCAATAATTCTGGAATCAACAGGTTTAATTTCTCCCGTAGGTTTTGTAAAACCAAAGTTAGGGTCAATCTGGTCACTAAATCTAAGTTTATAGAAATCTAGGGATGCTTGTTGAATTCCACCTGCCAAGCCGAAACGAATGGCATGATTATCGCCTAAGTCAAGTTCGTATGCATAATGTAAAATTGCATCTAACTTAGTCAAATTACCTTCCCCGGCTTGGTCTGCCATAAAAGATACACCAGCACCATGGCGAGTATTACCAAATTGTAATGGCATATCGTATGACGCTGCAAAAGTTTTATAAAAACCTGGAATATTTGCCCATTGTCTTCTATAATTTAGAGCAATTCTAGGTCCTATACCTGTACCCGCGAACGCTGGACTCAATAATAATTTATTTGAATAAAATTGAGAAAACTGCGGGTCTTGGGCTTTTACATTTTCACTTACCATAATCGTTACAGCAAGGACTGTAAATAATATTTTTTTCATATCGCAAGAGTTTATTATATTCATTTTGCTTGAACGGTTATTTTTTATGTTTGAATTGCAAATATATAAACATTTTCAGTAACACAAATATTTTTTTTAATTTTTTTTTAACTTATTGGTACAATCCAACCAAAACGGTCTGATTTTAAAGAAATTCTAATTGCTTCTAATTCATTTTGTAGTATAGGAACAATATTCCACTTTTCCACATCATCTAATTGAATTTCAGTATTTTGGTCATATCCAATTTTGACAATGGGCGAAATAGAGACAGCCGTTCCCGTACCAAAACATTCTTGTAATATACCCTGTTGATAACTTTCTAAAATTTCTTCTTTGCTTAGCTTTCTTATTTCAACTTTGAAACCCAAATCTTTTGCCAAGTGAATAACGCTATCTCTCGTAATACCTTCTAGAATTGTTCCGCTTGTAGGCGGTGTTATGATAACATCATCAATTACAAAAAAAATGTTCATCGTTCCACATTCTTCTACATATCTATATTCGTGAGAATCTAACCAAATTACATTATCATAACCTTCCGATTTGGCTATTTCCGTTGCTAACATGGAACGAGCATAATTCCCGCCCATTTTTACATACCCTACCCCCCCAGGCGTTGCCCGTATAAAGTTCTTTTCTAATTTAACTTTTACAGGATTAGCATAATACGCTGAAACAGGGCAAGTAAAAATAATGAACAAATATTCATCTGAAGGTCTCATTCCAACAAAAGTATCTGATGCAATGTAAAAAGGTCTAATATACAAAGCTTCTCCTTTCCCGGAAGGTACCCATGCTTCATCAATTTTAAGAAGTTCAAAAAGACCCCCCATGAAAATTTCTTCAGGAACATGAGGCATTGCAAGCCTTTCGGCAGAAGTATTCATCCTTTTCCAATTATTGTAAGGGCGAAACAATTGTACCTTTCCATGAACATTACGATATGCCTTCATACCTTCAAAAATCGTCTGTCCATAATGCAATGCGGACATAGCCGGACTAACGACTATTTCTCCGAAAGGTAAGATTTCTGCACTAACCCATTTCCCACTTTTGTATTTCGCTACAAACATGTGGTCTGAAAAATATTTTCCAAACCCTAAATTTTGGAAGTCTACTTCCTGTATACGGGATTTTGGGGTTAAGTACTTTTGAATTGTAATAGAATATGTAGTATTCATAAAACTAATCAGCAGAAATAATTTCAACTTCAAAAATTAAGGTTGCATCGGGCGGAATAATGTTTCCTGCTCCCGTTTTGCCGTAGCCTAATTCAGGCGGTATTTTTAAAATTCCTTTACCTCCCACATTAAACAAAGGAATCCCCTCATCCCAACCTTTGATAACCCTTCCCATTCCCAAAGGAAACTCAAATGGTTGCCCCCTATCATAGGAGCTATCAAACACAGTTCCGTCTTCTAAACTTCCTTTGTAATGTACTTTGACGTTCTTACCTTTTTCAGGTTTTTTTCCGTTACCTTGCTGTATAATTTTATATCCTAAACCTGATGCTGTTACTTGAAAGCCTATCCATTTTTTAGCTTTCTCCCATTGTTTTAAACCCTCGTAAATGAATATACTTTCTTTCTCAGTAATCTTACTTTTTTTATTCACATCTAACCATTGTAAATAAGTTTTGATTTCTAAATTTTGTGGAAAACTTAATGGAACTTGATTTTTAGGCGTGCAATCTCGACACAAATAAAATTTATCCATTTTATCAAAAAACATCACACAGGAACCCGGCATCCCCTCATTTTGATAAATATAATCCGGTGATTTTCCATTAATTTTGCACTCACATTTTTGACTGTATAAATTGTTTAAAAAACAACTTAGTAAAAACCAACAAAATAACAATCTTACTTTCATTTTGATTAAATCCATTCAGTAAATTGTTTCCAAAATTACTAACATTTCTATGAATTTGCAAGACTTATTTCAAAATTATATTTTTTTTCTTCAAATCGAGAAAAAACTTTCTCCATTAACTTTATCTGCTTATAATGCTGATTTACAAAAATTTATAACTCATTTTCGCATCCAAAATTTGGAGGATTTTTTGAATATTGATTACCTGCAAATTCAAGATTATCTTATGTCTCTTGAAATAGATTTCACTTTGAACAATTATTCTATTCATAGAAATTTAAGTAGCCTAAATTCCTTTTATAAATGGCTCGAACATGAAGAACTAATACCTAAAAATCCTTTTGAACTCATTGATAGACCTAAAATTTATCGGCATATTCCTGAAGTATTAACGCTTCATGAAATTGATTTAATCTTAGAACAATGTAATTTAAATGATGGATTAGGCTTGCGTAATCGTGCTATGATTGAATTAGCCTATTCTTGTGGGCTTAGAGTTTCTGAACTAGTGGAATTTCAATACCAAAATTACTTTCCCGAGGAAGAATTTGTGAGAATTGTCGGTAAAGGTAACAAAGAAAGATTGGTGCCTATCGGTCAATCGGCTATCCAATACATTCAGTTGTACCTAGAAAATGTCCGTAATCATCAAAAAGTTGAAAAAGGAAATGAAGGGTATTTATTTTTGAATCGCCGGGGAAAAAAGTTGACACGAAATATGTTTTTTTTGATTATTAAGGATTTAGCTCAAAAAGCAGGAATACAAAAAACAGTAAGCCCTCACACGTTTAGGCATTCCTTTGCTACGCATCTGATAGAAAATGGAGCAGACCTCCGTGCTGTTCAGGATATGCTCGGTCATGCTTCCATTACTACCACCGAAATTTATTTACATCTTGATAAATCTTATCTCCAGGAAGTGCATAGAACTTTTCATCCGAGAAAATAAAATTATAAAATTTTGTTGAACTTTTCAAACAAAATATTTCCAAAGAAGCTTTATCCTCTAAGTCATAGTAAAAATTTTAATTATTTTTGGAGTGCATTATACGCATCCTTAGCTTGACCCAATATGCCCGAAATATTTCCTTTTTTATTCCTATACTTATTTACCTATTTTTGTACTAATTTTCAATTCCAAATGAAACACATTTTAGATTACATTCATCAATCCGTACTAAAATATCCTCAACATATTGCTATTCAACAAGATAACAAGACTTTGACCTATGAACAAACTTGGAAACAAGCTATACAAATTGCAGAAGTCCTAAAAAACTCTAAAAATCCTTGGATAGCTGTAAAAGTACAAAAATGCGTAGAATTGCTTCCTGCTTTATTAGCTTGTTGGATAGCGGGCAAAGGTTATGTACCTATTCACCCTACTTATCCCACGGAAAGAGTTCAATTTATTCTAAATGATTGTCAAGCAAATATCTTTATAGACCCTTGTAATCAAACTCTTGTTCAAGACCATACACTTATACATTGGAAAAATCTTCCCACACTAGAAATTTCAACCTATTCATTTTCAAAGGAATACCATCATCCTGCTTATTTACTTTTTACTTCTGGTTCCACTGGGAAACCCAAAGGCGTTCCTATATATCATTCACAATTAGCCACTTTTGTGGATGCTATGTTTCAACATCAGCCCGTGCCCCTGAATGCTTATGATAAATTTTTACAAATGTTTGAGTATACTTTTGATTTGTCAGTATACAGTACTTTTTTTCCTTTATGTATTGGAGCCTCCACCCATTTACTACCAAATGAAGGTATAGCCGCTTTTAATATTGCCTTAGTTTTAGAAGAACAAGCCCTTACGGTTGCGCTGATGGTGCCGTCAGTACTTTACTACTTAAAACCTTATATGGAGGAAATTTGTTTAACGGCTTTAAAATATAACTTATTTTGTGGTGAGCCATTAAAATGGAGTATCTTAAAAGAATGGCAAAAATGTGTTCCCAATGCACTGATTGAAAATGTTTACGGACCCACAGAAGCTACTATTTTTTGTAGTTATTACCCTATCAACGATGAAACAGAAAAAGAAGTTTGGAACGATATAGTGCCCATCGGTAAACCGTTACCTCATACAAATCTATACTTAGAAGATGATGAGTTGATTATAGCAGGTGAGCAAGTTACAACAGGCTACTGGAATCAACTAGAAAAATCAAAAGAAGTTTTTTTTCAAAAAAATGGTATCAATCATTATAAAACGGGAGATATTTGTAAACTCAATGAAAATCAAAATTTGGTGTATATAGAACGAAAAGACTTTCAAGTGAAGATAGATGGTCATAGAGTAGAACTATCAGAAATAGAAAAAGTAGCTACCGAGTTTACACAACAAACCGGAGTAGCGATTGCTATACAAAACGCTCAAAATACATACAGCCTTTATTTTTTTGTAACGCCAGATGTAGATAAAATGGGGCTTCAAAAACATTTTGAACAATATTTACCGCCGTATATGATACCTAAACAAATCCTTGAAATTGAACAATTTCCGATGAATTTGAGTGGGAAATTAGATAGAAAACAACTTATGGAAATAGCTAAGCAGTATGTATAAAAAAAACTATAAAATTGGAATTTTAGGGGGCGGGCAATTAGGTAGAATGCTCATTCAGTCATGCATTGATTACAACATCATTACGCATGTGATGGACCCTGACCCTAATGCTCCTTGTAGCAAAATATGCCATGAATTTTTTAATGAAAGTTTTCAGGACTATGATGCCGTGGTTTACTTTGGTAAAAAAGTGGATGTTCTTACCATTGAAATTGAAAATGTGAATGTTAAGGCATTATTTGAATTACAAAATCGTGGTATTAAAGTTTACCCTCAACCCGAAATTATTCAGTTAATACAAGATAAAGGAGAACAAAAATTATTTTTACAGCAAAAGGGTTACCCTACCGCACCTTTCAGATTATTAGAAAATCCTAAGTTACAACTTCTTGATAATCAAGATTTTTTGCCTTCATTTTTAAAACTACGTAAAGGAGGTTATGACGGTAGAGGTGTCCAAAAAATAGAGAAAAAACCAACAGATATAACACAAGTATTTGAAGAACCTTCTGTATTAGAGAAAAAAGTAGACTGCAAAAAGGAGTTAGCAGTCATTGTAGCTAGGAATATACAAGGACAAATGGCAGTTTACCCTGCAGTAGAGACGGTCTTTCATCCCGAGCACCATTTAGTAGATTACTTAATTTCTCCTGCGGCTATAACAGAAAATATAGCGAAACAAGCGGAAACTATTGCCATGGATTTAGCCGTTTCGTTACAACTGGTAGGTATTATGGCAGTAGAGTTTTTTTTAGATACGGATGAAAAATTGTATATCAACGAAATTGCCCCTAGACCACATAACTCAGGGCATCAAAGTGTCGAAGCTAATGATTGTTCTCAATTTGAGATGCTTATTCGTGCTATTTCAGGATTGCCTTTGGGTTCTACCAAAATTTTATATCCCTCAGTTATGATTAATATTCTTGGAGAACCAGGATATACTGGGACGGCTGTTTATCAAGGTTTAAACGAAGTTTTAAAGTTAGAGGGAGTTTACTTACATCTTTATGGTAAACTGATAACTAAACCGTATCGTAAAATGGGGCATATCACCGTTACAGATACGTCTTTAATTAAAGCTATTGAAAAAGCCATGAGCATAAAAAACATCCTTAAAGTCATTACATAGGCAAAAAATTTAATAAAAAATGTTAAAATTTTGAAATTTAACATTTAAAAATTGTTAATAAATTTATTTTTGCACAAAAATTCATACTTATGCCAATGTTTTATAAATCGTTCAAATTTTTTTTGAACAAAAAATGGGTTGATAGTGAACAAAAATTAGAAGTATTGTTTCCTTTTACGGGAGAGGTAATTTTTACTACATTTAACGCAAGTGAAAATCAGGTTAAACAATTGTTAAAAAATTATGAAGAAAATGAGAATTTTCCTGATTTAAGCAGTTATGTTAAAAGAAATGTCCTAGAAAAAACGGTTCAATTATTAACAGAAAAAGCAGAAGATTTAGCTTTAACCATTACGGTGGAAGCCGGAAAACCGATTACGTTAGCTCGTCAGGAAGTTCAAAGAGCCATTTTAACGTTCAAATTGGCAGCTGATATAGCCTTAAATGCTCGTGGTGAGTCTTTACGTATAGATTTAAGAGAAGGTTTAGAAGGGAAATTAGCCTTAGTGAACAGGTTTCCTGTTGGAACAGTTTTAGCTATTACTCCGTTTAATTTTCCTTTAAATTTAGTGGCACACAAAGTAGCACCAGCAATTGCTGCAGGCTGCCCAATTATTTTAAAACCCTCTCCGAAAACTCCTATTACTGCCATAAAATTAGGTGAAATTTTGTTAGAAGCAGGTTATCCGCCTGAAATGTTAAACATTATACCTTGTGAAAATTCCGTTGCCCAGATGTTAGTAGAATCAAACGTGCCTAAATTATTAACATTTACTGGCAGCGCAGAAGTAGGTTGGCACCTTAAAACTATTGCTAAAAAGAAAAAAGTCCTCTTGGAACTAGGCGGAGATGCTGCTGTTTATATTCATAAAGATGCAAATTTAGAATTTGCTGCCGCAAAATGTGCATATAGTGCTTTTGTTTACGCGGGACAAATTTGTATTTCCGTTCAAAGAATTTATATTCACCAAGATGTTTATCCTCAGTTCTTAGAATTGCTCATTAGTGAAACAGATAAAATAAAATTGGGCGATGTTTTAGATGAAAAAACGGTTTGTAGTTCTATAATAGATACAAAAAATTATAAACGTATTTTACGTTGGATATCCGAAGCAGAAAAAAAAGGAGCTACCAGAATTTATGGTGGTGAAGAAAAAAGAAATAAAATCATTTCTCCTTGTATTTTGGAAAACGTACCTGAAAAATCATCGCTTGGAAAAGAAGAAGCCTTCGGACCCGTAGTAAATGTTTACTCTGTTCAAGATGAAAATGAAGCTATTCAAAAAATTAATTCATCAAGATACGGTCTACAAGCGGGTATCTTTACAAATGAACAGGAAATAATCAAAAAGTTTTATTACCTTGTCCAGGTTGGTGGAGTAACTGTTAATGAAACCCCTACTTTACGAGTAGACAGCATGCCTTATGGAGGTATCAAAGATTCAGGTATCGGTAGAGAAGGTGTATTCTATGCTTACCAAGAAATGACCGAACTCAAAACCTTAATTTGGTAAATCTAATGGTCCAATCAATCTGAAATTATCAATCTAAAAACAAAAATGACTTATGTACAAAGAATAGCTTTAAAAACTATCTTTGTACTATGAACATTGTAAAATTTCCTTACGGATTAAGCAATTTTGAACAAATTGCTACGGATGATTATGTATTCGTAGATAAAACTCACTTTATTCCGCTTTTAGAAAAAGAACGTTTCGTTTCCTTTTTACGCCCTCGTAGGTTTGGGAAAAGCCTGTTTTTATCCGTTTTAGAACATTATTACGATGTTTTACGCAAAGATAAATTTGAGAAATTGTTCGGCAAATACTACAT
>Ga0068706_1001263_pt1 | contig 10532 bp, 9 predicted proteins | sample YNPMSBMetaG_FD_65632 | JGI IMG/M metagenome (GOLD analysis project Ga0068706, IMG submission 65632) | Anoxygenic and chlorotrophic microbial mat microbial communities from Yellowstone National Park, USA - YNP MS-B MetaG | ecosystem: Environmental > Aquatic > Thermal springs > Hot (42-90C) >...
AACTAACTTCCTTTAATGCCAAAGTACACTTACAGCACTACTCAAGTACTTCATAGCACTTTTTTTTTAACCAACTGCTTATAGCAGTTTTGATTAAATATCCAAAGAGTGAAGAGAGACTTTGTCTCTCTTTAGTTAAATTAGGGTGGAGGGCTTCATAGCACCTACTTAAAACAACGTGCTAATTAGCACAACGTGCTAATCAGCACAACGTGCTAATTAGCACTTATCATAACAAAGAATTAAAAGCTCAACGAGTTTTAAACTCAACGAGCTTTAAGCTCAACGAGCTTTAAGCTAAACAACCACTGTTAAATTTCAAAAAAAATGATAAAAGTATTAGAATTTTCTCATGAAACGGGTAATAGGCGTTGTATTAATATCTATTTGGGTAGCATTAACACTGATAGCATTATACTACCCTTCTCTGTTGGGAGTACAACTACCTGTAATATCATTCTTCAGGCAGTTAATATACGCCATACGTGCACTCTTCGGAGAAGACGCATTCACCATAACTACAATACTCATAGGATTAACATTCCTACCCTTAGCACTTTCAAAACCTATGTATCCGTTCTTCAAAAACTTATTAGGTGTAGAGCTCGTAATAATTTCTTATTCTCTGATAACCTATTTAAGCAACCCAACTAAACCTATATACCTAAAAGGTATCGTAGTCGAAGATTTAGGGAATCTAGCAACGAATTTACTCAAAAATGAAACCTTAGTTAGCATAACAACATATTTGGTACTCGCTGTAGGTATATACCTCATACTAACTTCGTATAAATTAACAAAAAGCATAATAGCCCATATTATCATAGGATTCGTTAATTTTCTTTCTTCAATAATAGAAGCCATTAGAAATGGCTTAAAATCCTTAAAAGAATACAATAACAACTACGAAGAAGAATATCGCTACACTTCTCCATCAAGTGCTTCTAGCACCTTTGGTGCTTCAAGCACTTTTAGTGCTTCTAGTGCCTCTGGTACTTCTAGCCCTTCTACTGCAAGCAACGCAAGCGCAAGTTCTAAGGTAGGAACAGCTAGCAAAAACATTAATAGAGATTTCATTGAAATAACAGTGATTGACACAGACTCACCTATTATGAATTACGAAGATGAGAGTGTAACCTTCAGAGACACAAACACCAAACAAAAAAGTAAAAGCTTTGACATATTTGAAAAACTACCCCCAAGCGAAGAAGTAATAGACACCTCAGCTGAGAAATCAGAAGAGTTTGAAGAAGAGATAGAGAAAACCACAAAGGACATCGAATATGAAGAAAGCAAGAACGCCAGAACAGAAAAACCATATTTCCAAACTGAAGAAGATGAATACTTTGAAGAAGGTAAATTTTCAGGCAAATATCCACCACCTATTGATTTACTTGACCCTGTCGAAGTTGACAACATAAGTGAAGAAGAGGAAATCAAAGAAATAGAAGAGAGGAAAAGGATAATAGAAGAAACCTTTGCCGAGTTTAAAATAAACGCAACGATAGAAGGAATAGTAAGGGGACCAGTTGTAACACTCTACGAAATAAAACCTCAACCTGGAACAAAGATAAACAAGATAGTTAACATCTCAGACAACTTAGCTCTAAACCTAGCAACCCCGAGAGTAAGAATTGTCTACCCCATACCCGGCAAATCTGTTATAGGTATAGAAATTCCCAACAAAATAAGGAAAATAGTAAGAATAAGAGAATTAATAACTTCCAGAGAGTACAGAGAGAACAGAGCTAAACTACCTTTAGTGATAGGTAAGGATATACACGGCAAACCAATAATTGAGGACCTTACCCAAATGCCACACTTACTAATTGCAGGATCGACAGGCTCAGGTAAAAGCGTATATGTAAACTCCATAATCACTGGACTACTATACAGCAAATCCCCCGAAGAACTCAGATTCATAATGATAGACCTAAAAATAGTAGAGCTTAAGGTTTATAACGGTATACCTCACTTACTGACTCCTGTTGTTACCACTCCAAGCACTGCAAAATCAGTACTAGAATGGCTAGTTAACGAAATGCAAGATAGATACAGAAAACTAGAAATTCTAGGGTGTAGAGACATCGTTCAGTACAATAACAAAGTATCAAGGCTCAGCGATGAAACACTAGAAAAACTACCCTATATCGTATTGATAATTGACGAATACGCTGACCTTATGATGACATCACCAAAAGAAACAGAAGATTACATAACAAGGCTAGCAGCCATGTCAAGAGCAGTAGGAATACACTTGATAATTGCTACTCAAAGACCTTCGGTTGATGTAGTCACAGGGCTAATAAAAGCGAACTTCCCCGCAAGAGTAGCCTTCAGAGTAGCCTCTAAAGTTGACTCTAGAACAATTCTTGACACAATAGGAGCAGAAAAACTCCTAGGTAAAGGTGACTTACTCTTCATGAGCCCATCAACACCTAACATAATAAGAGTACAAGGTGCATACATATCTAACGAAGAAGTAGAAAGAGTCGTCGAATACTTAATAAAACAAGACAGTCCAAGGTACATAGAGATACCGGAACAAGAAATACCAAATCAGTATACAGACGAAGAATTTCTTGAAGAAGGTGAGGAATTCTCTGATGAGCTCTACCACGAAGCAATAAAGATAGTAGTCAGAGAAAAAAAAGCTTCAGCCTCATACCTACAAAGAAGATTAAGAATAGGGTTCAACAGAGCCGCGAGGATGATAGACAGAATGGAGGAAGAAGGAATAGTTGGACCACAGCAAGGTAGCAAACCTAGAGAAATACTAGTAGACGAATCGTTTTTAGAGAGGTTAGGGATAGATTAATCGTTTCTGAGTATCTCAGCTGGCTTCATATTAGAAGCTCTGAGTGCCGGCACTATAGCGGCAACCGTAGACACAAAAGTAGCAAAAACCGAAACAAAGAAAACATCAACAAATTCCAACTTCGTAGGAAACGACTTTATGTAATACACATTACTCTTAAAAAACTCAAACTTTTCAGGGTACATAACCTTAGGATTAAAGAACTTAGCGATAGGATAGCTAAAGTTATAAAGAAGGAAATTGACAAAATCCTCTATCGCAAATGTTATTGTCTCCAAGTTAATCGTAATGATAATACCTATCACACTACCTATTATACTTCCAAGCAATCCCAAAATAACTCCATCAATAACAAATACCTGTAACACATCCCTTGACCTCAGACCTATTGCCTTAAGAATGGCAATTTCAGACTTCTTATCAAGCGTCATTGACATCATGGTACCTATTATACCAAACGAAACAACAACGAAGAACAAGAAAAGTATAAGCATCATAACTGTTTTCTGGTTGTACATAGCTTCAAACAAATTCCTCTTTAGGTCCTGCCAAGTATACACAATAAACAATCCACCATACCTATTGAAAATAACATTAGCATAGTACTTAACTTTGTCAACATCATCAACCATCACATTTATTCCGTAAGCGATATTCCCTACACCAAATAATTTCTGAGCATCCTCTAGAAGCATAACAGAAAGAACAGAATCAAAATCGCCATACCCCGTAGAGAATATACCTTTAACCCTAAACTTTCTTATAACAGGCAAAGTCCCCTCAACTGGTGGCTTGACTATAACTTCAATTTCTCGTCCCACGCTAGCACCAACATTATAAGCAATAGTCTCAGCCAAAAGTATCTCCCCCTTCTTCAATTCATAAGAACCATAAAGAAGCTTAAAATTTTCTTTATATCTCTTCAGTGCATTTGTAGTAATGCCCGTTATCAGTGTACCCTGTATTAAATCCCCATACTGTCTGAGCAATCCCTGCCCCTGATAATAAGGCTCAGCCTCTAAAACCCAAGGGAATCGTTTCAAATCTTTAGTAACGATATCGTAATTACTTATTCCGAGTCCCCTACCAATAACAACTATGTGTGCATCCTTGCCTATCATTTTATTCTTCAAGTCTTCCCTAAAACCATTAGTTATTGAAAGAACAACTATTGACGTACCAACACCAACTATTATTGAAAGAAGAGATATAAACGATATTTTGGCTATCGTGTCCTTAGACGAAAAGTTTATATACCTGAGAGCTATGAAGAGATTAGAAAGCTTTATCATTACTTAACTCTTTCAACATACCTGTTTTCTCTGGTATCCACCTTAATTACATCGCCTATCTGAACAAACAGAGGCACCTGAACAACGAGTCCTGTCTCCAATTTGGCTGGCTTAGAGCCACCGCTAACAGTATCACCTCTAAGCCCTGGGTCAGTATCAACAACCTTAAGTTCAACAAAATCAGGAGGAAGAATGGTTATTATTCTTCCGTCATGTATATAAGCCATCACACTGACAGCTTCCTTCATATAAAGAAGGTTATCTCCAAGTAAATCCTTAGGAATTTCGTACTGCTCGTATGTCTCATTATCCATTATACCGACATTAGACTCATCAATGTAGATAACATTCATGGACTTTATTTCAGCCTCCACCTTCTCAATAACAGCATCAGAGTTAAAAGTCTTCTCAATAACATTTCCAGCCTCAAGGCTCTTAACCTTAAGCTTAGAGTTTGCACCTCCCCTACCAAGCTTTATGTGTTGATTATCAATGACCATATAATACTTACCATCAATTTTGACTATATGTCCTCTTCTTAAACTTGCAGCCTCAACACCTGGCATTTTACCCCCTCCTTAATGGCATAGCCACATACAAAAAGTTTTTATCCTCAGAAGACCAAAACTTACTTGGTCCTTCAACTTCATTAAATCCCCAATAAAAAACTTCTCCATCAACAACATCTAAAAACTCATCAACGAACTCATAGTTGAAATGAATGTAATCAGGATTACCAGAAAATTTACAAGGTATCACTTCACTTCCGCTACCCAAAAGGCTATTAACAGCCTTAACCCTGAGAAAAGTTTCATCAAACTCAAAAGATACTCTATTCGTTTCTTTATCAACTATAAGAGAAATTCTCTTCAAAGCATCACTTAACGACTTCACATTAATTGTAGCTACATTCATTAGGTTCTGCGGTATTATTCTCTCATAATCCGGGAAATTACCGGCTATGACTGAAGTACTAATCTTAATTCCCTCCAAAATAAAAAGAACATTTTTAACATTCCCATCTTCATCTTTAACTATTCCTATATCAACAGGACCTTCATCCTTAAGAACATCCTCCAAAACGCCAGCAGCATCGCTAGGAATAACAAACCTTTCATTAACAGCATCACCAGAGTACTCAACCCTAAAAATCCCCATCCTTTTCGTATCTGTAGCCACAATCCTAAGAACATTATCAGCCCTAAAATCAAAAAGTACACCTGAAAAAACAGGGTTTATCGTATCATCATCAGATGAGAACTTTGACACCTTCTTCAACCCCTTCTTTAGCTCAGACTGAGATAAAGAACAAAACGGCTCAACACCAACACTCTCTATAATTTGCCTAGGATACTCTTCAACCGATAAAGTCTGTAATGAAAACTTTATGTTTCCATCCTCAGTATAAACATCAAGAGTACTCTCATTAAGTTCTATTACAACTTCGGTCTTTGGAAAAGCCTTGATTATCTTAAGTATTCTTTCACCAAGTACCAAAGTTTCACCTTCACTAACAACATTTACCTTAATTCCAGAACTGACACTATACTCCGGATTAGCACCAACAACAACAAGTTCCCCATCCTTAGCACCTAGGTAAATATGCGTAAGTATTTGGAGTGTCTTGTTTTCTTCAGCAGCCTTAACAGGAGCCTTCAAAACACCTTCTAAAACCTCAGTAGGAATAATAACTTTCATAGGTCCCCCATTCTATACTAATTTTAACTCAGAAACAGCCTCTATTTCAAACAGGTTGGACATGCTAAGCCTGCTTTTTAAAAAATAAAAATTATTTAAAGTCACCACAAATCTTTATCAAAGAGATGCGTTGCATCTCTTCACTCTTAAAAGGTTTTACCAAAAAGTATCTTAGGAAATGCAAAATTTAAGTAATTTAGCAGGTTCAAGAATTGAGTGTTTAGAACACAAGTGTTCTAAACACAAGTGCTTCAAGCACAAGTGTTCTAAACACAACAGAAGAGATATTGAAACAAAAACACTAGAAGAATTAGACTATTATAAAGGAGAAAAATATGAAGAGGGTAAGAGTTGTAATTCTATTGTCAGTTTTAATCACTGCTCTATTTGGGCAAGTTGGTTTTTCTGAGACTGAAGAAGGCAATTCTTACGGAACATTTTTGATTTTGGGTGTAACCTCATCGTATTTCAACTACGAACCAACAGAACTAAAAACTTTCACATCCGACATAAACAAGGACTTACTTTTATTAGGTTTCACTTTTGGTTTTTTATCAGATGGGTTTCTTATGTCCTTCTCTTATCAGCAAGAAGTTTTGCCAAATGCAGTATACCAAATCAACAACAATTTTGAGATAACTCACAACCTTGACATGTATAACCTAGAAATAGGCTATCTATGGCAATTCTTCAACGGAGTGTTAAAAACAGGACCGTACCTTTTACTATCACTTGATACAACATCTATCAAGATATTCAAAAACATTGATATAAACTATTCATTCTCAGACTGGACAGTAAAAAACCTTTACTCCAGAACCTTAGCAATAGGAGGAGGAATAAAAATATTCATAACCAGATACCTAAAACTTTCAGTATCCTACCAATACGCATTTCCTAGCTCTTTGTACTATGAAGGAGTAGCAATAAAGGGAACTGAGTCATTCCAACCTTCAGGGTTGATGTTTTCAATAACACTTGGATTATAAACTGAAAGAGAGGCTTCGCCTCTCTTTACTCTCTAGAAGTGCTTAAAGCATCCCAACCACCTATTTTTATTGAAGAGATACATAACACCTACGCACTCTAAAAGTTTTTGTTGAATTAAGAAAAATTTCTAGAATTAAGGTTTAATGAAAAATTGACCTCAGGTTATGTATAATTACTAGGTATGTCAAAGTTTCTTGAAGCATTGAGAGTTTACTATAACAAATACAAAAACCTTGAAGAGAAATTAGCTAACATAGACCCAAATAAAAACGTAGAGGAGTACACTTCAACTCTAAAAGAAATGAACAAAATCAAAGACTATGTTGAACTTTACGAAAAAATGGAAAAGGTTGTTAATGAAATAAACGAAGCAAAGCAGATACTAGATGAGGAAAATGATGAAGAACTAAGAGAAGTTGCCAAAGAGCAACTTGAAAAGAGTCAAGAGAAATTGAAAAAGCTTGAAGAGGAAGCAGAAGACCTACTTCTTGCTACCGATGAGGACTCAAAAAGCGTTATAGTTGAAATAAGAGCAGGTGCAGGTGGTGAAGAGGCTGCTTTGTTTGTAGCCGACTTATTCAGAATGTACCAAAAATTTGCAGAAAAGAAAGGATGGAAAGCAAATATAATTGACCATAACGAAACAGGACTAGGGGGATTCAAGGAAATAATATTCTCCGTATCAGGTAAAATGGCTTATAAGTATCTAAAGTTTGAAAGCGGAGTACACAGAGTACAGAGAATACCAATAACAGAGGCAAGTGGTAGAATACACACATCAACGGCAACAGTAGTAGTATTACCTGAGGCAGAAGAGGCAGAAATCTACATAGACCCCAAAGACATAGAAGTACAAACATTTAGAGCTGGCGGCAAAGGCGGACAGCATGTAAACAGAACCGAGTCAGCAGTAAGAATAATCCACAAATCGACTGGAATAGTAGTACAATGCCAGGACGAAAGGTCACAAATACAAAACAGAGAAAGAGCCATGAACGTACTAAGAGCAAAGCTTTTGGAATTGGAGAAGCAGAAAATAAAAGAAAAAGAAGACAGTGAAAGAAGGGCACAGATAGGTACAGGCGAAAGAGCTGAGAAAATAAGAACTTACAACTTCCCCCAAAACCGCGTCACAGACCACAGAATAAACTACACAATGTACAACCTAGAAGCATTCATGAACGGAGAAATGGACGAGCTACTAGACGCACTCATAGCCGAAAACAAAAAGAAACTTCTTGAACAAAAGACAGCACAAGGAAACTAAAAATCTTGAATTTACGAAGGTCTTCCCTACATAATTAGCTCTGTTCGGAGGCTGGGGGCAAGTATGGATAACGCATTTAATCAAATTATGGAAAAACTAAAAGGTATTCTTGAAGAGTTATCAATAGTTGAGACTAAAATCCAAAGTATAAAAGACTATCTCAATCACACTGAGGAAAACATTGAGAAAATAAAAGAGGGCACATTTGAAGGTTTACACTATGTAAATGCTAAAGTAAACGAACTTGAGAGGCAAATCAAAGAAATAAACCTCAAGGTAGATAAACTATTAGAACAGAAAAAATGAAAATATGCATCTCCGCCGGTGGAACAGGAGGACACATATCACCAGGAGTAGCACTGTACAAAAGCTTTAAGTCAAAAAATTTTGATGTCCTCTTCATAACTAATCCTCATGCTCTTGAGTTCCCAATAATAAAAGAAGAAGTCAACAGCAAGGATATTGCTCAAATACCGATATCCAGAGGGTTTTCAAAGAACATAGTAAAAAACCTAAAAACTCTAATTGAGTTTATAAAATCGGTAGTCGCATCAGTAAAAATTCTGAAAAATTTCAACCCTGATAAAATAGTACTCACAGGCGGATACGCTTCCGCACCTGTTGGGATAGCAGGATTTCTACTTGGCAAAGACGTAATACTTCTTGAACAGAACGCAGTAATGGGCACAACAAACAAAATCCTATCCTCAATATCAAAAGCTGTAATCCTATCATTCCCATTAGGTAAAGAAAACAAAAAGTTCATATTGATTGGCAATCCAATAAGGTACTCTCTCGAGGACAAAATGATAAAAGACTCGGCAAGAAACATACTAGGACTTGAGCCATCAGAAAGGAAAGTAATAGGTATAGTTTTAGGTAGCCAAGGAGCTAAAAAAGTAAACGAATTTTTATGTGAAAACATGGAAAAAATTCTTGAAGAATTTGATGTAATCTGGATACCAGGAACAAACTACTACGAAACAATTTTATCAAAGACAAAAAACCTCGTAGCTAGCTTATCAGAAAAAGGATTTCAATTAAAAATATTCCCATTCATTACGAAAATGAACATTTTTTTCTCAGCAACTGACATAGCAATAACAAGAGCAGGAGCAAGCACACTATCAGAAGTTTCGTTCTTTGGAGTACCAGCAGTACTAATACCTTTTCCCCATGCAGCACATAACCACCAATACTACAATGCAAAATATTTTGAGAAAAAAGGTGCAGCAGTAGTAATAGAAGAAAAAAACTTAACCACAGAAAACTTAATAGAAGCAGTTAGACTAATAAATAACAATTTATCAATATTCTCTTCTAACGTCAGAAACGTTTTCCCACAAAATGTAACCGACGTAGTAGCCGACAAAATACTAAGGCTCTGACCTACTCAATACCAACCAAAGAAAGCCACTTAACTTTTATTTTTATATCTGGTAGTGAAAACCTTATTATCTTCCTTTTGGGCTTATATGACTTAAGGTCTACCACCAAAGTATGAAGATGCTCTAAATTCGGTGGAAGCTCAACACTAACCTTCTCTATCACAGTAATGACCCCTCTACCATCACATAGGTAACAGTTTCTATTTCCCCCATAACAAACTGGACACACAGCCTTAGCAGGTAAATCAATGTTAAGTAACGCTCCATTCCTAATTTCTTCATCAGTCAGGTAAACAACTATATCTTCCCCTAACTCCTCAAGATAATCATCCCTCTTAAACCTTTTTGATATCTTAAATCCTGCTCTTGATATGTTGACTAGAGATAAATTATATTCAACTCTCCTAGGATCAACAACATTTCTCTTCTGTTCATTTCTATGTTCATGCCTCGCACTGACACTCTTATGCTCTAAATACTCCTTATCGTACTGAACTCTAAGATTAGGGTCCGATAGAACTTTATAAGCCTCAAGTATTAGCCTAAAATCAATATCTACTTTCTCAGTGTTATCACCTTTATTACTCACATCGGGATGATACAACTTAGCTAGGTATCTAAACCTTGATTTTATCTCATCAACACTACTCCCAAAATCCACACCTAGTATTTCATAATAATCAACAAAATCCTTCACTAAAGTTATTTTAAAAAATACCAATACCCATTTCCAATATCATTGTCATGTAAAAAATCCATACTGATTGCACCTCTCTATTGGTGGCAATGGAAGCTAAATTGAGAATGATTTTCCCAAAAGAATCTAATGAGACTTGAAGCATTCTTTAACAAACAAAAGTTTTTGAAAGCAAAGCTTTTTAAAACAAATTCCAATAGTCATTGATGTATTTAGAAAATTCCTCTACAACTCTCTCAAAAATTGGTGTAGTTCCTGTCAATTTTATAACAGGCTCACTAGTAGTAACAATTAACTCCTCAATAACTGTATACACAGTGCCGGGCAAGGTATCAACATTATACCCACCTTCGAGAGCAAAAACAACCTTAGAATTAGGCGA
>Ga0068706_1001269_pt1 | contig 10494 bp, 10 predicted proteins | sample YNPMSBMetaG_FD_65632 | JGI IMG/M metagenome (GOLD analysis project Ga0068706, IMG submission 65632) | Anoxygenic and chlorotrophic microbial mat microbial communities from Yellowstone National Park, USA - YNP MS-B MetaG | ecosystem: Environmental > Aquatic > Thermal springs > Hot (42-90C) >...
AAAAAATTAAAATTTACCAAGGAAAAGATACCTCTTTCATTTATATAGACCCGAACTTGAGTATTGCAGGTTGTTTTTATTGGAGAGCTACGGATACCGTTGGCAATGTAAGCCCATTCTCCGAACCTTTTTGTACTGATAATTGCCCTATTCTTATTTTACCGAACGTTTTTACTCCTAATGGGGACGGTATCAATGATATTTTAGTTCCTATTGAAGCCCGTTCTATCAAATCGATTGAATTTCAAGTTTATGACCGTTGGGGAGTACTTATTCATACCTCTCAAAATATCCAAAAATTATGGGACGGCAATACGAAAAACGGTAAACCTGCTGCGGATGGTGTTTATTTTTATGTAGCTAAACTCGAAGTAGATAAATCTAAACCGTTCATTATCAATAGATTTGGGCATTTTACTCTTTTACGTTAATATTTTTCATGCATAAACCTAAAATTTCAATCATTACAATTGTTTACAATGGAGAAAAGTACATAGAAAAAACAGTACAATCTGTTGTACAACAAGATTACGAAAATATTGAATACATTGTAATTGACGGTGGCTCAACGGATAATACTCCCCAAATTTTAAAGAAATATCAAAATAAAATTGCGGTATGGATTACAGAAAAAGACCAAGGCATTTATGATGCCATGAATAAAGGTCAAAATTTAGCAACCGGTGAATTGTTATGGTTTTTAAATGGCGGAGATTATATTCCTAAAACGGATACGGTGTCTACTATTTTTCAAAACTACCAAAATGAAGATGTGCTGTATGGTCAAGCGATGATAGTAAATGAAAAAGATGAAATCATTGGCTTGCGAAGGCTGGTTGTGCCCAAAAAATTAACCTGGAAAAGTTTTCGTTTAGGAATGGTGGTTTGTCATCAAGCCATGATAGTAAAAAAAAGCATATCAGAAACTTATGATTTGCATTACAAAATAGCCGCAGATATAGATTGGGCAATAAGGACGGTCAAAAAATCTCAAAAAAATCGGTATATACCGACGGTTTTCTGTCATTATTTGGAGGGGGGATTTTCTGAAAAGAAACGTAGGCAATCCCTTTTAGAACGATGGGAAATTATGCAAAAACATTACGGTTGGTGGATGACTTTCCTTTCTCACATACAAATTGCTTTGAATTTAATACTTTATAAGTTGGGCATTCGTAAGAATGTTATCAATTGAGTGATTTACAAAACAAAAATTTGTTATTTTTGCATTTTTAACGGAATATCATGGAATTACAAAATAAAGTAGCCTTAGTAACAGGAGGTTCGAGAGGTATCGGAAAAGCGATAGTAGAAAAATTTGCTGAACAGGGAGCCAAAGTATATTTTACTTATATAGATCCACCGGAATTAGCCGATGAAGTAGTACATGAGTTTTGTTCAAAGGGATTGAATGTAAAAGCTATATATGCGGATGCTACCGATTTTAATAGAGCACAAGAAGTTATTGACGAAATTGTAAAAGAAGCTCAGCGATTGGATATTTTAGTGAATAATGCAGGCGTAACCAAAGATAATTTGATGTTACGTTTAACAGAAGAACAATGGGATTTTGTTATCAATACGAATCTAAAAAGTGCGTTTAATTATTGTAAAGCATCAATCAAACCGATGTTAAAGCAGCGAGAGGGGGTTATTATCAATATAGGTTCTGTGGTAGGAATTGGAGGAAATGCAGGGCAAGCAAATTATGCGGCTTCCAAGGCGGGGCTCATCGGTTTATCCAAATCTATTGCCAAAGAATTAGGTTCAAGGAATATACGTTGTAATGTCATTGCACCAGGGTTCATTCAAACTGAAATGACTAAAAACCTACCGGAACAAGAACTTCAAAAATGGCTTACTCAAATCCCTTTAAATAGACCGGGGCAAGTGGAAGATATTGCGCATGTTTGTGTGTTTTTATCTAGCCCCAAAGCATCTTACATTACGGGGCAAGTGATTGTGGTAGACGGCGGCATGAACATGTAAGGCTTTTGCATGAAAATCAAAGGTTTAGTAGAAAAATCTACAGGTTCTTTTTATAAAGTAAGATTAGAAAATCAACAAGTTATTCAAGCTACGTTAAGAGGAAAATTACGTTTAGAGAACTCAGAAGCTACTAACCCTGTTGCAGTAGGAGATTGGGTTTTTATAGTCATTGAAGACGGTAACTATTTAATTGACGAGATTCTACCACGTGAAAATTATATCATTAGGCAATCTACTCACAATGAGCATAGAGTTCAAATTTTATGTAGTAACATAACCCAAGCCGTTTTTATTGCTTCCATAGAATACCCTTTCACTCCCCCTAGTACTATTGACCGTTTTTTAGTTTCTACTGCTGCATACCACATCCCGACATTTTTGATTTTTAATAAAACGGATTTACTTAAAAAAGAAAAACATTTGCTTCAGCTTCAAGATTATGTGCACATTTATACTCAAGCAGGTTATGAAGTTATTCATGGAAATATTTATCAAGCCGAGTTTATAGAAAAAATAAAACAAAAACTTATCAATCAAACTACGTTTGTGGGGGGTGTTTCCGGAGTTGGAAAATCCACTATCATTAATAAAATAGAACCTACCTTAAAACTCAAAACCGGAGAAATTTCCAAGCATACGCTAAAAGGAAAACATACCACTACGCATGTAGAAATGTTTCCGTTATCTTTTGGAGGTAGAATTATAGATGCGCCCGGTGTGCGAGAATTTTATTTAGTTGATTTTGAGCCACATGAAATTTGTCAATATTTCCCGGAGATGCTTCAATATTCAAAATTTTGTAAATTTGCTAATTGTACTCATTTACATGAGCCTGGTTGTAAAGTTATAGAAGCATTAGAACAACAACTTATATCACGAACAAGATATAATACTTACCTTTCAATGTATCAAGAAGTTAAAAGTAAAATTAAATACTAAAAGATGAATTCAGAATTAACACCTGTAAAAATTGTAGCAGAATTAGACAAATATATTGTAGGACAACAAGAAGCTAAGAAAGCAGTAGCAATTGCTTTAAGAAATCGGTGGCGAAGAATGCAAACTTCACAGGATATTCAGCAAGATATTATACCGAATAATATTTTAATGATAGGACCGACTGGTGTCGGAAAAACAGAAATAGCCCGTAGGCTAGCCAAATTAGCTGATGCTCCTTTTATAAAAGTTGAAGCTTCTAAATTTACAGAAGTGGGATACGTAGGGCGTGATGTAGAATCAATGGTTAGAGACTTAGTAGAACAAGGTGTAAACATGGTGAAAGAAGCCAAAAAAGCTGAAATCCGCATCAAAGCTATTGAAATTGCCGAGGAAAAAATTTTAGACATTCTTATTCCACCGATTCATAATGACCAATTTGCTCTTCACCTTTCAGAACAACAAAAAGCAGATAAAGAACTTAACGAAAAAACTCGTAATAAATTCCGAAAAAAAATAAAAAATAGAGAAATTGAAGATAGAAAAATAGAAATTGAGGTGGTAGTTCCTACTACACATGTTCAGGTGGTAGGTGCTTTAGGAATGGATGCCCCGGATGGTTTACAGGATATTTTATCTAATATGATTCCTAAAAAGAAAAAGAAAAAAACGGTAACTATTGCCGAGGCTCGTGAAATTTTTGCTGATGAAGAAGCTCAAAAACTTATTGACATGGAATCCGTAACCAAAGAAGCTATCGAAAAAGTACAAAATTCGGGCATCATTTTCATAGATGAAATTGATAAAATTGCTAGTACAAATAAAATTGGAGGCGGTCCGGATGTATCTAGAGAAGGTGTACAAAGAGATTTACTACCTATTGTGGAGGGAAGTGTGGTTAATACAAAATACGGTTCCGTAAAAACTGACCACATTCTTTTCATAGCAGCAGGGGCGTTTCATGTGGCTAAACCTTCAGATTTAATCCCTGAATTTCAAGGGCGTTTCCCTATTCGTGTGGAACTCAAACCATTAACCAAAGAAGATTTTATTCGCATTTTAACTGAACCTAAACATGCCCTTACTAAACAATATCAAGCTCTTTTAGCAACCGAAGGCGTTGAACTTAAATTTGAACCAGATGCCATAGAAAAAATAGCTGAAATAGCTTATGAAGTCAATCAAGAAATGGAAAACATCGGTGCAAGACGCCTGCACACTATTTTAAGTAATTTACTTGAAGATTTATTGTTTGAAGTCCCTGACTTACGAACGGATTTCCAAATTGTGATAACCAAACAAATAGTAGAACAAAAAGTCGGGGCTATTGTAAAGAAAAAAGATTTAGCGCAGTACATACTATAACTAAAATGGAGAAATTAGAACTAAACTTAACCTATGAAATATATGAATGGGAAGAATTAAGTAAGCATGACCAAGAACTTTTAGAAAAGGCATATGAGGCTACTTATAACGCTTACGCACCGTATTCTCAATTTTTTGTGGGGGCTGCTGTGCGTTTGCAAAATGGATCTATTTACATCGGCAATAACCAAGAAAACGCGGCTTATCCGTCTGGAATTTGTGCCGAGCGTAATGCACTTTTTCATGTGGGGGCTATCGGTAAAGCAAAAGAAATTGAAGCTATTGCAATCTGTGTAAGAACATCTATTGCCAAAATTGAACAACCTATCTTTCCTTGTGGTGCTTGCCGGCAGGTCATGTTAGAATATGAACAAATAGTTCAAAAACCTATTCGCGTCTTAATGCAAGGACAAACCGGTAAAGTTCTTATTTCCAAGGGAATAGAAAATTTTCTTTTGCCCTTAGTTTTTAAATTACCAAAAAATGGAGAATGAACCCCCTTTTCAAATGAATTTTCGTTTTCATACTTTGATGGTGCTGTTACTTGTAGCTACTCTTGCTACTTGGGGCTACAATTTCGGTAGAGCTGACCAATCCGAAGTTATCCCTTATGCTTTGTTTTTAGCGGGCAAATGGACAGACTCCATTCCCTTATTTATCCAAAATCTTCAAGTTTATTTTCCTAATGAACGTTTTGCAATAAGTTGTTTACTCGCTCCTTTTGCTGATTATTTACCTGTTGTTACGCTTCTTTTTCACCTAATTACTACCTACTTTTTAATGATTGGAATGTTCAAAATTTCTAAACTGTATTTAGAAGAATCCTTGGCTTTTGTAGTATTATGGCTGATGATGTTACCACTTTGGGGAGTAAACTTTGGAGGAAATGAACTGTATTACAACAATTTTCAAGCTTCTACTATTTCTAAATGCTTCGGAATTTGGGGGCTCTATTTCTTTTTAACTCAACGACTGAATTTTTCATTTTTATTTTTTACTATTGCTACCCTTTTTCACATTTTGGCAGGTATTCAAATAGGATTTTTGTGCCTTGCCGTTTATTTTATTCATTCTCTCATGAACCACAAATCTTTTCCTAAAATTTACTTCTCCATGATTTTGTTCATAGCTTTTTCTATTTCTTACATCTTACTTACCAAAATTAACTTAAATAAAGGTCAAAAAATTCTTTCTGATGAAATGTATTTCATCGCTATGTTTCAATGGAAGTACACTGAACATTATGACATACTTCATTTTCCTATTAGCGGATATGCAATGTATATAGTGAGTTTAGCGAGCATTTTCACTTTCTTTAGAAATAATCCTTTCATCAAAATATTGACCGTTTTACATATTTTAGGAGCAATGGTTTATTTGATAGGATTTTACCTGCTACAATCTCATTCCATTGTGTTTTTGCAATGGTTCAAAACGACCATCTGGATTAAACTTTTAGGTGTCATAGGATTATTAGCACTTTCTCAAAAAATAATTTCAAGATTATCGTTTAATATATGGCTTAACAAATTCCAACCAATTCTTTACGGACTATGGCTACTAATTTTATATAAATTTAACCGAATTACTCTTGCCTTAGGAAGTATTAGCATCATTTTAGGTACCTTTAAAAATCACATTTCCGATAAAATCGTAATACTTATTTTAGTTTTAATTACATTTGCAGGAACCTTATACAGGCATAACCGCATACCATTAGATATACCAGGTTTTGAAGACAACAAAATTCTTTTTTGTAAGGAAATAGCTAAGATGCCAGATTCTATGACGGTAATTACGCCTATCAATTTTACGGAATTGGAAAGTTATGCTCAAAAAAATGCTTACCTTAATTTTATAGCCACGCCTAAAGAAAATGCATTTTTTGCAGAATATTTAACAAGACTTGAAGAAATCTATGGATTAAAACCGCATAAATATCCGATAAAAAAAGAACTTGATAAAGCCAAAGCATTTTATAATCAAAAAGAATGGGCATATTGGCAAAAATTTAAAGCGAAAGGTGTAAATTATATCATTACTGAAAATAAAAAATTTGATGGAATGAAACCTGTTTTAGCTGTGGAAGAATGGTATTTATGGAAATTAAATTAAAGCTAAGTGATTGTAAAATAGAAATTTACATTTTTTTTAGAAAACAGTGAAAGATTTTTTTTGACAAAAAAGAAAGTATATATAAATTTGCGAACATAAGTAACAAGATATGTCAAGTGAAGCAGCGGTAAGCAAACAAAACTTATGGGGTGGGGGAGATGTTAAGCCTTTAGGGGCTAGTTACGGAAAAATCATGATGTGGTTTTTCATTGTATCGGATGCCTTTACTTTTTCAGCTTTGCTGATTTCTTATGGTTTGCTCCGATTAAGTTCGCCTTCATGGCCAGACCCCGATGAGGTATTTCATGCCTTCCCTTTTATGGGGGATATGCATCTGCCCTTAGTTTTCGTCGGTCTTATGACCTTTATCCTGATTTTTTCTTCTGTTACGATGGTGTTAGCAGTGGAAGCAGGTCATAGAAATTCTAAAAAGGAAGTAATTACTAATTTAATATGGACTATTCTTGGCGGTATTGCTTTTCTAAGTTGTCAAGCATGGGAATGGACGCACCTTATTCATGGCGGCACCACTATTTACGGTAATCCTTACGGTCCAGCAGTTTTTGGGCAGTTGTTCTTTTGTATTACAGGTTTCCATGGGGCACACGTAACTTCTGGCGTTATTATTAACATCATTGTGCTCATTCTTGCTTACACCGGCTATTTTGATAGACGTGTTCAAGCAGGAGAACATGACCCCTATGAACTTGTGGAAAAAGTTGGTCTTTACTGGCACTTCGTAGATTTAGTTTGGGTTTTTGTATTTACTTTCTTTTATTTGGTTTAAAAATTTAACATCATAAAATTATGGCGCAAGAAGCTAAATTCGGAAAAAAAGAAATTTGGAAAGTTTTTATTTTTTTGTCTATCGTTACAGCAATTGAATTCGTTATTGCTTTTGTTATGGGCGATAACATGAAAACCATCAAAAATATTCTCTTTGTAGTGCTAACCGTCGTGAAAGCTTATGGGATCATGGCATTTTTTATGCACCTCAAATTTGAATTCTCCAATTTTAAAATGACCATACTTGTTCCTTTTGCTTTTGTCGTTTTGTTATTAGTAATTCTTGCTTACGAAGGTTCTAAACTTAACCTCTGGTCTTTCCTAGAAAAGTTCTGAATTTTGAACAGAAAATTAAGAGCAATAATCGGCGCACTAATAATTATTGTTCCGGTAAGTGCATTGCTGGTACTTCATTTCTTTGGAAAAAATAAGTTTCATACTTTACCTATTTTAGGTCCTAAAACGTTAAATGAGAAAGGGGATACAATATATCACGTAATTCCCCCTTTTTCTTTTACCAGTCATCTTAATATGCCTTATGGTACAGACTCTCTCAAAGGTTATATTCACGTAGCTAATTTTATTTTTACTTCCTGTACGGGCATTTGTCCTAAAATGTCCTTAAATTTTCAACATTTACAAGAAAAAATCATGAATTACTCCGATGTAAAACTTATTTCTTTTTCTGTTGACCCGGCTCGTGATTCTGTTCCCGTTTTATATCAATATGCAGAAAAATATGGTGCCAATCCGCATTATTGGAAGTTTCTGACTGCAGATAAAAATCAAATCATTGAAATTACTACAAAAGGCTATTTTCTTCCCCTGGATTTATCAGGCAAAGGAAAAGAATCCGGCATTACACATTCTGAAATGGCTGTCCTTGTTGATAAGGACCTCAGAATTAGAAATTTCTACGATTTAACCAATCCTAATTCCATCAAAACCATTGATGAAGATATCCGTGTTCTTAAATTTGAATATTCAAACCCTCAAAGTATTAACAAAAAGTAAATACTGTTTTTTCGTTTGTTTGCTTTTAATGGTGAGTTGCAAAAGAAGCTCTCCCTATTTTTATGTGATTGAAAATTTAAAAAATTTAACAGTCAAAAACGAAGAGTACCATCCATTTTCTAAGAACTTTAAACTTTTATCAACTCTTAATTCGCAGGAATATTTTCTTCTTTTGAATGCAAAGGGTACAGAGCTTACGGGTAATATTTATAGCCTCAAAGAAAAATTTTTTTATGAAATTAAAGGGAAAATAGATGTTACAGGTAGTTTTTATGTCCTTCTTTATGATAAAAATAATCAACCCGTGGATAGCTTAAAAGGATATTTCCAACAGGATACTCTCAAATGTGCTTTTACTTCTAATTATGATAACATACTTATCAATGAACCTCATTTTAATGATTTTATTCCCGTTAATCTATACAGCTTAAAACTAAACGGAAAATCAGAAAAATATCGCTTTAAAGAGCAAAAGCCCGATTTATTTGTTCATCACACGTTTTTTTTGCCTAATGATTCCTCTTTGACAAATTTGCGTAATGAACTTTTGAAAACTTTTTTTCAAATGAATACTCCAAAAATAGAAGAGATGATAGCAAAGGATATTTTAGTTTACTTAAAAAAATTTGAAGATGACATGTCTAAAATCGCTAAGCCTATGCCTGCTGATAGTTTGAGCAGAACTTGGATAAAATGTATGGAAATCGTTTACAATCAGGATAGTATCATTTCATTTTATTATTTCAATCAAAAAAAAGAAGGTTCAAGCTCCTTAAGAGAATTTAAAACTTTTGTTTATAACACTCAAACAAAGAAATTTCTTAGCCCTTATGACTTACCAATCAGACGGGAGGGTGATGGAATAAAACATTTTTTATGGTATCCTAATTTTGTAAGAGTTTGGAAAACAGATAGTATATTTGAGGATATACCTATTAAGCAATAACACATTCTTACGTTGAATTCATACCATCGTAATACCCATTTATTTTGCATAAGAAATAGAACGTTTTTCACGGATAACAGTCACTTTGATTTGTCCAGGGTACTGAAGTTCATTTTGAATACGTTTGGCAATATCAAAAGCAATCAAATCAGCTTGTTCATCCGTTACTTTTTCGCTTTCCACAATGACGCGTAACTCTCTACCTGCCTGAATAGCATAAGATTTAGAAACCCCGTTAAAAGAGGAAGCAATAGCTTCTAAATCTTTTAGTCGTTTGATGTAAGTTTCTACCATTTCCCTGCGAGCTCCTGGGCGAGAACCTGAGATAGCATCGCAAGCCTGTACAATAGCAGAAATGGGAGACGTCATCTCAATTTCATCGTGATGGGCACCGATAGCATTGCAAACCTCGGGATTTTCTTTATATTTTTGGGCTAATTGCATTCCCAAAATAGCATGAGGTATTTCAGGTTGGTCATCAGGAACTTTTCCGATATCGTGCAATAAGCCAGCACGTTTTGCTAATTTAGGATTCAAGCCTAACTCGGATGCCATGATAGCACATAAATTGGCAACCTCACGGCTGTGCTGTAATAAATTTTGCCCGTAAGAAGAACGGTACTTCATTTTACCTACTAAACGTATCAGTTCAGGATGTAGCCCGTGTATTCCTAAATCTAAAACTGTTCTTTCTCCTACTTCCATAATTTCCTCGTTGAGCTGTTTGGTAGTTTTGGCAACAACTTCCTCAATACGGGCAGGGTGAATTCTGCCATCCGCTACTAATTTATGAAGCGAAAGCCGAGCTATTTCCCTGCGAATGGGGTCAAATGCAGATAAAATAATAGCGTCCGGTGTATCATCTACAATAATTTCAACACCTGTTGCTGCTTCTAATGCTCGTATATTTCTTCCTTCCCTACCGATAATTCGCCCTTTGATTTCATCACTTTCCAAATTAAATACGGTAACAGAATTTTCTATGGCATGTTCAGCAGCTGTCCTTTGAATAGTTTGAATGACAATACGCTTAGCTTCTTTGTTCGCAGTAAGTTTGGCATTTTCTATGACCTCTTTCACTTGAGCTTGAGCTTCTAACTTGGCTTCTTCAACAATATTGAAAATCAATTCATTTTTAGCCTCTTCTTGGGTCATTCCTGCAATTTTCTCTAATTCCAATTTTATTTGAGATTGCATTTGCGTAAGCTCTTCTTCCTTACTCCTATTAGATTCTAAAAGTAGAGTTAACTCTTTTTTAGCCAAATCCACTTGAGCTTGGTCTTTTTTATATTGTTCATATTTTTGGTTTAAAGAAGCTTCCTTTTGTTTTATTTTATTTTCAG
>Ga0068706_1001271_pt1 | contig 10486 bp, 9 predicted proteins | sample YNPMSBMetaG_FD_65632 | JGI IMG/M metagenome (GOLD analysis project Ga0068706, IMG submission 65632) | Anoxygenic and chlorotrophic microbial mat microbial communities from Yellowstone National Park, USA - YNP MS-B MetaG | ecosystem: Environmental > Aquatic > Thermal springs > Hot (42-90C) >...
GGGGCAGTCTGCCCATGGCGCGGGCAGGATGGGCCGAAGCATCGCCCGTTCGCGCGCCGGCGCAAAGCCCCAGGTCCTGGCACAGGGATTGCGTGTCTCGCACCGGTCTTGTGTTGGACGGCGTCAGGCGCCACGACATTGGGAGCCGGTTGCCCGACGCGGGAGAGAGGGAGAGCCACGGATGATCACGCGTTCCTTGCTTGCCGCCGCGAGCCTCGCGGCGCTGCTCGCCGCCGCACCTGGAGCGGCAACCGCCCAGGGCACGATCCGGATTGGCATGACGGCGGCCGACATCCCGCTCACCCACGGCCAGCCGGACCAGGGCTTCGAGGGCAACCGCTTCACCGGCATCCCCCTCTACAACGCGCTCGTCGAGTGGGACCTCACGCGCGCCGACCGCCCGACCCCGCTTCGCCCCGGCCTCGCCCTCTCCTGGGAGGTCGATCCCAACGACAAGACTCGCTGGGTGTTCCGCCTCCGCCCAGGGGTGAAGTTCCACGACGGCTCCGACTTCAACGCCGACGCCGTCGTGTGGAACGTGCGCAAGGTGCTCGACCGCGACGCGCCGCATTTCGACCCGCGCCAGGTCGGCGTAACCGCGACCCGCATGCCGACGCTCAGGCGTGCCGAGAAGATCGACGACCTCACCGTCGCGCTCTTCACCTCGGAGCCCGACAGTATCCTGCCGTTCAACCTCACCAACCTGTTCATGGCGAGCCCGAAGCACTGGGAAGCCAAGCGCGCCGCCGCGCCGAACGCGGAAGCCGCGTGGAACGCGTTTGCAGCCGACCCTTCCGGAACCGGTCCGTTCCGGATGGCGCGCTTCGTGCCGCGCGAGCGCGCCGAGTTCGTGCGCAACGACGCCTACTGGGGGCAGAAGGCGAAGGCGGACCGGATCGTTCTGTTGCCAATTCCGGAGGCGAATGCGCGCACCGCCGCCCTGCTCTCGGGCCAGGTGGACTGGATCGAGGCGCCCGCGCCCGATGCCGTGCCGCAGCTCCGCGCCCGGGGGATGCGGATCGAGACCAACACCCAGCCGCATGTCTGGCCGTGGCAGCCCTGCTTCGTCGACGGCTCGCCGCTCGCCGACGTGCGCGTGCGCAAGGCGATCAATCTCGGCATCGACCGCGAGGGGCTGAAGACGCTGCTCGGCGGGATGATGGTTCCGGCGGTCGGCACGGTTCAGCCCGGGCACCCATGGTGGGGCAACCCCTCGTTCCAGATCCGGCATGACCCGGCCGAAGCGCGGCGCCTTCTCGCCGAAGCCGGCTATGGGCCGCAGCGGCCGCTCACCCTCAAGGTTCAGATCTCCGCCTCCGGCTCGGGGCAGATGCAGCCTTTGCCGATGAACGAGTTCGTGCAGCAGAACCTCAAGGCGATCGGCGTCAACGTCGAGTTCGACGTGATCGAGTGGAACGCGCTGTTCACCAACTGGCGCCGCGGCTGCCGCGACGCCTCGGCGCGCGGAGCGCACGCGATCAACGTCTCCTTCGCGGCGATGGACCCGTTCTTCGCCATGCTGCGCTTCTGGGACAGCAAGATGGCGCCGCCGGTTTCGAACAACTGGGGCTTCTTCAGCGACCCGCGCTTCGACGCGATGGTGGCCGAGGCGCGCCAGACCTTCGACCCGGCGGCGCGCGACGCGGCCCTCGCGCGGCTGCACGCGGCCGGCGTGGACGAGGCGCTGTTCATCTGGATCGCGCATGACGTGTCGCCGCGGGCAATGAGCCCGCGGGTGCGCGGCTTCGTCCAGCCGCAGTCCTGGTTCGTCGACCTCACGCTCCCCTTCATCCAGTGAGGTGCGGCAGAGGGTGAGGGGAGAGCGGCCCCGTAGCGACAGCGTCCTGCGGGGCCGCACACGATGCTGACCTATCTCCTCCGTCGCGTCCTCTACGCTGTCCCGATCGCGCTGTCGGTCGGGCTCGTCTGCTTCCTGCTCGTGCACATCGCGCCCGGCGACCCGATCAACGCCATCGTCCCGGCGGACGCCCCACAGGAGCTCGTCGACCAGATCCGGCGCGATTACGGGCTTGATCGGCCTCTGCCGATCCAGTTCGGGATCTGGCTCGGCCGCGTCGCGCTCGGCGATTTCGGGCTGTCGCTCGCAACCGGCAGGCCGGTCTGGTCGGACCTCTCGGTCGCCATCGTCAACACGCTCAGGCTCGCGGTCGCGGCGGCCCTGATCGGCTTCCCGCTCGGCTGCGTACTTGGGGCGCTCGCCGGAAGCCTGCAGGGAACGGCGATCGACAAGATCGCGGTCGCGCTCGCCGTCACCGGCGTGTCCGTGCCGCACTACTGGCTCGGCATGGTTCTCGTCGTTCTGTTCAGCGTCACCCTGGGCTGGCTTCCGGCCATGGGGGCAGGGCCGGGCGGCTCCTCCGACTGGGCGTGGGACTGGGAGCATGTGCAGCACCTGATCCTCCCCGCCGTCACGCTGTCCGTGATCCCGATGGGGATCGTCACGCGCACGGTGCGCGGCCTTGTGGCCGAAATCCTGAACCAGGAGTTCATCCTGACCCTTCGCGGCAAGGGGCTGAGCCGGGGGGGGATCGTCCTGCACGTGATGAAGAACGCCGCGCCGAACGCGATCGCGGTGATGGGGCTTCAGCTCGGCTACCTGATGGGCGGCTCGATCCTGGTCGAGACGGTGTTCTCCTGGCCCGGCACCGGGCTTCTGCTCAACAACGCGATCTTCCAGCGCGACCTGCCGGTTCTGCAGGCGACGATCCTCGTGCTCGCGATGTTCTTCGTCGCGCTGAACCTGATCGTCGATCTCGCGCAGACGGCGCTTGATCCGCGAATCCGGCGCGCCTGAGGGAAGGTGGCGATGGCGGAAGGAGCGGTTGGCGCGAAGGTCGGGGCAGGGGCGGCGGCAGAGCTTGCGTTGCAGGCGCGCGAGGCGGCGGTCGCGAGCCAGGGCTACTGGGCGGGCGTGTGGAAGCGGCTTCGGCGTGATCCGGTGACGATCGCCTGCGCCGTGATCCTCGCCGCGATGCTGGCCGCGATCCTTCTCGCGCCGCTGATCGCGCCGCACGACCCCTATCAGGGAAGCATGCTGCGTCGGCTTCGCCCCGTCGGCACGCCGAACCATCCGCTCGGAACCGATGAGCTCGGCCGCGACATGCTGACGCGGCTTCTGCACGGCGGCCGCCTCTCCTGGTTCATGGGGATCACGCCGGTGTTCCTCGCCTTCGTCATCGGCACGGGCTTTGGCGTGCTCGCGGGCTTCGCGGGCGGCGGCGTGAACATGCTGATCATGCGCACGACGGACGTGTTCTACGCCTTCCCCTCGGTGCTGCTCGCGGTCGCGATCTCCGGCGCGCTCGGGGCAGGAACGGTGAACGCGATCCTCTCTCTGACGCTCGTCTTCATTCCGCCCGTGATCCGTGTGGCCGAAAGCGTGACGACGGGCGTGCGCGCGCTTGACTTCGTCGATGCGGCGCGCGCCTCCGGGGCGGGCGCGCTCACCATCATCCGCGTGCACATCCTCGGCAACGTTCTCGGGCCGATCTTCGTCTACGCCACGAGCCTCGTCTCGGTGTCGATGATCCTCGCCTCCGGCCTCTCCTTCCTGGGCCTCGGTGTCACCCCGCCCGAGCCGGAATGGGGCCTGATGCTGAACACGCTGCGCACCGCGATCTACGTCAACCCGACGGTGGCGATGCTCCCGGGCCTCTGCATCTTCGCCACCTCGATCTGCTTCAACCTGCTCTCCGACGGGCTGCGCCAGGCGATGGACGTGCGCGCCTGAGCGCGTGCCGCCGGCGCAAGGTGACGGGCACGACGCTCCCGGCCGCGCCCCCGGAGCGGTGACGTCGCCCCAAGGCCGCGCTATGCCGAGGCGATGGACCGCGCCGTCGTTGTGCTCGACGCCATCGTCCCCGTGGCGCTCCTGATCGCGCTCGGAGCGGGGCTGCGCCGCGTACCGGGCCTCGGCGACGCGTTCTGGGCCGGGGCGGAGCGGCTCTGCTATCTCGTGCTTCTGCCCGCCCTCCTCGCGGTCGGGCTTGCCACGGCCGACTTCGCTGCCGTGCCGGTCGTCGCGATGGCGGGGGCGATCGTCACCTCGCTCGTCGCGGTGGGTGCGGGGCTCGTGGCGCTGAAGCCCCTGCTCGCGATCGATGGCCCCGCTTTCACTTCGGTGTTCCAGGGCGGCATCCGGTTCAACAACTACATCGCGCTCGCCGTCGCGGTCGGGCTGCACGGGGCGCCGGGCGTGCCGCTCGCCGCTCTTACCACCGCAGCGATCGTGCCGACGGTGAACGTGATGTCGGTGCTCGTCTTCGCGCGTTTCGGCACGGCGCGGCCCACCGTTCTCGGCACCCTCCGGATGCTCGTGACCAACCCGCTGATCCTCGCCTGTGCCGCGGGCGGCGCGCTTCAGGCGCTCGGCCTCGCGCTGCCCGGAGTGGTGGTCGCTGCCGGGCGGTCTCTCGGCCAGGCGAGCCTGCCGGTCGGGCTGATGTGCGTCGGCGCGGCGTTCCAGCCGCATGCGCTCCGGGCGAGGCCGGGCGCGGCGGCGTTGGCGAGTGCCGCCAAGTTCGTCGCCCTTCCCGTCTGCGTCTCGCTTGCCTGCCGGGGCTTCGGCGTCGGCGGGATGGCGGCCGAGATCGCGCTCCTGTTCGCGGCGATGCCGACCGCTTCGTCCTCCTACATCCTCGCCCGCCAGCTCGGCGGCGACGCGCCGCTGATGGCGGCGATCACGACGGCGCAGACGGTGCTCGCGGCGCTGACCGTGCCGCTGACGCTCGCGCTCGCGGCCTGAGCCGCACCTGGCGCTGCGCCGTCAGCGTCGCGGCGGTGCGAAGCTGAAGGCGGAGGCGCCCTTGACCTCGGGGTCGAGCACGAGGCGGTGCGCGACGGGGGGGAAGGCGCGGCTTCGGCAGTTCGGACGCTCGCAGAGACGGCAGGAGAGGCCGATCTCGGTCACCGCCCGCTCGAGGTCGAGCCCATCCGCGTAGGCGACCTCGTCCGCATGCGCCACGTCGCAGCCCATCGCGATTACATGCACCTCCGGCGGCTCGGGCCACGGCCCTGCGGGCCGGGCGAGCGCCTTGGCGAAACAGAGGAAGGTCGCCCCGTCGGGAAGGCGGGCGACCTGGACCTGCACCCGCCCCGGGGTGGCGAAGGCCTGGTGCGGCACCCAGCGCGGGCAGGAGCCGCCATAGCGCGCGAAGGGGAAGCCCGCGGCCGAGAAGCGCTTGGTGACGTTGCCGGCGGCATCGGCGCGCAGGAAGAAGAACGGGATGCCGCGTGCGCCCTCGCGCGAGAGCGTCGAGAGCCGGTGGCAGGCCTGCTCGAAGCCGACGCCGAACCGTGCGGCGACCGCATCCATGTCGTGGCGGAGCTCGCGTGCCGCGGCGAGGAAGCGGGCGTAGGGCATCAGGAGGGCCGCGGCGGCATAGTTCAGAAGCCCGACACGGATCAGCGCCGCCGCCTCCTCGCTCGAGGGCCTGATCGCGGCGATCTCCGCCTCCACCGCGTCGCGCGCCTCGATCAGCATCAGCTGGAAGGCCATCTGGAAGCCGCGGCTCTCGCGCGGCAACAGGTCGGACAGCGAGAGCGTGCGCGAGGCGGCGTCGTAGCGCCGCAGCTCCGGCTGCGTCTGCACCACCACGGTCATGCCGTGCTTGCGTCGGAGCCGTTCCGCGATCGCGTGGTTCATCTCGGCCGCGAGCGTGATGCCCATTTCGGCGCCGATCGCCTCGGCGGCCGCCTCGAGGCCGGGGAAGAAATTCTGCTTGGCGTGGAACACATCCCGCGCCTCCTCGGTGGGCAGAACGACGCGTGTGCCGCCGGGAAGGGCGATGCCGGCGGCATCCTCGCGGGCGACGCGAAAGGCGCGGTAGATCGCGAGCACGGCGCGGGCGGCGTTCGGCGCGGCATCGACGAGCGCCGCCACCTCCGCCTCCGGCACCTTCTCGACGCCGAGCAGCGGGTCGACGAAGGCCTCGCGCAGGGAGGCCTCGAGCTGGCGCTCCTCGGCGCCGCCCAAGGCGGCGAGATCGACCTGGAACAGCGCGGCGAGCTTCAGAAGCAGAGACGCGGTGACGCCCCGCTGGTCATGCTCGATCAGGTTCAAGTAGGAGCCCGAGATCCCCAAGGCGGCGGCGAGCGCTGCCTGGGTCATGCCGCGCTCGGTGCGCAGGCGTCGGATCGTGCGGCCGATCAGCGGTTTGCGGGCCATGCGGCGGGTTCCGACCACGGGCGGGGACACTCGCCCCGGCCCACGCGTCATTTACAGGTTTCACAATACCGCGCAGCTTTCCGAAAATCCACCCACGTCTTTGCTCATTTCCTTGCGCGACTCCGCTAGCGTTTCGCGGGTGCAGCGTGAAGTATTGACCCAAGTCCCTCCCGGAAACCGAGGGCTGTGTTGAGGAGTGAGCAACCGCCATGTCCACGATGAACTACCCGCGCTGCTATGCCCCGGACGGCACGGCGCAGGCCGTCCCCGGCGCGCCGACCTCCTGGCTCGCCGAGCGCTTCGCCGGCATTCGCCGCGACTACACGCCCGAGGAGGTCGAGCGCCTCTCGGGCAGCGTGCGCATCCGCCACACGCTCGCCGAGATGGGCGCGCGCCGGCTGTGGCACCTTCTGAAGACCGAACCCTATGTGCCAGCGCTCGGGGCGCTCACGGGCAACCAGGCGATCCAGCAGGTCAAGGCTGGGCTCAAGGCGATCTATGTCTCTGGCTGGCAGGTCGCGGCGGACGCGAACCTCGCCGGAGAGATGTATCCGGATCAGTCTCTCTACCCCGTGAACTCCGTGCCGATGGTGGTGCGGCGGATCAACAACGCCCTGCGACGCGCCGACCAGATCGCGCGGCTCGAGGGCAAGGGCGATGAGACGCACTGGTTCGCCCCGATCGTCGCCGACGCCGAGGCCGGTTTCGGCGGGCCGCTGAACGCCTTCGAGCTGATGAAGGCGATGATCGAGGCCGGAGCGGCCGGCGTGCACTTCGAGGACCAGCTCGCCTCGGAGAAGAAGTGCGGCCACATGGGCGGCAAGGTTCTCGTTCCGATCTCGACCCATATCCGCACCCTCAACGCCGCCCGCCTCGCCGCCGACATCGAGGGCGTGCCGACGGTTCTGCTCTGCCGGACCGACAGCCACTCGGCGCAGCTTCTGACCTCGGACATCGACGAGCGCGACCGGCCGTTCCTGACCGGCGAACGCACGGCGGAGGGCTTCTTCCGGATCAAGCCCGGCCTCGGCGTGGAGTATGCGATCGCGCGCAGCCTGGCCTACGCCCCCTATGCCGATCTCCTCTGGTGGGAGACCTCGGAGCCCAATCTCGAGGAGGCGCGGCGCTTCGCGGAAGCCATCCACCGCGAGTTCCCAGGGAAACTGCTCGCCTACAACTGCTCGCCCTCGTTCAACTGGCGCAAGAAGCTGGCGCCTGAGAAGATCGAGAGCTTCCAGCGCGAGCTCGGCGCGATGGGCTACAAATTCCAGTTTGTCACTCTCGCCGGGTTCCACAGCCTGAACTACGCGATGTTCCAGCTCGCCCGCGGCTATCGCGAGCGCGGCATGGCGGCCTATGCCGAGCTGCAACAGGCCGAGTTCGATGCCGAGCCTCTGGGCTACACCGCCACACGCCACCAGCGCGAGGTCGGCACCTCCTATTTCGATGCGGTGAGCCTCGCGGTCACGGGCGGGCAGTCCTCCACCACCGCGCTCAAGGGGTCGACGGAGGACGAGCAGTTCTTCGGCGACCATGGCGCGCGGCAGGTGAGCCACACGACGCTGCACGCGGTCGCGGCGGAATGAGGCGGTAACGAAACGAGGTCGAGGAAACGTCCAAGCCGGGGGCGGCCTCCGCGGGGGGCCGCCCCCTTCGCCTTCCCGCCGGGTTCCGGCGCATGGCCGCGCCCCGGCCGTGCCGCCGCAGGCCCGCCCTGCGCGCCCCCCCCCGTGACCCCGGCCGTGCGCCGCTGCTAGCGTCGCGCCTTCCGATCAGATGGAGGAGACACCGATGGCGGCACCCGTGACGATCTACGGCATTCCCCGCTCGCGCGCCTTCCGGAACCTTTGGGCGGCGGAGGAGGTGAGGCTCGACTACGTTCTCGAGCCGACCGATTTCGTCACCGGCGTGAAGTCGGAGGCCTTCATCGCCCTCAATCCGAACGCCAAGATCCCGGCGCTCAAGGACGGGGCGCTCGTGCTGTGGGAGAGCCTCGCGATCAACCTCTATATCGCGCGCAAGTATGGCGAGGGCCTCTGGCCCGCGACGGTCGAGGATGAGGGGCGCGCCTTCATGTGGACGCTCTGGACCGCGACCGAGCTCGAACCGATCCAGATGCAGTGGGCCTACAACAGCTTCGTCCGCCCGCCCGAACAGCGCGACCCGGCTCTCGCCGCAGCCGGGGCGGAGGGGATGAAGAAGCCCTACGGCGTGCTCGAGACGGTGCTGGGCTCGGGCGGGCCCTATCTGCTCGGGCAGGGCTTCACGATCGCCGACCTCAATGTCGCCTCGGTCGCCTACACCGCCTGGTTCAACGGCTGGGATTTCGGCCCGTTCCCGAAGGTGAAGCGCTGGCTCGACACCTGCCTCGAGCGGCCGGCGGCGCGGCGCGCGCGGGAGATGCGCGAGGCCGCCTGACGCACCGCTCGCCGGGCGCGTGCTGAGGGGCGCTTCGCTCCAGGCGGCTTCGGCCGGGCTGCTCGCGGGCCTCGTCGGCTTCGCCTCGAGCTTCGCGGTGGTGCTTCAGGGGCTCGCCGCCTGCGGGGCGGACGCGAGGCAGGCGGCCTCAGGCCTTGCGGTTCTCTGCGCCGCGATGGGCCTCTGCGGCATCGCGCTGTCGGTGGCGCTTCGGCTTCCGGTCTCGGTTGCCTGGTCCACGCCGGGCGCGGCTCTGCTTGTCTCCTCGGGCGTGCCAGAGGGCGGGTTCGCATCAGCCGTCGGCGCCTTCGTCGCCTCAGGGCTCGCAGTGGTCGCCGCCGGCCTCGTCCGGCCGTTCGGCCGGGCGGTCGCGTCGATCCCCGCACCGCTTGCCAACGCCATGCTCGCGGGCGTCCTGTTCCCGCTCTGCCTCGCGCCGATGCGGGCGGCGGCGGAGGTGCCGGCGCTCGCGCTGCCGATGCTCGCGGCCTGGGCGGCGACGGCCAGGATCAGCCCGGTTGCCGCCGTGCCGGCGGCGGTCGTCGCGGCGGTGATCGGCGTGGCGGTGACGTCCCCGCTCGCCGGCCTCGGCGAGAGCGTCGCCGCCCCGGTGCTCGTTCGGCCGTCCTTCACCCCTGCGGCGCTCATGGGGATCGCGCTCCCGCCGTTCCTCGTGACCATGGCCTCGCAGAACATCCCCGGGCTCGCGGTGCTTCAGGCCAACGGATACCGGCCAAATCCGGGGCCTCTGTTCACAGCGACCGGCCTCGCCTCGATCGCCGCCGCTCTATTCGGGGGGCATGCGGTGAACCTCGCCGCGATCACCGCGGCGATCTGCGCCGGCCCCGGCGCGCACTCCGACCCGGCCCGGCGCTGGTGGGCGGCCGCTGTCGCCGGGGCGAGCTATGTCGTGTTCGGCGTGTTCGCGGCCGGGGTGACGGGGCTTGCGTCGCGTGCGCCGCCGATTCTGGTGCAGGCGGTGGCCGGGCTTGCCTTGCTTGCGCCGCTTGCGTCGGCGCTGGTCGCGGCGCTCGGCAAGACGCGCGGTCGCGAGGCGGCGATCGTCACCTTCGTCGTCGCCGCCTCCGGGGTGAGCATCGCCGGGGTCGGCGCCGCCTTCTGGGGCCTCCTCGCCGGCGGAGTGCTGACCGCTTTGCTCCGTTTCGGCCGCTAGGCTTCAGGAGCCGGTGATGGCTTGGAGCGATGCGGGGTGGTGTGGTTCTGGGTATGGCGGAGGGGCCGCGATGCCAGCCCCGCTGTTTCTGGTCACGACTGTCCGGATGCAGCATCTGTCGCCGCATGTCCTGCTCTCGCGTGGTATTTGGCGAGTGGACGACCGGCGTGTGCTCGGCGGGATGATCTTCGTGATCCGCCACGGCCTGCGGTCGCGCGATGCGCCTGCGGCCCGATGGCCCGCACAAGACGCTCTCCAACCGCGTCGTCCGCTGGAGCCGCATGGTCGTGTTCGGCCGCAGCTACGCAGCACTTGTGGCCGAGGGTGGCCCGCCATCGCGGCTGATGATCGATGCCATGCACCTCAAGGCGCATCGGACCGCTGCCGGCCTGCTCAAACAGGAGCTTTTCCCCGCTGCATCGGGAGGAGCAAGGGCGGGCTGAACTCGAAGCTGCATGCCGTCTGCGACGGGCAGGGACGCCCCGTGGCCCTGCTGTTGACGGAGGGCCGGGCGAGCGACCGCCGCGGTGCGGCCCGATGTGTTCCCAAAGCTGCCGCCCGCCAACGAACCGATCGCTGACCGCAGTGCCCGCTTCAGGGCCGAACGCGCAGCGCGTGGCATCGCCGCCTGCATCCCCTCGACGCGCTCGCGCAAGCAGCCCATCCCGCACGACCCAACGCTCTACCGACAACGCCACCGCATCGAG
>Ga0068706_1001274_pt1 | contig 10481 bp, 7 predicted proteins | sample YNPMSBMetaG_FD_65632 | JGI IMG/M metagenome (GOLD analysis project Ga0068706, IMG submission 65632) | Anoxygenic and chlorotrophic microbial mat microbial communities from Yellowstone National Park, USA - YNP MS-B MetaG | ecosystem: Environmental > Aquatic > Thermal springs > Hot (42-90C) >...
GTCATCAAAGGGTACGGGTCACCGAAGAGGAACTCAACCGGTGGCTGGCCGAGCACGCAGCCGAATTGCGTCCGGCCAGTGACCCACAGGCCGAGATCGACGTGGACGGGATCGCGCTCCACGTGCGGATCTACGGGTGGGGAGTGACCTACCGCGCCCGACCGGTGGTACGGGATGGGCGCCTGGTTCTGGAGGATGGACGGATCGAAGGGCCATTGGGTTTGGGGATGGGTGCCGACAGCGTGACGGCCCGGTTGCAAGCGGCGTTGGACGAGCGACTGGCACGTGCGGGGCTGCGGCCCGTGGCGGCCGAGCTCCAGCCGGGCACGCTCACGGTGGAATTCGAGCCGGTCGAAGGATGAAGGCGGGCGGACAGGCGAGCGATCCGGTCGCAGTCGTGCGGGCAGTGCTGGCAGCGCTGAATCAGGGAGACCTGGAGACAGCGCTCGGCTACTGTGCCGATGACATTGTCCTGTGGGCACCGGGACCGACTCCATCCGGCACCGAACTCCGGGGCAAGCAGGCCCTCCGGGCTTTCCTGGAGGCGGGCGAGGCGACCTGGCCGGACAGCTGGGCAGCGGTGCGGACGCTGGTGGCTAACGGCGACGAGGTCGCCGTCGAGTTGGTGGCGACGGCGACGCACGCGGGGGACCGGGTGACGCAGCCGATGGCGGCCTTCTTCACGGTGCGCGACGGGCTGATCGTGCGCCACGCCTGCTACTTCGATTTGGCCGGGTTGCTGGCATACTTGCGAGAACGTGGGCTGGCGTAGCGGCGTCCCGGCGGGTGAATCGAGCTCGCGCCAGGACCGGGAGGGGTCATGGCCGCGGGGGGCTGCCGGACAGTCCGGGTGTGCTCGGCCGGGAACTGCGGGAGCCGCGCTGGCACGGGGTGCGGCGAGGCGGGTGGCTCGCCGAGCGGGATCCGGGCGACGGGAGGGGCGTCTGCTCGCGCACCTGACGGGTGATGGGCTGGGGGCTGATGGCGACCTGCCTGGTGGGTCGCTCTCTCGGCGCGGTTGGCGCTGACATCGGATCGTCACAAGCGGTGGCTGGACGCGGGTACCCGCCTAGTGGCATACTTGCCAGTGCCGGGGTGATCCAGAAGCTCCCGGCCTTACCATCGCACACCTGTCTCATCTCCTCCTCACGTGCGAGGCAGCTGGCTTTTCGGCGGCTGCCTCGTGCGTCGTTCGGACGGGTATCCGATCGAGCGAGTACAATCGAAAAGAATCGGCCGAGGCTGCAGCAAGCGCCTGGCTCGTCGCATCGAGGGATCGAGTATGGATGAGCGCAACCGCACACCGCGCGAACAGCGCGAACGCTCCACGAATCCGTTCGGAAAAGCCCTGCGCGGGATCTTCGGCTCGCGCTTCGGCCTGCTGTGGATCATCGTGGGGCTGATCATGTTCTACAACCTGTACGCTGTGTTCCGCCCGGAGCGGAGCGGGCCGCAATCAGAGATTGCCTATTCCAGTTTCGTCGCCGCGGTCGAGAAGGGGCTGGTCTCGACGGTGACGTTGTCCGGGCAGACGATCGATGGCCAGTTCACCCAGCCGCTGCGGGTGGCCAAGGGCATCGTCTATCTGCCGGGTGAGCCATTGCCCGATACGGTGGACCCTGCTCAGCTCCGTTCGGTGACGCGCTTCCGCACGGTGATCCCGGAGAATACGCAGGCCGAGGTGACGGCCTTTCTCCAGCAGCACAACGTGTTGTTGAAAGTGCAGCCGTCCGGTGGTGCTTCCTTGCCGGGTCTCCTGTTGAGTGTCCTGCCATTCGTGTTCCTGATCGGCCTCTTGTTCCTGTTGGGGCGGAATCTCAGTCGGGGGCAACAGAACGTCTTCAGCTTCGGGCGGTCGCGGGCACGGGTCTACGATGTGGAGCGCCCGCAAGTGACCTTTGCAGACGTGGCGGGGGAGGAGGAGGCGAAGGCGGAACTCGCGCAAGTGGTCGACTTCCTGAAGAACCCAGCGAAGTACCACCGGATCGGAGCGCGCTTGCCGCGCGGCGTGCTCCTGGTCGGTCCACCCGGTACGGGGAAGACGCTGCTAGCGCGGGCGGTGGCCGGCGAGGCGGGTGTGCCGTTCTTCAGCGTGAGCGCCTCGGAGTTCGTGGAAATGTTCGTCGGCGTCGGGGCCAGCCGCGTCCGCGACCTCTTCGAGCGTGCCAAGGCGCAGGCACCGGCCATCATCTTCATCGACGAGCTGGATGCCGTGGGTCGTCAGCGGTTTGCTGGCTTGGGCGTGGGGAACGACGAGCGGGAGCAGACGCTGAACCAGCTTCTGGTGGAGATGGACGGGTTCGAGGCCCACACCGACGTGGTGGTCATCGCGGCTACCAACCGGCCGGACGTGCTGGATCCGGCGCTGCTGCGCCCGGGCCGGTTCGACCGGCAGGTCGTGGTCGGGCTGCCGGACAAGCGGGGACGGGCCGCGATCCTGCGCATCCACACGCGCGGTATCCCGATCGCGCCCGACGTCGATCTGGACGGGCTGGCCGCGGCGACGCCGGGGTTTTCCGGAGCGGACCTGGCTAACCTGGTCAACGAGGCGGCGTTGGTCGCAGCGCGTCGCGGGAAGCAGGTCGTGGATCGCTCCGATTTCGAGGAAGCGCTGGACAAGATGCTGCTCGGGACCACGCGCTCGCTCCTGATGAGTCAAGAGGAGCGGCGCCTGGTGGCCTATCACGAGGCGGGACATGCGGTGGTCGCCTACTTCACCCCTAGTGCGGACCCCTTGCGCAAGATCAGCATCGTGCCGCGGGGACGGGCGCTGGGGGTGACGGTGCAAGCACCCGAGGAGGATCGCTTCAACTACACGCGGAACCAGCTCTTGGGACGCCTGGCCGTCCTCCTGGGCGGGCGTGCCGCGGAGCAGCTGGTGTTCCACGAGGTGACGACCGGAGCGCAGAACGACTTGAAGGAGGCGACCCAGCTCGCTCGCCGGATGGTCGGTCTTTGGGGGATGAGCGAGGAACTCGGGCCCATCTACCTCGGGCTGGGTGAACAGCACGTCTTCCTGGGGCGCGAGATCGTCCAGGACCACAACATCGGCACGAGCACACTCGACCGGGCGGACCAGGCAGTGCAGCGACTGCTCAACGAGGCGATGGAGCGGGCCGAGCGGATCCTGCGTGAGCACCGGGAAGAGCTGGACCGGTTGGCTGACCTCCTGATCGCCGAGGAGACGGTCGGCCCGGAGAAGATCCGCGAGGTTCTGGGTGAACAACCGGTCGCAGCTGGGGATGACTGAGCGACCGATCGATACGAGCACCGGTCCGCGGGGTGAGCGCCTGGCGGGCCGTGCTGGCTCGGTGATGGAGAAGGGTGGAGGAGCGGCGGAGCGGTGCGGCGCGAAGCGGGGATGCGTTCACGACATATCCCTGTGGAGCTGGGTCCCGGCCAGTACAGCCGGTGGTTCGTCGTCATCACGGTGGTTTTCGTCACCACGTTGATCGTCTCCAACATAGTGGCCGTCAAGATCGTCGATGTCTGGGGGCTGTACGTTCCAGCCGGGACGGTCACGGTCTTTCCGCTCGCCTACATCTTCGGTGATGTCTTGACGGAGGTCTACGGCTACCGGCGTGCCCGACTGGTGATCTGGCTGGGGTTCGCGTGCAATCTCCTGGCTGTGGCGGCTTTTGCGGCGACCCAGTATCTGCCGGCTGCTCCTTTCTGGGACGGGCAGGCAGCCTACGAGCGGATTCTCGGCTACACGCCTCGTCTGCTGGCGGCCTCCTTCCTCGCCTATCTGGTCGGCGAGTTCGCCAATGCTGCTGTGCTCTCGCGTCTCAAGCTCATGACGCACGGGCGATTCCTCTGGGTGCGAACGATCGGCTCGACGCTGGTCGGACAAGGATTGGATTCGCTCGTCTTCGTGACGGTCGCCTTCGTCGGCACGCTGGCCGGGCCGGATCTCATCCGCACGATGGTGACGGCCTGGCTGGTGAAGTCGGCCTACGAGGCGCTGGCGACGCCACTGACGTACCTCGTGGTGAACGGATTGAAGCGTGTCGAGGGGGTCGATGCCTACGACTACGGGGTGAGCCTCTCCCCGTTCCGCCTCGACTGAGTCTGCCCCCGGGTGGAATCGGCCCTGCACGATTCCACCCGGCTGACTCGACGTCAGCTTCCGATGCGAGGATCGCCGCGGTCCTTCCAGACCGCGATGACGCTGGGGCGCGGAACTGTGCCCTCCGGCCAGCTGGAGAGCGGTGCGGCGAGCGGGCCTCCCTCGCCGGGGTGTTGGATGGCAGTGAAGGGCGTCCGCCGAGCCTGAAGGCGTCGAGCGGGCGAACGAACGGGAGGAGGGTGAGCACGCGGTCCTGGCCCGGTCGCTGGCTGTCGCTGTTGCCGCGTCGGAGGCAGGAAGAAGCGTCGCAGCGGAACACATGGGCGAGCGCCCGGTGCGACAGCTAGGGAAACCGTGTGTTACGATACGGCAACAGCGAGGAGAGCGGGTGGGCGAGGGCGAGGTGCGGTGATGGAACTTGGTCAGCTCCTGCAAAAGCGCGTGGGGTTGCTCTTCCCGGGTCAGGGAAGCCAGCACGTCGGCATGGGACAACGGGTGCATCAGCTCTCGGAGGCGGCTCGGCGGATCTTCGTCCAGGCGGAGGAGATTCTGGGGCTTCCGCTGCGTCGACTCTGCTTCGAGGGACCAGCCGAGGAATTGGCCGATACAGCGAACGCTCAGCCGGCCATCTTGACGGTGAGTTTGGCCTACTTGGAAGCGTTACGCGAGCGGCTGCGCGAATTGGGGACCTCGCTCCAACCGTCCATGGTGGCCGGGCACAGCCTGGGCGAATTCACGGCGTTGGTCGCGGCCAAAGCGCTGCACTTCGAGGACGCGCTGCGATTGGTCCGCGAGCGGGGCCGCTTGATGCGCGAGGTGAGTCAGGAACGTCCTGGCGGCATGGCGGCCGTGATCGGACTGGAGCGCGACGCGCTGGAGGAGGTGTGTCGCGAGGCAAGCGAGCTGGGGCTGGTGGTGGTGGCGAACGACAACTCACCCGGGCAACTGGTGATTTCTGGTGAGGAGCAGGCACTCCAGCGAGCGATGGAGTTGGCCCAGCGCAGAGGCGCCAAGCGCGTGGTGCGACTGGGCGTGACGGTCGCCTCGCATTCTCCGCTCATGGAGCGGGTCGCGCACGCCTTGGCGAAGATGCTGGCGCGGATCCCCTTGCGAGAGCCAGAGATCCCGATCGTGGCCAATGTGACTGGCCGCATCCTTTCCACGGTGGAAGAAATTCGGCGCGAACTGGCCTGTCAGGTTGCGCAGCCCGTGCAGTGGACGACGAGCGTGCGCGAGATGACCAATCGAGGCGTGACGACCTTCTTGGAGGTCGGCCCTGGGCAAGTGCTGACCGGACTGGTCAAGAAGATCCAGCGTGACGTGGAAGCCTACTCGATGCGTGACCTCGGTCTCGAGTCGTGAGAAACGGACGAGGAGGACGGTGTGCACCGCGTGGTCGTGACCGGGCTCGGGGCGATCACACCGCTTGGACTGGACGTGCCGACGTTCTGGCGCCGGCTGTTGGCCGGCGAATCGGGGATCGACCGGATCGAGCTCTTCGACGCCAGCAATTTGGAGGTGCAGATTGCCGGTGAGGTCAAGGGGTTCGATCCCCGCGACTTCATGGACTTCAAGGCAGCGCGCCGCATGGATCGCTTCTCCCAATTCGCAGTGGCAGCTGCCCGTGAGGCGATCCGCGATGCGGGATTGGAGATCACGCGCGAGAACGCCGACCGGATCGGCGTGATGATCAATACCGGCGGCGGTGGTATCCAGACGATGGAGCGCGAGGTCGTCACGTTCTACCAGCGCGGTCCGAGTCGGGTCAGCCCGTTCTTCGTGCCGATGTTCGCGCCCAACATGGCGGCCTGCCAGGTCTCGATCGTCTACGGGATCACCGGGCCGATCATGTCCTCGGTCGCGGCGTGCGCCGCGGGGACGCAGGCGTTCGTCGATGCGCTCCGGATGCTCCGGCTCGGTGAGGCTGACGTGATGATCGCCGGAGGCACCGAGGCTGGGCTCACTCCGGTGGCCGTGACCGCGTTCGCTAACATGGGAGCGCTCTCGCGGCGCAACGAGGAGCCGCAGCGAGCTAGCCGGCCGTTCGACAAGGATCGAGACGGATTCGTCTTCGGTGAGGGCTGTGCGGTGATGGTCCTGGAGACCGAGGAGCATGCCCGGCGACGTGGGGCACGGATCTACTGCGAGTTGGCCGGTGGGGCGGTTACCGGTGACGCTTACCACGTCAGTGCGCCCGATCCGGATGGCTTGGGAGCGGCGCGGGCGATGCGACTCGCACTGCGCGACGCGGGGATGGGCCCGGACGACGTCGATTACATCTGCGCGCACGGGACCTCGACACCACTCAACGACGTGACCGAGACCAAGGCGATCAAGGCGGTCTTCGGTGACTATGCCTATCGAGTCGCCATCAGCTCTCCCAAGAGCATGATCGGGCATCTGGTGGGAGCTGCAGGGGCGGTTTCGGGCGTGGTGTGCGCACTGGCGATCCGGGACGGCATCGTACCGCCGACCATCAACCTCGAGCATCCAGATCCCGAGTGCAATCTCGATTACGTCCCCAACGTCGCGCGACGGATGCCGGTACGCGTGGCGATCGCCAACGCGTTCGGGTTCGGTGGACAGAACGCGGTTGCAGTGTTCCGGGCGTACGACGGGGCGGCTCGCTAACCGGATGCGTGTGGCGCGGCGATCGCCCGGCGTGTGGCTGCGAGCGGTTCGTGTGTGACTCGCTCACCAGTCGAACTGGTGAGCGAGTGTCTCGTCCTCGACGCGAAGGACGATCGGCGAGCCGTGCGGACAGATCGCCGGAGTATTCGTGGCTCCCCATGCCTGCACCAGCGCGCGCATCGCCGGACGGGCTAATGGTCGCCCACGCCGTACGGCCAACCGGCAAGCGAGCTGGATGAGCAGGCGATCGCGCCAGCTCGTGTCGTCCCATGCGTCCTCTGATTCCTCAAGCAGGGCCAGGAGAGCTGGAGCCAGCGCCGCTGGTTGACCGAGATCCTGCAGTTCCGGCGGTCCAGCCACGACACCAGGGAGCGCGGGGACGGTGCGCACAAGGAACGAGCGCGGGCCGAACGGTTCTGCCTGGAAGCCGTAGGCGGCGAGTTCGTCCAGCCAGCGCGCGAAGCGGTCGCGATAGGCTGGCCGCACGTCGATGACGAGCGGCTCCGGTAACGGTACCGTGTCGTTGGCGCTCGGATGAGCGGCAGCGAGCCGTTCGTAGAGCACCCGCTCGTGAGCGCGGTGCTGGTCGACGAGCAAGAGCATGGCCGGGCGTTCCAGGAGAAGCAAACGCTCTCGCACCTGGCCGATCAGTCGCAGTGGCGGAAAGGCGGGGGTGAGGATCGGCTCCTCGGTTTCCGGTCGGTCGTACGGGCGAGGTGTCTCTGCGATGGCCGCGCGCACGGGATCGATGGCCGGAGTAGCCCCGAGGAAGGTGAAGCGACGCGGCGTGCGGGCGAGAAGGCTCCGCACTTCCTCGGCGATGGCCTGTCCCAGCTCGCGCTCGGCCCGGAGGCGGACCTCGAGTTTGGCCGGATGGATATTCACGTCGACCGCGGCGGGGTCGGCCGTGATGACGAGCACCAGGACAGGGTGCCGGCCGCGCGGCAGGAGGGGCCGGTAGGCTGCCTCGAGGAGCGCGAGCACGGTGCGGGACTGTGCCCAACGGCCATTCACGACGACGTGCAGATGGCGGCGGCTCGAGCGCGTGAGGTCAGGACTGCTGACGAACCCGCTACACGAGCAGTCGCCGATCTCGAGCGGACCAAACGGCAAGAGCGAAGAGGCGAGCGTGGGTCCGTACAGCTCGCTGAGAACGACCCGCCTGTCACCCGAGCCGGTGGTCTGGAGGACGACCCGATCCTCGATACGGAGCGCGATGCGGACATGCGGGGCAGCGATGGCCAGGCGCTGGACGACGCGAGCGATCTTCGCGATCTCAGCGCGTGTGTTGCGCACGTGAGCGAGGCGCGCTGGGAGGTCCTCGAAAAGGTGGCGGACCGTGACCGTCGTTCCCGGTGGATGCGCGATTGGCTCATCGGCCAGGATACGGCCTCCGCGGACCGTGAGCTGACGCCCGACCGGTGCGTCGCTCGTCGCGCTGGCGATGGTCAGCTCGGCGACGGCCGCGATACTGGGGAGCGCTTCGCCCCGGAAGCCGAGCGTCTCGATCCGCTCCAGGTCGTCCTCGGCGAGCTTGCTGGTGGCGTGCCGTTGCAGCGCGAGCGGCAGTTCATCAGCAGGGATGCCACAGCCGTCGTCGCTCACGCGGATCTCGTGCAGCCCGCCGCCGCGCACGCTGATGCGGATCCGGGATGCACCCGCATCGAGCGCGTTCTCGACGAGTTCCTTGACGACCGAGGCTGGCCGCTCAATCACCTCACCAGCAGCGATCCGTGCAGCGACGTTCGGCGGCAGGACGCGGATCGGGCGACGCGGGGGACGAGCGACCTGCATCGTACGGCTCCACTCTGTCGACTAGGCTCTGCCCAGCTTGGCGCGCTGCTCGAAGAGCCAGTCCAGCGCTTGGCGCGGCGTGAGATTGGCGAGATCGAGCTCGAGCAGCGCGCGAGCCAGTTCCTCAGCGGCATGGCGACGAGTGGGGCAGCCGGGAAGCGCGAGCTGGTGCGGGCTTGCGGTCAGCCCGTGCGGGTGCTCGGCTGTTTCGGAGTGCGGCGCGGCCGGCGTGGGAGCGGGCCGGCCGATCAGCAATCGCTCGGCTCGATCAGCTACCCAAGGAGGGAGGCCGGCCAGCCGGGCCACATGGATGCTGTAGGCCCGGTCGGCCGCGCCAGGTCGAACGCGATACAGGAAGACCACGCGCCCGTCTTGCTCCATCGCCGCGACATGGACGTTGGCGACGCCTGGCAATTCGGCCTCCAATGCTGTCAGCTCGAGGAAGTGGGTCGCAAAAAGCGTGCGAGCTCCGACCCGATCGTGCAGGTCTTCCAGTACAGCCCAGGCGATGGCGAGCCCGTCCTGGGTAGCGGTGCCCCGCCCGACTTCGTCGAGGATCACTAGGCTGCGCTGGGTGGCCTGACGGAGAATGGTGGCCGTTTCCACCATCTCGACCATGAAGGTGCTCTGCCCACCAGGCAGATCGTCGTGTGCACCGACACGACAGAAGATGCGATCGACGAGTCCGATGCGGGCGCGTGCCGCGGGCACGAAGGAACCGATCTGCGCTAAGAGCACGATCAAGGCGACTTGCCGAAGATAGGTGCTCTTGCCGCCCATGTTCGGTCCGGTGACCAGGAGGAGGCGTGGTCCATCGCCGCCCAGCTGGCAATCGTTGGGGACGAACGGCTGTCCATCGAGCAGCACTTCGACGACGGGATGACGCCCACCCTCGATCAGAATCGTGTCCGACTCGTCCAGTTCCGGGCAGCTCCACTCGTACTGCGCCGCGACTTCGGCCAGGGAGCGGAGGGCATCGAGCCAGGCGATCCAGCCAGCAAGTCGCAAGAGTTCGTTGGTCCGCGTGGTGACCTCGCGGGTCAAGCGTGCCAGTGCAGCGCGCTCGAGTTCGGCGATTTCGGCCTCGGCTGCGAGCAGACGTGCCTTAGCGTCTTTGAGTTCGGGGGTGATGAAGCGCTCACCGGTAGCGACAGTCTGCTTGCGGACGTAGTCCGGAGGCACTCGGCTGAGATGGGGCCGAGTTACCTCGATGTAGTAGCCGAAAACTTTGTTGTAGCCGACTTTGAGGGAGCGGATTCCGGTCCGCTCGCGCTCCCGCTGTTCGAGCGTGGCCAAGAAGCGGCGCGTTTCCTCGACCGCCGCGAGCATGGCATCGAGTTCCGGACAAAAGCCTGGTCGGAGGCGTGGGCCATCGCTGTCTTCGATCAGCGCTCGTTCCAGGAGCGCGGCGAGTTCCGGGCAGGAGATGAAGTCGTCGGCGAAGCGCTGCAGAGCTGGCTCGCCGCTCGCCTGGAGGGCACCGCGGAGGGCCTTGGCAGTCGCCAGCGCTTGGCGAAGTGTCGCGAAATCGCGGATGGTCGCTGAGCCCTGGACAATCTTGCTGGTCAAGCGCTCGAGATCACCAGCGGCCAGGAGGATCGACCCCAAGCGGGAGCGGAGTTCGGGGGTTGCCCAGAGCGCGCCGACGATGCGCTGGCGACGGCGGAGCTCGTCCAGGTCCCGCAGGGGCTCGCTGACCAGGCGGCGAAGGGTGCGGGCACCCATCGGCGTCACCGTGCGGTCGAGCACGCCGAGCAGGCTGCCGCGCGTTCCACCGGTACCCAGGCTGCGCGTGAGTTCCAGATTGCGCCGCGTGGCAGCATCCAGCCCGACACGACGCGCTGGCACTTCGGTCCGGAGACTGGTCAGGAGAGAGCAACGCCGGATTGGTGCGCTCCAGGTAGACCACGATGGCGCCCGCGGCGGCGAGTGCAGCGGGAAGATGTTCGCAGCCGAAGGGGGCGAGCGAGCGCGTCGCGAAGAGGGC
>Ga0068706_1001275_pt1 | contig 10477 bp, 9 predicted proteins | sample YNPMSBMetaG_FD_65632 | JGI IMG/M metagenome (GOLD analysis project Ga0068706, IMG submission 65632) | Anoxygenic and chlorotrophic microbial mat microbial communities from Yellowstone National Park, USA - YNP MS-B MetaG | ecosystem: Environmental > Aquatic > Thermal springs > Hot (42-90C) >...
GATTACAAAGAACAGGTCAAAAAGCCTTTGATTTTTTCTTTTGGAACAATCATCGACCCGAATAACCACAAAGGCTACAACAACCAAATGTCCGTTGAATATCAAGCATATTACCTGCTCGAAAGGTTCAACATACAAAACAAGATAGGTCTTGCGGGCGTCTTGGTTTGGAGCTACAATGATTATTTCACCGAAAACCCACTTTCGAAATCTGCACCAATCGAGCCATATACATCGTTTTCGGGAATCCAAAACAACACCCAGCAACGGCTCGCTTTCAATGTCCTCAAAGCTTTATTCAACAACGAAGATGTTCCAATCATCAATCCAGGATTGCCCGAGAGTGAATTGCGCATAGATTATATTGTTGCTGGGATAGTTGCACTGCTTATCTGGGGCTTTATGCTCAACCGAAGTCGAAGATTTCGGGAATATACTTATCGCTCGGCTTTTCGTACATATAACTTCTTTGCCGATATTCGCGACAAAAGAATCATCTCGGAATTTCAGACCGCTACTTTTGGCTTTGTCCTTGCTTTAATTATTGCCACTTTCCTTTCAGCCGTGTTAAACTACTACCGAACAAACGAAGGCTTCCAACTATTAACCGGCGCGTTTATCCCTAATTACTTTGTTAGAGAATGGCTTTATAAATTGGCTTGGAATCCATTGCTCGCTATCGTAGTCTTTACAATCGCAGCTTGCCTTAAAATATTACTCCTTGCACTTCTATTAAAGATTGCATCATTTTTCGTTCGCTCCAAAATATTTTTCGACGATACTTTCAAAATGGTTATCTGGGCTCTTCAACCAATTATTCTTTTGCTTCCTGTTGCGGTCTTTATCAACAGAATTCTTCCAATATCAACAATTTTAACATACTCGTTCCATATCTTCTTTTTAATTGTAATTCTCTGGTGTTTACAAAGACTAATTAAATCAATTTGGATTGTTTTCGACGTTCGACCTTCGAAGGCTTTTTTCTGGACAATCTTATTCCTCTTTGTTGTTGCTTTAATCTACTTTTCCATTCTTGAATATTCTTACAACTTAATTGAGTATATTGTTTTTTATAACAAAATAATTGTATTATGGAACCAATTCTAAAAACCAACTTTCCAAATCTCAAATTGAAGAACCGTGGCAAGGTTCGCGATATCTACGACCTCGGCAATGTATTGCTCTTCGTCGCAACCGACAGAATCTCTGCGTTCGATGTTGTTATGCACGAGCCTATACCCTACAAAGGAATTATCCTCACCCAAATCTCGAAGTTCTGGCTTACGAATACCACACATATTGTTCCGAACCATTTCATAACCGATGATGTAACTAATTATCCCGACGAATGCAAAGAATATAGCGAAACACTTCGGGGTCGCTCGATGCTTGTTCGCAAATGCAAACCTCTTCCCATCGAAGCAATTGTTCGCGGATACATTGCAGGCTCTGGATGGAAAGAATACAAAAAAAGCAGGACAATCTGCGGTATTCCCTTGCCCGAAGGTTTGGTGGAATTCCAAAAATTGCCCGAGCCAATTTTCACTCCTTCCACAAAGGCAGAAGTCGGACACGACGAAAACGTCGATTTTGAATATGCTAAAAATATACTTGGAACAGAACTTGCCGAAAAAGTCCGTGATATTTCTTTGAATCTGTTCAACTTCGCTTCGAATTATCTTGAATCGAGAAACCTGATACTTGCCGATACAAAATTTGAATTTGGAATCCACGAAAATGGCGAATTAATACTAATCGACGAGGTCTTGACTCCCGATTCTTCCCGCTTTTGGTTGAAAGAAGACTACGCTCCGGGCAAACCACAATACAATTTCGACAAGCAAGTTCTTCGTGATTACCTCGAATCATTAAACTGGAACAAAGTCCCACCGCCGCCGCATCTACCCGAAGCCATCATCAAACAAATAGTCGAAAAGTACAAAGAAGCATACCAAAGAATTATTGGTAAGCCATTTGAATTTTGAAATGAAAAAGATTAAAATTGGTACAAAATCGCTCGGCAAATACTTCGACCTTTGGTTCGTTGGTAGTTTGCTCTTCTTGATTCTTGTTGGTTTCTACTCGGTTTATAGCAATAGCTTGAACGCCGACAATCTGGCAAATTTCAACAAACACATTACCTACGCCTTTTGGGGAATAATTTTAATGATTGTGGTTGCTTTCGTTCCCGAAGACAAAATCCGGAACCTTTCGCTTCCATTATACATTTTTTCTATTCTTTTGTTAATCCTTGTGCTGTTTATTGGTTCTACACAATTTGGGACGAAAGGCTGGTTACGAATCGGATCATATTCGATTCAACCAGCCGAATTTGCTAAATTATCCCTGATACTTACATCTGCTTCTTTCCTATCCATTCCCGGCGTTTCCTTGAGCAATGTAAGAGGTTTGGGAATACTCTCTCTTATTTTTCTCATTCCAATCCTATTGATTATTCTCCAACCTGATTTTGGAACTTCGGTAGTAATTTTGGCAATCTTTTGGGGAATACTCTTCTGGGCTGGTCTCAATCTCAACTTCCTGCTTGCTTTAATCGGCATTCCCTTCCTAACCTTGTTTTATTTGAAGGGACTGCCCGAATTTCTTCTCGTTCTTGTTCTTTTTGGGCTTGTCCTTGTGGTGGCGAACAAAAGGGAGTTTGCCACAACAATAATAACAATTGCATTGAGTATTGTCGTTGCACTCGGAAGCAAAGAACTTATCCATTACTTGCCCGAACACCAACAAAAGAGGATCAAAGCATTTGTCGACCCAAGCTATGAACCACTGAAGGGAAGCTACAACCTTGTGCAATCATTGCTTGCGGTAGGTAGCGGTGGATTCTTGGGGAAAGGACCTTTTTCGGGCACTCAAACCCAACTTCAATATGTTTATGCTCAAAGTTCCGATTTTGTTTTTTCTATCCCGGCCGAAGAGTTTGGCTTCGTTGGTTCAATTTCGATAATAATTGCGTTCTTTATTTTGATTCGCAGGACAATAAAAATTGGCTTAGAAACACCATCGATATTTTTGAAATATGCAATATTAAGTTATTCCATTATGCTAATTTTCCACTTTGCCGAAAATGTTGGGATGGCAATAGGCATTTTCCCCGTGATGGGAATACCTTTGCCATTTGTTAGCAGCGGCGGCTCGTTTTTCCTTGTAAATTGCTTTCTTGCTGGGGTAGTATTAAACGCACATCGTAGGAAATTTCAATTCTCTTGATTTAATCCAATGGACGAAATTTTCCAACTTTACGAAAAATTTAAACTTTCGATAAAGGAAACCCAGGAAGCCTTTGCAAGCGTGCCAAAAACCGAATACTTTTACGAGCTTTGCTTTTGTCTTTTGACCCCAGCCACAAAAGCAGAACACGCTCTGCGAGCCATCGAAATATTAAAAAGGAAAAAATTTTTTGAACTGGGATTTAATCCTGTAAATGTTTTGCGTGGTGACGAAACCGATGGCACTCCAACAATTAAGTTCTACATTCGGTTTCACAACACAAAAGCGAAACGACTACAATCTGCCCGTCTTCATTGGAAGCGAATAATGGAAATCCTCGAAAGCAACATTTCCAGTTCAGAAAAACGCAAACTACTTGTAGAAAATGTCGATGGCTTTGGCTATAAAGAAGCGTCCCACTTCCTTCGGAACATTGGATACAAGGACTTTGCGATTTTAGACCGCCACATACTCAAAAATTTGGTTCACTACGGAGTTATTCCCGAAGAGACGAAAATTTCTTCACCACGAAAATATCTTGAAATTGAAAGCATTTTCATTGATTTTGCCAATTCAATTGGCATTCGACCAGCAGATTTAGATTTGCTGTTTTGGGCAAAAGAAACAGGATATGTATTAAAATAAATTAATTTCACTTTCGACTTAAAACTCTTAAATTTACAAAGATGGAACGGCAAAGTCAAAGGCTCATATATCTCGACCTGAAGCGTGTCATCGCTATGATGATGATGATTGTCGGTCATTCATTTTTCGACCTTGTTAAACCCGACTTGTATTCGATAACTCAATTCCCTTGGAATTTCTGGGATTTTTTGCGGGGTTTGACCGCTCCAACTTTTCTGCTGATCTCTGGCATCGTTCAAGTTTTTGCAAACAAGCGAATTAACAGCAAAGTTTCTCCCGAAATTGTTTACAAGCGAATCAAAACTGCTTTGCTTCTGATTTTTCTCGGCTACTTCCTTAACTTCCCTGTCCAAAGAGCATTCCACATTTTCTTCGTTCAAAAATCCATCTTGATTCCGTTCTTCCAAATCAATATTCTGCAGTTGATTGGAGTTACTTTGCTCTGGGTTTTGGCTTATTTCCTTTTAACAAAGGACAATAAGCAACTTGGAATAATTTCTTTGGTTACAGGTATTATAATTTTCATATTAACCCCTTTCGTTCATCTGGTAAACTGGTACGAATATCTCCCAATGTGGTTAGCCCCGTACTTTTCATTAAGCAAAGGCTCCTATTTCCCGATATTTCCTTTTTCGGGCTTCATTTTCTTTGGCGTAGCGTTCGGAACCTATTTGGAACGATTTAAACTCGAGGAAAGACCCGAAATCATTCGAAAAGTGGGCTTTCGATGGAGTTTGCCGCTCGTTGCGTTTGGAACAATCACTTACTTCCTGATTAACTTACTTAATCTACCTTTTTACGATATTTTCAAAGGGAATCCCGGAATGTCGATTATCCGACTTGGGCTCGTTCTAATGTTATTAGCTTTAATTACATTTCTTCATCAAAAATATCTCGGCAAATATGAATTCATAAATTACTTTGCCAAAACATTAGGCAAAAACGCTCTCGTAGTATATTTTGTTCATTTAGTTATTCTTTATGGTTTGCCTTGGTACCCAAGTTTTGCAGTTCTACACCAGCGCCAATTTGGAATTTTAGAATCCTTTACTATTGCAATTTTAGTAATGGTATCGTCGTTTAGCATCATCTTTGCTTTCGAGAATATTGCATCCCACCGAAAACTTCTCAAGCCATTATTCAAATACGGGTTGGTTTCGCTATTTATTCTGCTTGCCTTGGTTTAAAATACAACCTCGCCAGCACGCAATTTCGCACTTCTTGAGCGTGGATTGTTCTTTACCTCATCTTCGGATGGCACCAATGGTTTCTTTGTTAAAATTTTAATTTTTGGCATAGAACTTGATGCCTCTTCGCCTTTGGAAAATTGACGGAAGAAGTTTTTGACGATGCGGTCTTCGAGCGAATGGTACGAAACAACGACTATACGGCTACGATTACCTAAACATTGCAAGGCGGAATGCAACGCATTGTGCAATACATTCAGTTCATCGTTGATAGCAATTCTTAAAGCTTGGAAAACGCGTGAAAGCGAGCTTGCCAGACTTCGCCGAGGCACGACACTTTCGACAATTCTCGCAAGGTCAATTGTCGTACGAATTGGAGCGATTTTCCGTTGTTGGACAATTCTTCGGGCAATTTTTTTGGCGAAAGGCTCTTCTCCGAACTTTCGAAGAAGAGCCGCCAATTCTTCCTCGTCTACTGCATTGACAAGGTCTTCTGCTGTTCTACCGTGCGGCGAAAAGCGCAAATCCAATGGACCAGCCGCGCGATACGAAAAGCCACGGCGGCTCTCATCGAGCTGCCGTGACGAGACCCCCAAATCGAGCAGAAAACCTGTCCATTCCCCCCGATGTCTCGTTATACTGCATGCCTTACTGAAGCATTCATTGAAAAGTTCAATCCTCGAATTTTCCCCCTTCTCGAGTTCATTTTTGAACTTTTCTTTGCAATGCTCAATCGCTTCTGGGTCCTTGTCGAACCCGAAAATCTTCCCCCCAGAACTCAACTTCGCAAGAAGAGCCTCGCTGTGTCCGCCACCTCCAATAGTTCCATCGATATAAATCCCGTCAGCTTTCGTAAACAATAAATCTATCGTCTCTTTCAAAAGAACAGGCGTATGATATACATTTAATTTATCGTCCATACGCCGAAAACCTGTTCAACCCGCCGGCTCCTCTTTACTTTCGCCATTGAAATAGCTCGAACCAAGCACCTTTTCGAAAATCTGCTCGTATTCCTGTCCGTCGAATGTATAAATCTTATCGAACTCTTCAGGATTCCAAATCTCGATATGGTCAATTTTCCCAACAATCAGAACTTTTGAATCAATTCTGGCATATTGCAGCAAAACTTTTGGCAAAAGTATTCTGTTTTGGGCATCGAGCGTAACTTCCTTTGAATACATCGTCAAAAATGTAATAATCTTGTCATTCTCGGGATTAAAAGGATTCAAACCACGAAGAATATTTTGGATTTTCTCCCATTGGTCAATTGGATAAGCCAAAATACACCTACGGAAGCCCCGAGTCAAATTGAATGTATCTCGTGCTTCGGGATTCAAAGAACGCCTCATATACTGGGGCAAAGTGATTCTACCTTTGCTGTCGATTACAAACTGCTCACTTCCTTGCAAAAATGTCATTCCACTTTACCCCACTAATTTATAATTCTTTGGGAAAATCTCCCACTTTCTACCACTGCAAAATTAAACAAAAAAATTTTATTTCCAAATTTTTATTCAAAAAAATTTTCAAAAAGTAAAACTTTTTAAAAATCAATAAAAAATCAGCCTAAATTGTTTGTTCAATAGGCTTTTCCATTTAGTTTTAAAGCAACCAAAACATTCTCACTTTGGGGAAGGTTTAATAGCTCCTTGTTTTCCTTTCCCAGTTCCACTACGAACATATTTGTTCAAAGGCTTGCAACTCCAATTCGATTATTCAGACATCGGATGTTTCAAAAACATCCGATGTCTTTTGATAAACAGCTTTTTCACTTCTGCAAGGTGTAATAGCCCTATGTTTACATCTTCCAGCTCTCACTACGAACCCTTTTAAACAAAGGCTTACAAACCTCGATTCGATTATTCAGACATCGGATGTTTCAAAAACATCCGATGTCTTTTGATAAACAGCTTTTTCACTTCTGCAAGGTGTAATAGCCCTATGTTTACATCTTCCAGCTCCCACTACGAACCCTTTTAAACAAAGGCTTACAAACCTCGAGTCGATTATTCAGACATCGGATGTTTCAAAAACATCCGATGTCTTTTAAAAAACAACCTTATCACTTCTGCAAGGTGTAATAGTTCTATGTTTACATCTTCCAGCTCCCACTACGAACCCTTTTAAACAAAGGCTTACAAACCTCGATTCGATTATTCAGACATCGGATGTTTCAAAAACATCCGATGTCTTTTGAAATAAAATTTCGCTTTTGAATAATTCACAATAAATTTCGTCTTATTATTCTTAATCTTTTTTGAAATGGATAATCGATTCGATATAATAGTAATAGGCGGGGGGCACGCGGGCATCGAAGCATCCTATGTTGCAAGTAGGATGGGATGCAAGGTTGCACTCGTTACGATGAGTAAAATGACGATGGGGCGCCCATCCTGTAATCCCTCAATTGGTGGAACGGCAAAAGGCCATCTGGTAAAAGAAATCGATGCCCTCGGCGGAGCTATGGCAATTTTAGCCGACAAAGCTGGAATTCACTTCAAAATGTTGAATCGTTCCAAAGGTTATGCTGTTTGGTCGCCCCGCTGCCAGATTGACAAAGACCTTTATCCAATTTATGTTTATCAACTGCTCTCGAAACAAGAAAATCTAACTATCATCGAAGCCACCGTTAAACAAATTCTTATAAAAAATTACAAAGTATATGGCATTGTAACTCTCGATGGACAAACGATTTATGCACCGATTGTGATACTATGTGCTGGAACTTTTCTCAATGGTGTAATGTGGACAGGGCTGAAAGCCACCCCCGGTGGCCGCTTCAACGAACCAGCCTCAAAATATCTATCCGATTTGCTGAATGAGTTCGGCTTCGAAACGGGCAGACTGAAAACCGGGACCCCACCGCGAGTTTGGCGCCATTCAATTGATTTTAGCAAGACCGAACTTGCCCCGGGCGATGAACCTCCCCAACCTTTCCATCGAAATACAAAAAAAGTGAAAAACAGGATTGTCTGCTACGCAACCGCAACGAACCAGAACACCCACGACATCCTGCGAACGGGCTTCGACCAGTCTCCAATGTTCACTGGTCGAATCAAAGGCGTCGGTCCCCGCTATTGTCCTTCGATAGAAGATAAAGTAAATCGCTTTGCCGATAAAACCTCGCACAAAATACTTTTGGAGCCCGAAGGCTTGTTTTCCGACTCAATCTATGTGAATGGTTTTTCCACAAGTTTACCGGAAGATGTTCAACTTAAAGGCTTACACACTATCCCTGGATTGGAAAAGGCTGAACTTATTCGCCCGGGATATGCAATCGAATACGATTTCTTCTACCCATACCAACTAAAACTTTCGCTCGAGACCAAACTTGTGGAAGGATTATTCTTCGCTGGACAAATAAACGGGACATCGGGCTACGAAGAGGCTGCTGCCCAAGGAATAATGGCGGGTATAAATGGTGTGCTTAAACTTCGTGGCGAACCTCCATTTATCTTGAAACGAAGCGAAGCCTACATCGGCGTTTTGATTGATGATTTAGTAAACAAAGCTCCGGAAGAGCCTTACCGCATTTTTACTTCATTGGCTGAATATCGGCTACTCCTTCGGCAAGATAATGCCGACGAACGGCTTATGGAATATGGTTACAAATTTGGTTTGATTTCCGACGAAGAATTTGAACAACACCAACGGAAAATGGAGCTCCTTCGCAATGCATATAACGAATCAAAATTCTACAAAATCAAACCCGAAGACATAAACCCGTATCTTTTGTCTGTTGGTGAAACTCCTGTCGAAGAAACCACCGATTTGCACTACATTGCCAAAAGAAGTAATGCAGACTTATCCGAGGTTTTAAACTTCATCAACTCGACACCCGAAATTTTCGTGGAACTCAAAAAGAATCCCGATTTGGTGCAGAGATTGCAAATTGAAATTCGCTACGAAGGTTATTTACAACGCCAAAGGAAAGAAATCGAACTTTTCACCCAAAACGAGAACAAAAAAATTCCCGAAAACTTTGACTATTGGAAAATCAATTCGCTTTCGAAGGAAGCCCGCGAAAAACTTTCCAAAATACGACCTCAATCTTTGGGCCAAGCATCGAGAATTCCCGGGGTTTCGGCTTCCGACGTTGCTATCCTTGCTTTATATTTACGATAATTTTTAAAACAATATGAAAACAAAGAAAATCTTCATTGTTGGGTGTAGTGGAACGATAGGCGAAACAACCCTGAAAATGCTTTCAACCGAAACAGACCACGAAATCGTTGGTTCCTGTTTTGAACTCCCTAATTATTTTAATGATATTAGTCTTAATATTCACAAAGTAAGTTCATTGCGTTTCAAGGAGCTTCGGAAAATAATCCTCAAAGAAAAGCCAAATGTGATTGTGAATTGTTCGGGAATCTCCGACCCTGTTTTTGCCGAGGCTAACAAAAAGCTCACTTGGGATTTGAACGTCAAACTCGTTGAACATTTAGTTTCAATTTCCAAAGTGTTGGAAGCACATCTTATCACTTTTTCCTGCGAATGGGTTTTCGATGGAAACAAAGGACCCTACAAAGAAGATGACCGACCAAATCCCATTAATTACTTAGGAAAATCAAAACTTGCGGCAGAAAACTTCGTACAAACCAACATTAATTTTTATTCGATAATTCGGCTACCTCTTGTCTATGGTGTTTTAGGCAAAACCGACTTCGTTAGAAAGATAATCGCTGCCAATATGGAAAAGGGCTACACCTTGCCTTTAAAATACACCACAAATCCCGTTTGGGCAGACGAAGTTGCTTGGGGAATTATGAAAATAATCGATATGGAACTTACGGGCATTTTCCACTTTGGAGGGGCGAATATTGTCAATGTTCGAGATTTTGTCGACTATATACGAATTTTTATCAAACAAGACTTAACCCCAGTAAATTTAAGACCACCAATTCTATTTAGTTCGGGGGAAATCAAAAGCTTTGGTTTACAAACAGCCCTTTCCCAAGCCTTACTTTCTATGAAATTCACCAGCGTTGTAAATGGTCTATATAATTACTTTTCACAATACAGAACGAGATCGTTCGATTACCTCGACGGCTTCGACAGACTGATAGAATTGCTTTAAATGCAACATCTTCGCCCCAAGGTTTGAAATTTGCTTTGGGACTGTTTACCAAGATTGTTGCAATATGCAAACGAAGGCTCGAAAATACTTGAGACCAAATCGTGAAGAAAAAACTGAAAATATGTATTATTTGAAAACTACCGTTTCCAGACATCGGATGTTTCGAAAACATCCGATGTCTTTTTGATATTCAACAAAAGGTTCAACACCTTTCGAGTTGCTTAAACCCGAATTATGCATTAGAAATATCCAAAGGGGGAGAAAAATTATCGATATTTTCAAACAATCCCTTAATCCAAGCTCTTCTTTCTGGCTTAACGGATAGTTTAAGGATTACTTT
>Ga0068706_1001292_pt1 | contig 10395 bp, 8 predicted proteins | sample YNPMSBMetaG_FD_65632 | JGI IMG/M metagenome (GOLD analysis project Ga0068706, IMG submission 65632) | Anoxygenic and chlorotrophic microbial mat microbial communities from Yellowstone National Park, USA - YNP MS-B MetaG | ecosystem: Environmental > Aquatic > Thermal springs > Hot (42-90C) >...
CAACGACTTCCTGTCTCTTTTCCAAAGTTGAAAACATCACACTGCGCGAACCTTTCTTGAACACGAACGTGGCTGAGTAGCGGCCTTTACTTTGCATTCTTGGTAGTATTATCTTTTCGAGCTCCTGCGTGTTGAATTTTCTTCTTCCAACGCCTGGAAGGACCAATTCGAAATCGCTGATGAAGATCCCTTTCGCGTAAGCGAAGTACTGTAAAGTCTCGAAAATGTTCGTCAGAGCGATGATGGGCAAAAAGAAAACCAACACGAACCACGTTACGCCAGCGAAGTACATTACAGCGAGGAAGACAAACGAAAAGATCCATTGCATTATCATGGAAACGAGGAGCGATCTGATCAACCCTTCATCGTAGATCCACATGTTCTCACCGAATGGATTTTACCAGAGGAACGGGCGAAAAAGGCATCGTTGTATCCGTTCAAAGTCCAATCTTCGCAAAGTTGTATTGCCTCCGAATGAAGACTTTTTGATTCTGTTCGGGGTGTGCTATCTTTCTGTTAGAAAGCTTGCCAAACTTTGCGAAAGGAGAATGCTTGTGCAGATCGAGTACGCAGACAGAAGTCATTCTAACTGTGTCAAGTACGATGCTATCAAGGCCAAGTACGGTGAAGACATTTTACCGGCATGGATCGCGGACATGGACGTGAAGGTGTGTCCGAACATGCTCGAGGCGTTCCGTAAGAGAGTCGAACACGCGGTCTTCGGCTACACGTTCAGACCGAGCGAATACTACGAAGCGATCGCTCAGTGGTACGAGAAGAGGCATGGTTTCTCCGTGGAAAAGAGTTGGATCGTAGACGGCCCTGGTGTCATGCCCATGATGGCGTTGTTCATCAACGTTCTCACAGAACCTGGCGATGAGATCGTCATTCAACCACCTGTGTATCCACCTTTCTTCAACGTGATCAGAAGGAACAAGCGACGGATCGTGGAGAACAGACTGAAAAGAGTGAACGATAGATACGTCATGGACCTCGAGGATCTCGAAGCCGCTTTGTCCAGAAGGAAGATCAAGTTGATCATCCTTTCAAACCCGCACAATCCTGTTGGAAGGGCGTGGACGTACGAGGAGTTGAAAGAACTCTCCCAGTTGTGTGCTCGATACGGAACAGTGATCATCAGCGACGAGATACACGCAGACATCGTGTACGAACCGTTCCGATTCACGACGATCCTCAAGGCTGGTCTTGAAAACGTGATCGTTTTGAGCTCTGCAGGTAAGAGTTTCAACGTACCAGGTTTGACGAACGGGTATGGAATAGTGCCGAACGAGAAGTTGAGAAAGCTTTACAACGAAGCTTTGGAAGCTTTTGAACTGACAACACCGAACATCTTCGGAGCTTTGGCTTTGCAGGTTGCCTACACGGAATGTGAAGAATGGCTCAGAGCTTTGCTACAGAAACTTCGTCAAAACAGAGATTTCGCTTACAGTTTCATAAAACAAAACATGCCGCTGATCGACGTTCCCTTGCCTGAAGCGACTTTCTTGATGTGGCTGGATTGTTCGAACCTCGGATTAGAGAATCCGCAGAAGTTCTTTTTGGAAAAAGCTAAGGTCTATCTGAACAACGGTGCGGATTTTAGTGAACCCAAGGGTGTAAGATTGAACTTCGCGTGTTGTCCTGATAATCTGAAAAAGATTCTCGAATCGTTGAAGAGAGCTTACGATCTATTAACTCGATTTGGCCGCGATTTCGAGTGCTAAACTCCTCACTAAAAAAGCGGCATCCTCAGAGGGATGCCGCCATCTTGATCGTTCATTTGGAATTCGTTTAGAGTTCCGCTGTCAGAAATCAAAGAGTCTGGCGCATCTAACCGATCTAGTGGGACAGAAACGTCGGACTCGGATAAAGAGTTGGTTGCCCACTGACTAAATACACCGTGAAAAAGTAAGCTCTGTTCCGTACGTTTTTGATAGTGATCATGGGAATCTCTGTTGCCACTTTCGTAGCTGAGTAGGTCAGCGCTAAGTTGATCATGTAGACCTTGTCAACGAAGCTTGGTGCACCACTCACTTGATAAAACTTGTAGTTCGTATACTCAACGACGTTGGTGACCTGTATCGTGGGAGTGGCTGTACCGCCAAACGTTAGAAATTGTCGAACGAAACTGACGACGTCGCTGGCGTAGTTCAACGTTGAAGTGGTGGCGTGATTGGTAGGGATTGTGATTTACTGGAGCGATTATACTACAAGACCATCGAAAGTTGTATCACTCTGAACAGTTCGAGTGATGATTTTCATACCCTGTTCTCTCTGAGGATCCTCTCGAGAACTTGGTCGGTGATTCTGTAACGATCTTGGAATTTTTCTACGAGAGACAGCTTTTGAAGCGTTTCGAGCACGGAGAAAAGTCTTGAATCGCTCACGAAATCTCCTTTGGCATGCAGCACGTTCTTCAATCCTGTCCACGTGTTGATGCCGATGGCGATCGATTTCAGAACTGTCATGTAACGTGGACTTCTTTTGGTGATCTCTGAAAGTTCTTTTTCGAACAACACGCTCATCGTTGAGAAGATTTCCTGAAGGGCCTTATCCTTGTTCTTCATCGTCATGTACTTGAGTCCGAACAGAACCAGATAGCCCACGATGCCGTCCAATTGTTTCACAACCTCGGAGAGATCGAAATCGATTTTTTCTTCGAGTTCTTCGAAACCTTTCCTGAGGAACTCCAGTGACAGTTCAAAGCTGAAAGGCTTCACTGTGAGAAACCCCATGGCTCTGCCGTACAAAGGCGAATCGGGATCTTCGAACTTCAAGAAATCGTGAAGCATACCAACTTCCGAACCTGTGAAGATGAACCTCACGTGGGGCAGATTGTCGTAGCTGTACGCCAACAACATCCGTATCTCTTCCCCGCCCCTTGCGCCGTAGAATTTCAAATACTGGGCTTCATCGAAGAAGACGATGAAACGCTTGTTGTTTTTCGCGGCGAAGGCTTCGAGCTTTTCGAACATGTCGGATAGTTCGAACTGTTTCGCATCGATTTCCACTGAGCTCCCATGGATACTGATTCCTCGAATCTTTCTCAAGAACGACGAGAGTTTCTCGATTTTCGAAATCTTGTTCAGCTCTTCACCGATCAACCTCGTCAGATGCAGCGATGAGATATTCCCAAAAGACATCTCGTACAGCTTTCTCACGTCGATCGACATGAAGTAATTCTCATGCTCGTTGAGATAGACCCTTATCAAGGAAGACTTTCCGACCCTGCGAAGGCCAGTGACCACCACGATGGGATAGATGTTCAAAAGCTTTTCGAGCTCAGAGAGTTCTTCTTCTCTGTCGAAAAGTTCTTCTCTGGTCGCTTTCGGTGTAGAAGAGAACAACATTGAGCCACCCCGATGGTATTGTATCACTTTCGGGGGCGGAAGTTACTAACGCCGGCGGAAGTAGTTTTCTTCTCGACGGATTTCAAACAAAAGACCCGCCTCACGGCGGGTTTGGTGCCGAGGGCGGGAGTCGAACCCGCACGAGGGGGTCAACCCTCAACTGATTTTGAGTCAGTCGCGTCTGCCAGTTCCGCCACCTCGGCGTACACACAAATTTTATCACACACAGTGCAACCGATCAAGTGCCTTGGTCTCACTTTACAACCATGAGTATGAGAACGGGCAGACTGATCATCGACAAAGCGGTGGAAAGCACCACACCTTGGGCCGCGAGTTTGTAGTCCTTGTCGAACATCCTCGCGAAAATGGCCGTGTTCACACCCGAAGGCATTCCTGCCATAACGATAGGCAACACTTTCACGATCGTGGATACGTTGAGATGTCTCACAGACAGATACACCAAAACTGGTGCAGCGATCAGCTTCAGTATCGAAGCAAGGTAAAGATCTATCTCTGCGACGAAGTCTTTCAAATGTGCCTCCGCCAAGAAAGCCCCCACCAAGAACATCGCGAGCGGTGTCGTCATCGAACCGACGCTGTCGAGAACGGACTTGACCAGCGTGGGCAGTCTCAACGGTGTCAGAAAAATGAATAGACCGAAGAGTGTCGACAACAAACCTGGGTTGATCAATATCCTTCTGAAATTGAGCCTGCCACGCGCCATGATGCTCACGCCGATCGTCCAAGTGAGAATGTTGAACCAGATGTTGAAGACCGCCGAGTAAAAGACGCCCATCTCTCCATAGAGAACGTTAATTATGGGATAGCCCAGATAACCAACGTTTCCGAAGATGACCATGTACATGTAAACCCCGCGCTGCGTTTCTTCGTACTTTCTGAAGCGAACGAGCAAGATCGCGAGCAAGATCGTGAAGCCGTACATTATTGCTCCGGTGAGGAAGACTTGCAACGAAGTCGTTGCAACGTCTTTTGAGAACTCCCTGTCCATGGAATTTATTATCATCGCCGGTAGTGTCACATAAACGATGAGATCCGAACTGCTCTTGGTGAATCCATCGTTCAGGAGATTTATCTTCTTCAAAACGAACCCGAAAGCCGTCAAAAGGAAGATCGCCAGAACTTGGTTGAGCACTACGTACGTCATCCCAATCCTCCGAAAATGATGATAAACTATGGTCGAGCTTGTGAATCACTCTGTTCAAGTAAAGATACAACATCTTCATATCAGGAGGTCGCTATGAAGGTATCACTGCTACGTTGCGACTCGTACGAATACGCCATGGAGCAATTGCGAAGTTCTCTGCAAAGCTTCTCGCACCTGTTCACACCGGGAGATTCGGTCTTGGTCAAGCCCAACATGCTTTCAGCGAGAAGACCGGAAGAGGCCGTAACAACGCATCCAGCAATATTGAAAGCCGTTCTGATTTTTCTCAAAGATCTGAAGTGCCACGCGATGGTCGCAGACAGTCCCGCTTCGGGCAGTTTTCAAAGGGTGGCCGAGAAGACGGGCATAAAAGATGTGTGTGAGGAAATGAATGTACCGATTTTCGAACTGGATCAACCCATCACGGTCGCTGGAAAAATCTATAAGAAGATAAACGTGGACAGAAGGATCTTCGAGGTTGACAAGATCATCAACGTGGCCAAGTTGAAAACGCATTCTCAAATGATCCTCACGCTCGCTGTGAAGAACACCTTCGGTTGTGTCCCAGGCTTGGAGAAATCTGGTTGGCACATGCGCTGTGGCACGAACGAGAATTTCGCTGCTTTCTTGGTTGACTTGCACAGGTTGGTGAACCCCACTCTGAACATCGTCGACGGAGTCGTGGGCATGGAGGGTAACGGACCAGCCAACGGCAAGACAAAGCGATTCGGAGTGATAGCGCTGAGCACCAACGGTTTCGTGCTCGATTTTGTGCTTTGTAAGAGATTGAACGTCGATCCACTGCTCATCTACACCGTGCGTGAGTCGCTGCTGAGAAATCTCATCGTCGAACATGATGTTGAAGGGGATTGGACGGGTCAAATACAGCTTCCAATCACGACACCCGTGCTGCCAGTACCGGAGGCTCTCAGAATGCTCGCGAGGAGGTTGGCACGTTCACCCAGGATATCTAAAACCAAGTGTTTTCGCTGTAAAATATGTGAAGAGAGATGTCCCGCAAAAGCGATAAACATAGACCAGATGAAGATCGACTACGAAAAGTGCATAAAGTGCTACGTTTGTCATGAAGTTTGTCCGCAGGGAGCTATAAGCTTGGTCAGACGAATTTTCTGAAAGGAGTGAAGACCTTGAATTCGGGTCATGTGAAAATCGATTGGGTTTACAGGTTCATGCCGTTGCTCAAATCCATAGAAGAAGAGTACGGTCCTCAGAAGCCTTTGAAGGAACTTCGCATAGGCATGTCGATCCATCTCGAAGCCAAGACTGCGAGGCTCGCGCTACTGCTGAGAGATCTTGGAGCAGAGGTGATAGTGACTGGAAGCAATCCTTTGAGTACGCAAGACGATGTTGCAGAAGCGTTGAGAGAAAGAGGTTTAACGGTCTATGCGAAGCGCACCGAAGACGAAAGAGTGTACATGGACAACATAAAAAAGGTTTTGACAACTCAGCCTCACTTGATCCTCGATGACGGAGCAGACCTCACCGTGACCGCGCATACAGAGTACCAAGAGGCTTTGAAGAATCTGAGAGGCGTTAGTGAGGAGACCACGACGGGGCTCAGAAGGTTTCGTGCGCTTCACAAGAAGGGTTTACTCAAAGTACCGGTGATCGCGGTGAACGATGCCTTCACAAAACATCTGTTCGACAATCGTTACGGCACAGGTCAATCGACATGGGACAGCATCATGAGGAACACAAATCTGAACGTTGCAGGTAAGATCGCCGTGGTGTGTGGTTATGGTTGGTGTGGTAAGGGCATCGCGATGCGTGCGAGGGGGCTCGGTGCGAGAGTCATCGTCACCGAGGTCGATCCCGTGAAGGCGCTGGAAGCGGTCATGGATGGTTTTGAGGTTATGAAGATTTCGCAAGCTGCAAAATTGGGCGATTTCTTCATCACAGCGACGGGGAACACGAAAGTGATAAGCGAGAAAGAATTCCTTGAAATGAAGGATGGGGCGATACTGGCGAACGCGGGACACTTCGATGTCGAGGTGGATGTGAGGGCCTTGGAAAGAATCTGTGTGGAGAAGTACGAAGCCAGACCGAACGTGACAGCGTACAGGCTTGCGAATGGCAAAGTGCTGTATTTATTGGCTCAGGGAAGATTGGTGAATCTGGCGGCTGCAGATGGACATCCCGTGGAGATAATGGATCTTTCCTTCGCCGTCCAAGCTCTGTCTCTGATCCACCTTGCAAAAACCAACCTCGAACCTGGTGTGTATCCTGTGCCTTCCCACATCGACGAAAAGATAGCACGAATGAAACTCGCAAGTATGAAAATAGAGATAGATGAGTTGAGTGAAGAGCAGAGAAGCTATCTTGAAAACTACTGAGGTGAGAACGTGATATTCGAAATGCTCAACAGTGTTCGCTCGCGAGGAAGAATGGATTATTGCTTGCCTCGAGTCTGGCTTGAAGGTTGGTACGATGGACCTTCGAAAGAAGACGGTGAGAGGATCTTCGTCGATCCTGCCATCGTCTATTCAAAGCTTCGAGAATGGTTGCAGCGCAACAGAAACTTCGATGCGAAGGTCGGAGCGTCTCTGGCCCTTCAGAAGGGTGAGCCAGACAGAAGTTGGATCAAGAAGGCTGTGCTTTACAGCAGCTTGGTGCGCACCAACAGCGCCTACAACCACAAGGGTTTTGGTAGATTCGAGCAGGACGATGTGCTGGGCTATCGCGAGGGTGGCACGTTCTTGAAGATGACTCTTTTGCTTCCACACTTTAAAAAGCTCGGAGTCAACGTGCTTTACTTGCTGCCGATCACCCAGTCGAGCAACATGTTCAAAAAAGGAGAGATCGGTTCACCGTACGCGGTGAAGGATTTTTTGAAGATAGATGAAAGCTACCACGATCCACTGCTCGATGGCTGGAACGTTGCGGACGAGTTCGCCGCGTTCGTTCAAGCGTGCCACATGTTGGAAATCAGAGTGGTGCTCGATTTCATTCCACGCACCGCAGCACGGGACTGTAATCTCATACTGAAGCACCCAGACTGGTTCTACTGGGTGAAACTCGAAAAGCTTTCAGGCTATGCACCACCGAGGGTTGAACATTTGGGGTTCTGTCAACCGAGTTTCGAGCAGATGCGTGAGTTGTACGATCTAACGGCTGTTCGTGAACATTTGAAGAAGTTCTCGCCAGATCCTTCCAGGCTCGATCCAGAAAAGTGGGACAATTTCGTGAAAAACTGCGATGAAGAGAACTTCATGTACGAGATCGCTAAGACCTTTGGAATCATCACCGCACCGGGTTTTTCTGACTGGCTCAACGATCCACAACCAACCTGGGACGATGTGACGTTTTTGAGATTGTATCTAGACCATCCGATCACAGCTAAGGGAAAAGTGGGGGAAGATCAGCCACCTTACGTGTTGTTCGACGTGATCAAGGCGAGTCGTTTTCCCGGTGAAAAAGAGAATTCTCAGCTCTGGGAATACATCGCGTCCGTGTTGCCAGAATTCCAACGAAAGTATGGCATAGACGGCGTGAGGTTGGATATGGGACACGCACTTCCCAACGAGTTGCAGGGAATGATCATGAACAATGCCAGATCGATCGATCCAGCCTTCGTGTTCATCGCAGAAGAGCTCGAACCACACAGGGTGATCGAGGCGGCACGAGCTGGGTACGACGCCGTCGTTGGAAACAGCTGGTGGATGCTTCCAAGATTTCCCGAAAAGACCTACGAATTCTTTCAGAACCTCTCATGCAACATGCAGCTTCCATTCTTGGCGGCCTCAGAGACTCCCGATACACCCAGAACGATTGCGAGGAACGAAGGCCAAAGACTCAAAAAACTTCTTCCGTTCCTGTGCGCCTTTGCGAAGAACGGCGTTCTCACGCTGAACTGTGGCCAAGAGATAGAGGAAACACAGCCGATGAACCTTGGCCTCGACAGCGATGCGTGTGGTAGGTTCACCCTGACTTGCGACGATGAGTTTCAGGGTAAGCTCGCCTTCTTCGACCATTACGTTCTCCACTGGAGAAGGACGGAGCTCATCGACTTCCTTGCGAGGCTCACGGCTGTGAGAAACCAGTTTTTGAATGTGCTGCTGAAGGGAGAATACAGGCCGGTCTATCTGAGCTGGCAGGATGGTACGATATGCAACGCTTCCTATTGGACGTCGGACACGGCCGTCATCGCACTCGCAAGTCTGAAAATGAGTGAGTGTACCGTGAGCGTTCTTCTGGATCGAACCGTGAACGATGCCATCGAGGTGATGGAACTGCAGAGCTGGGACGAATCTGGTTGGAGGGTAGAAAAGGTTTCGAACGTCATCGATTGCACCCTTTCGCCACTCGGTTTCAAACTCTACGCTCTCAAGTTCAGGTGGGTGAGGAATCGTTGAAGAAGGCGTATCTTTCGAATCTGAAGCTCTACGATTCTCCCGATGCTCGTTTCCCGCTCGATTTTCATCAGGTGTTGGGGAAAAAGAAAGCGATATTCGTGGAGTTTCTGAGTCTGGATGCACGAGAACTTCTCGCTTGGAATCTCTTCGGTGACCTTGCGATGCCACAGCAGATCGAGCAGATCCTATCGCTCGTTCCAGCCGACAAGACGCTCCGATTGAGAGAAGAGAACGTCTCGCTGGAGCATCTCACACTCCCTTCCAACGTATCCGTCTTGGAAGTACACGATTCTGAGTTCGATAAGTTCTCTTCAAATCCTGTGGAAGTGGAGAAACCTCTTTTCTGCGTGAAGGAGGACGAGCTGAGTGTTTTCATTGAGAGCTCGGTGAGAGGCTGTAAACCTGTCCTGAGGGAAAGTTTCTCAACATTTGAAGATGGGCAGGTTTTATACACGATCGAACCGCTGTCGGAGGACAAGATCGAAGAATTTGCGAAGATACACTTCCACGTCTTGAACTCCTATCGTGTCGCCAAGAACGATCTTGAGAGAAGGCTCTTGGGAAGGATCCCAGAAAAGTTCAGAGCTTTGTTTGTGGAGATATTGGACCTACAGGGGTGAGATGAAGCGGTGCAGATACGAAAACTGAAAATCGAAGGCTTTGGTAAACTCAAGCGTCTTGAAATTTCACTCAATGAGGGTTTGAACGTCATTTACGGTCCCAACGAGTCTGGGAAAACGACGCTGTACAACTTCGTTCGCTCGTGCCTCTGCGACGTGTCTGAATCGGAACTGAGAAAGTACGAACCGTGGGACGGTGCCGAGTTCGGCGGTGAAATCTTGGTCTACAGGGAAGGGGAAGAGGTCTCACTTTCGAACCGCTCTGCAGAAAAACCATTCGAGAGAAGCTTCGCTGACAGTTTGATGTTTCTGAGTGATGAGGAGGACGTGGAACTCAGAAAGGCCGAAGATTTTCTCGTTGCTAGGATGAAAAGCAACCTCCAACGCGTCGAAGAGGCACAACTTTTGAGACTCGCCTTGGCCAAGGCTGCGAGCTACGGTGAAAAGCTCCTGTCGGAGAAGAGACAGCTGGAGCTCAAACTGAAGCAGATAGAGAACGAACTTCAGGAATTTCAGAGAGCGAGACAGGAAAGCTTCGTGAGGTCTGCAGAAGTTTCGAAGTTGGCGCAAAAGATTTCGACGTTGCGTGGAGAGCAAGCCAAGCTTAAGGCTCAAATTGAACGATTGAACCAGAAGATAGAGGAATCTTTGAAGCAGTTGGGACGTGAGCTGGAGCGAGAGTTGAAAGAACTCGAGGATCGCTTAGAACAGGAGAAAAAATATACGATCATCGATGAACCTCAGCGTGAGCGTATTTGCCACGCGAAGGAACAACTGGACGAAGCGATTATGCTCTTTGAGGAACGTTCAATGAAGCTGGAAGAAGTGTCGAAATTGCTCCAAGAGACCATCAAGGAACGTGAGGAATTGTTGAACTCTTTGGGACA
>Ga0068706_1001294_pt1 | contig 10389 bp, 11 predicted proteins | sample YNPMSBMetaG_FD_65632 | JGI IMG/M metagenome (GOLD analysis project Ga0068706, IMG submission 65632) | Anoxygenic and chlorotrophic microbial mat microbial communities from Yellowstone National Park, USA - YNP MS-B MetaG | ecosystem: Environmental > Aquatic > Thermal springs > Hot (42-90C) >...
AAGATGTTAAAATATAAATATGGACAAAAATATAAAAGAAAAAATAAGTTATAATATTTTAAATATTATAACAGAATCAAAATATCAAAAACTTGAAAAATTATTTAAAAAATACAAAAGTTGGGAAAAAGCTCTTTTAAATGAAAAAAGTGATTTTAAATACGATCCTGAAAAAGAATATGAAAAATTAGAAAAAAATAATATTAAACTTATTTTATTTAATGATCCTGAATATCCTAAATTATTAAAAGAAATTCCCCTGCCTCCTTTTGGTCTTTATGTTTTAGGAAATAGCGAAATATTAAATAAAAAAGCTGTTACTATTGTAGGCACAAGAAAAGCAACAAGCGAAGGCAAATTAACAGCTTTTAATTTTTCAAAAAAATTATCTGAAGCTGGTTTAATTATTATAAGCGGATTAGCTTTAGGAATTGATAGCGCTGCGCATTTGGGATGTTTAGAAGCTAATGGACAAACCATAGCTGTTTTAGGCAGCGGATTTTTTAGTTTTTATCCAAAAATAAACGAAAAATTGGCAAGAAAAATTATAAATATAGGCGGAACTTTAATATCAGAATACAATATTTATTCGCCATCATTAGCTTATAGATTTTTAGAAAGAAATCGCATTACAAGCGGTTTATCATTAGGTGTTTTAATTATTGAAGCGCCAAAAGAATCAGGAACATTAAATACTGCGCGATACGCCATAGAACAAAATAGATGGGTTTGGGTCACGCCCGGACCAATTAATCATCCAAATTTTTATGGATCGCACCAGTTGATTAAACAAGGCGCAAGCTTGGTTACTTTACCTGAAGATATTTTAAAAGATTTAAATATAAATTATGAAAATAAAAATGAAAAAACTGTTTTAAGCGAAGAAGAAAAAATAATTTATAACGCAATTAAACAATTTGGAAAGCCGATAGATATTGACAAAATTATTGAAATAACTAATCTTAAAACTCAAACAGTGAATAAAATTATTTCAATGCTTATTATTAAAAATATTGTTAAAGAAACAAATCAAGGTTATAGTATATAATATTATTATGAAATTAATTATTGTTGAATCACCAACAAAAGCAAAAACAATTAGCAATTTTATTTCTAAAGAATATAAAATTGAATCTTCTTATGGTCACATAAGAGATTTACCAAAAAGCAAATTAGGAATAGATATAGAAAATAATTTTTTGCCTCATTATATTATTCCAATTAAAGCTAAAAAAAGAGTAAGCGCTTTGAAAAAATTATCAGAAAAAAGCGAAGAAATTATTTTAGCAACAGATGAAGACCGCGAAGGAGAATCAATTGCTTGGCATTTAAAAGAAGTTTTAAATATAAAAGAAGAAAAAGCAAAAAGAATTGTTTTCCATGAAATTACAAAATCCGCTATTTTAAATGCTTTAAAAAATCCAAGAAATATTGATTTAAATTTAGTTAATGCGCAACAAGCAAGAAGAATTTTAGATAGACTTGTTGGCTATAAACTTTCTCCATTTTTATGGAAAAAAATAGCGCGCGGACTTTCTGCAGGAAGAGTGCAATCTGTTGCTTTAAGATTAATTGTTGAACGCGAAGAAGAAATAAAAAATTTTAAACCAGAAGAATACTGGACAATAAAAACTTTGTTTGAAACTTTAAAAGGAAATTTTGAAGCTAATTTAATTAAAAAAAATAATAAACCAATAGAAAAATTAGATATTAAAAATGAAAATGAGGCTCAAAAAATTAAACAAGAACTTAAAGATTCTGAATTTAAAATTTTAAACATTGAAAGCAAAAAAGTTTATAAAAATCCACTTCCTCCTTTTATAACAAGTACATTACAACAAGTAGCGGCAACGCGCCTTGGATTTTCGGCTAAAAAAACAATGTTTTTGGCTCAAGAACTTTACGAAAAAGGATTTATTACCTATATGCGAACGGATTCAACAAACATTTCAAAAGAAGCACAAGAAAGCGCGCGCGAATGGATTATGAATAATTTAGACAAAAATTATCTTTTGCCAAAACCAAATATATTTAAAACAAAATCTAAATTAGCGCAAGAAGCGCACGAAGCAATTAGGCCAACGGATTTAGAAAATGATCCCCAAAAAATAAACCTTTCAAATGATCATAAAAAACTTTATGATTTAATTTTTAAAAGATTTATTGCTTCACAGCTTCCGCCCGCAGAATTTAAAAGCACTAAAATTGAAATTTTAGGAGAAAACAAAAAAATAAATTCAAATTACACTCTTTCTGCTTTAGGAAGTATTATGGAATTTGATGGCTTTTTAAGAATTTGGGAAATGGAATTTAATGAAAAAATTTTGCCTCAAATTTCAAAAGATGATGAATTAAAATTAATTGATGTTATTTTAAATCAACATTTTACAGAACCGCCTCAAAGATATAACGAAGCTTCATTAATTAAAATCCTTGAAAAATATGGAATTGGAAGACCTTCTACTTATGCTCCAATTATTTCAATTATTCAAGAAAGAAATTATGTTGAAAAACAAAGCGGACGTTTTTATCCAACTGAAATTGGCGTTTTAGTGAATAAAATATTAACAGAAAATTTTCCGCAAATAGTAGATATTAATTTTACAGCAAAAATGGAAAAAGATTTAGACTTAATTGCAGCAGGCAAAAAACAATGGCAAAAAGTTTTAGCTGAATTTTATGGTCCTTTTTCAAAAGAATTAGAAAAAAAATATGAAGAAGTTAAAAAAGAAAATATTATAGAAGAAAAAACAAATGAGGTTTGTGAAAAATGCGGCAAACCAATGGTTATTAAAATGGGAAGATTCGGAAAATTTTTAGCATGCTCAGGATTTCCAGAATGTAAAAACACAAAAAAAATAAATAATGGGTTAGAAATAACAAACATTATTTGTCCTGAATGTCAAAAAGATCCTATAAGATCAAAAGATCCAGGCAAAATAGTTATGAGAAAAGTAAAAGCCGGAAGATTTAAAGGAAAAATATTTTGGGGTTGCTCAAAATATCCTGAATGCAAATATATAAGCTACAAAAAACCAGAAGAAAACGAAAACAACAAAGAAGAAAATAATATCAAAGAAAAAGAAGACTAATTAAAAGGATTTTCTTTTCCTGTGGAAATATTTTGAGGAATATCAATATAATTTTTTAAAGATTTAAAAACAGGGTTTTCAACAATAGAATCAAAGCTTGCACCTGAACCAATTTTAACAACTTGATTAATATTCTCATTATTCTTTAAAGGAACAGCTGCCTCATAAATTTCAGGTCTTTTGAAAAAAACATAATAAATACCAACAAGGATAATAATTCCAAATATTATCCATCCTAAAATGTATAAAATACCTATACTACTTTGTTTTTCTTCTTGAACAACAATTGCCATTTTTTTATATTATAACATAAATTTTATTTATCGGCCTGATAATATGTTGTAATTGAAATATCATAAGATAAAGTTTTATTTTGACTTTGATTTTTATCTCCGCTTACAATAATAACAGGAGAAATATTTAAAGTTTTAATATTAAAAATACGTATATTTGTTTCAAGTTGATTTAAAAAATTCTTAAAATCAGAATAATTGCCAACAACTTTAAAATTAATATCAATTGTTCCTAATGGTTTAATAACTTGAGCGTTTGTTGAATTTATATTAGATGATGAATAACTTTGAAGTAATGGTCTATTAATATTAAAAGATAAAACATTTAAATTATTTAAATCTAATAATCCATTAATTTGAGTTAAAGCTTCGCCTATTGCTGGATTTTGAGGTAAAATTAAAGAAAGATTTTCTTGAACTTTTTCTTGGCTATCATATTGACTAAGTAATTTTTTAAATTGATCAACTAATACTTTTTGATTATTTAAAGCATTTTCTCGACTTAAAGCATCTGCTTTTAATTTTTGAGTTTCTTCGTATGCTGGTTTAATTAACATAGCAACAATAACAAAAGCAGAAAATATAAAAAGCAAAGAAAGCATTGCGCTTAAAATTCTTTTAGTTGAAGCTCTCATTATTCATTAGAATCAAATAACGACTTTTTAAACGTAATCATTAAATCAAACTGCCATTTATCTTGAGAAAAAGATAAATTATTTAAAGTTATGTTTTCAACTTCTGGTTTTGACTGAAAAACTAAAACTTGATTTGTTGCATCTTCTTTTTTGTTTGCTAATCCGCCTAAATTTAATTGATTATTTAAAGAATTAAAATTAAATTTGTTAAACGAAACTCCTGACAAAGTATTTTTCTCAAGCCATGAAAATAAAGGCACCATGCTTTTACGATTTGAAAATATTTTTTTAATATTTTCTAATTGCGAATAAAATAAAATTAATTTATTTTGATCATCAATTGAAATTGATTCATTAATTTTTTTTAATTCAGAATCAAGTTTATTTATACGAGAATTAAGATAAGATTTAAAACCATATTCTAATCCAACATAAAAAGCAAACGTTATTATTAAAACAAACAAACTAAACATAAAAATTCTCCAAGACCATCCAGGAACATTTGGCTTGTCTTCACTTAACTCGCTAATTATTTTTTCTGGTAATGGCATATTTTTATTTTAACTTATTTTTAAAAAATCAACAACTATATTTTTATTTTAAATTATTTTTTAAATTTATACAAACTCCCTTAATGCTAAACCTAAAGAAACTGCTAAAACTGGATTTAACTCATTAACCAATGGCAATATTTCTTCATCATATTCAAATTGAAGAAAGGGCTCAGCTTTAAAAGTTGGTATATTAAATTGATTTTTCATATAATAATCAATACCCAATAAATTAGCCCCGCCTCCTGAAAGAATAATACGTTCAAAATTAAAAGATTTTCCAAAATTTATACTGTAATCATATTGAGCTCTTTTAATTTCAGTTGCAATAAAACCAACAATAGGAATCATAACTTCGGATAATTCATAATCAGCTCCCTGCCCTAAAAGTCCTCTTTCGCGCTTAATTTCTTCAGCTCGCAAAGGATTAATATTTAAAGCCGAAGCAATAGCATGAGTCAAAGATGCTCCGGCGAAATCAGTTTGAGAAACAAATTTTAATTGTGCGTTTTCTACTAAAGAAATTGATGTTATATAACTTCCAATATCAACAATTAATGTAGGAGTTTTATCTTGAGCAATAACACTTCTTACTAAACTAATTGGCTCTATTTCTAATGCTAAAAGAGAAAGTCCAGCTTCTTTAAAAATTTTTTGATATTTTTTTATCAAGTCTTGAGGGATTGCTATTAAAAGTATTGCCTGAAATTTAAATCCTTTTTCATCTTCATATTCACCAACTTTTTGCCAATCAAAAGCAACTTCTTCTAAAGGCAATGGAACATATTGCTTTGCTTGAAATAATAATGCTTGCTTTAATTCATTTTCGGGCATTTCAGGAAGTTTCAAAACAGTAGTAAAAGCAGAAAAAACAGGAATAGAAGCTATAACCTTATTTGTTTGCGGCTTCATTTTTTTTATAACTTCTTTTAAAAGTTCAATCATTTCTCTGTCAAAAAGTTTCAAATTACTTGATTGAAAAATAGCATTTGTTCTTAAAAGAGAACCGCGACTTTCTAAAATAGCGTAATTATTAATTTTTGGCTTTAATTTCCCTTGTTCAACTTCAACAACTTTAATAGAAGTCGTCCCTATATCAACTCCTAAAAAAACAGGCTTAATATTTTGTTTTATAACATTTAAAAAATCAAGTTTCATTTTTTAAAAATTATTCATGCTCGCCTCTAATTTTACCACGTAAAGATCTTAATTCTTTTAAAGCTTTTTCTGCTTCTCCAGGCTTAAAAGGACGAGAATGCCAAAAATAATCTTTTTCCATAAAACTAACTCCTTTTCCAGCAATTGTGTGCGCAATAATAACTGTTGGTTTTTCAAAAATAGCCCAAGACTCAGCAATAGCAGAATAAATTTGATAAATATCATGACCATTTATTTCAATGACGTTCCAACCAAAAGATTCATATTTTGCTTTTAATGGTTCTAAAGGCATAATATCTTCTGTAAAGCCGTCAATTTGAATATTATTTCTATCAATAATTGCTGTTATGTTTGATAATTTATATTTTGAAGCAAACATTACTGCTTCCCAAATATTTCCTTCTTGCTGTTCAGCGTCAGACATTAAACAATATATTCTATATTTTTTATTATCTAATTTTGCAGCCAAAGCCATACCGCACGCTTGAGACAATCCAGAGCCCAAAGGACCCGAAGTTGTTTCAATTCCAGGTAATACGCCTCTATGTGGATGCCCTTGAAGACGCGATCCTAATTTTCTTAAAGTTAATAATTCTTCTTTTGGAAAATAACCAGCCCTAGCCAAAGTTGTATATAAAATTGGACAAATATGACCATTAGATAAAACAACTCTGTCTCTATCTGGCCAATTTGGATCTTTTGGATTATGATTTAAAACATGAAAATATAATGTCGCAAAAATTTCAGCCATATCTAAAGGACCAGCAATATGTCCGGATCCAGCGCGGCTAACCATTGAAATCACATCTTCTCTTAATTTAATAGCTAATTCTTCTAAAAATTTTACTTTTTTTTCATGCAAGGAATCCATATTTTAATTTAATTTTTAGGTTGAGCTTTTAAAAAATTTTCTTCAGCTTTTTCCCAATTTATAATATTCCAAAAAGCTTCAATATATTCAGCTCGCCTATTTTGATATTTTAAATAATAAGCATGTTCCCATAAATCTAATCCTAAAATAGGAATATCTCCTGTTAAATAAGGACTATCTTGATTTAGTGTAGAATAAATTTTTAAATTATTATCTTTATCAAAAACAAGCCATGCCCAACCGCTTCCAAAATGACTTTTTGCTACGTCGCTAAATTTATTTTTAAATTCTTCAAAAGAATTAAAAGTTTTTATAATAGCTGCATTTAAATTTTCTTTTGGTAAATGATTATTTGTCTTTGGACTTTGAGCGGGACAAAGTATTTCCCAAAAAAAAGAATGATTTGCATGCCCTCCTCCATGATTGCGAACAATTGTTCTAATATCTTCAGGAATTGAATTAATACTTGCAAGCAAAGTTTCAACACTATAATTTTCAAATTCCGGATGCAAAGCTATTGCTTTATTTAAATTATCAATATAAGCCTGATGATGCTTTGTATAATGAATTTCCATTGTTTTAGCATCAATATACGGCTCTAAATCTTCATAATTATAATTAAGTTTTGGTAATGTATATGCCATAATTTTATTTTATAATTAACGACCTAAAAATAATAAAGGACCTTGAATTAAAATATTATTAAATTTTAATTTCATTAATTTCATTTTTTAATTTTTTTTCCTGTATATATTTGTTATATTCTTCATTAAATTTTTTCCATTCTTTTTCCCTTTGCCACGAATTATACTGTATTGGAAAAATAAAAATTAAATAAAAAATCAAGCCAATAATTATCATAAAAATTATTCCACACAACATCCCCTTTAAAATATTTTTAATACTTACCTTTTGATTTAAATCAAAAAAATTATTATCCATAATATTATTATAACCTAAAATAATTTAAAAATCTACAATAGGAAAAAATAACCACAATCCAAATTATACGAATTTGTACGAATTTGCGAATAATACTAATAAAAGCTCAAAACTCAAAGCTTAAAACTCAAAGTTCCAACTGAAAACTTAAAAGTTAGATAGTTTTTAATTTTACAATTTTATAATTTTCAATCAATTTCTAATTTTCAATTTTAAAAACTAATATTTTAAAAATTCTAAAATTGAAAATTTATTTTAATTCTTAATTCCTAATTCAAATTTGTAGCCCCGACGGGATTTGAACCCGTGTTACCGGCTTGAAAAGCCGATGTCCTAGACCAGACTAGACGACGGGGCCTTATTAACTTTTTCAAATATCTCCTCTCTTGCTTTGGCTGTTTTCTTTAAAAATATTTTTCTTTTCTTATATTTTTTATTATCAAACTTCTTAAAATAAATCAATATAATAATGATTAATTTCAATTTATCTTTGACTTTAAAATCATAAAAAGTATATAATATAAAAAGAATTTTTGCAAAGGTCTATTAATATAATAATATCAATAAAAATATGTTTTCTTTAATTTTAATTTGGAATGAATGGTCATTTTTTATTTTAAGATTAATTTTAGGACTTTTAATGATAATTCATGGCTGGCCTAAGATTAAAAACATTAAAGGAACAGCTGAGTGGATGTCTTCTAGTGGATTTAAACCAGGAATTTTTTGGGCAATTGTAGTAGCTTTAGTTGAATTTGTTGGTGGAATATTTTTAGTTTTTGGATTTTTAACTCAAATCATTGCTTTACTTTTAACAATACAATTTTTAATTATTATTTTTTGGAAAATTAAAAAACACGAAAGATTAATTGGTGAATTTGAATTAGATCTTATTATTTTAGCAGCATCAATTGTCCTTCTTTTAAACGGTGCTGGCTCTTTGTCTTTAGACAAATTTTTTGGGATCTTTTAAAAACAATTTATGAAAAGACTTTTAGAAATTTTACCCGGTTTTCTTTCTTTATCTACGCTTTTTCTAATAGTTTTAATTTCTTGGAAAATGCCAGTAGTTGCGGCTATTTTTATTATTTTATTTGATACTTATTGGCTATTAAAAACTATTTATCTTTATTTTCACTTAAGAATTACTTTTATTGAAATGAAAAAAAATTTAAAAATTAATTGGATAGAAAAATTAAATAATGAAAATAAAAACTGGAAAGATATATATCACTTAATTATTTTCCCAATGTATAAAGAACCATACGAAGTTGTTTCTGAGAGTTTTGAAAGTTTGCTTAAAACCAATTATCCAAAAGATAAATTTATCGTTATATTAGCAATAGAAGAAAGAGCAGGAGAAGAAGCAAAAAAAACAGCCTTAAAAATTGAAAAAAATTTTGGCAATTCGTTTTTTAAATTTTTAATTACTAATCATCCTGCTAATTTAGAAGGCGAAATCCCAGGAAAAGGTTCAAATGAAACTTGGGCTGCAAAACAAGCTAAAAAAATCATTATTGATCCATTAAAAATTCCATATGAAAAAATTTTAGTTTCTGTTTTTGATATTGATACACAAGTTTTTCCGGAATATTTCGGAAGATTAACTTATGTATTTTTAAATACAGAAAATAATTTAAAATCAATTTATCAACCAATTCCCTTTTTTACAAATAATATTTACGAAGCTCCGGCTCTTGCAAGAGTTATTTCTTTTTCTTCAACTTTTTGGCAAATGATGCAACAGTCAAGACCGCACAAATTAACTTCTTTTTCTTCACAATCAATTCCTTTTAAAACATTAGTTGAGATTGGATTTTGGCATACAAATATTGTTCAAGAAGATTCAAGAATTTTTTGGCAATGTTATTTACATTACAATGGAGATTTTAAAGTTACACCATTAATTTATCCTGTTTCAATGGACGCAAACGCTTCACCTTCTTTTTGGAAAACAATGAAAAATTTATATTTACAGCAAAGACGTTGGGCTTGGGGCGCAGATGATATTCCTTATTTAATTTATGGATTTATTAAAAACAAGGTAATTCCTTTAAGAAAAAAAATATATTGGTCATTACATATTATTGAAGGCTTTTGGTCTTGGGCAACAAATTCTATTATTATATTTTCTTTGGGATGGCTGCCTTTATTTTTAGGAGATAAAAATTTTAACTATAGTGTTTTATCTTATAATCTTCCGAAAATAACAGGAACAATTCTTCAATTTTCAATGTTTGGAGTAATTGCTTCAGCAATTTTAGCCATTATTTTATTACCCCCAAAACCAATTTGGTTTAAAAAACACCATTATTTAATTTATTTATTTCAATGGCTTCTTTTACCTATTGTTTTAATTGTTTTTGGTTCTATTCCAGCATTAGAAGCGCAAATACGCTTAATGCTTGGAGGAAGATTTCGTTTAGGTTTTTGGGTCACGCCAAAACAAAGAATTAAAAAAGAAGTTGCTGAGCAAAAAATTTAAAAATGATGAATTATGAATTAGGAATTATAAAAAAAATCAAATTTTAAAAGTCAAAAGTCAAAACTATAATTTAAAACTTAAAATTTAGAGAAATTTTGAATTTTGAATTTTGAATAAAATTCTAAAATCCTAAATAATAAACAAAAATGATATACAAATTCGGCAAAAAGGGCTCGGGTCTTTTATTCTTTTATTATTATGACAATAAAATTTTATCTTCTTGTCGCCTTTAAAATCTCTGGATCTTTCTGAAGTTCTCGTGAAGCATACCTTAGAGCACTCCTGCTATTCTTTACTGCTTCTAATACTATCTCTCTGTCGTTTCTAAGTTGTTCAGAGGCGTATTCTAGAGCAGATCCATT
>Ga0068706_1001309_pt1 | contig 10313 bp, 10 predicted proteins | sample YNPMSBMetaG_FD_65632 | JGI IMG/M metagenome (GOLD analysis project Ga0068706, IMG submission 65632) | Anoxygenic and chlorotrophic microbial mat microbial communities from Yellowstone National Park, USA - YNP MS-B MetaG | ecosystem: Environmental > Aquatic > Thermal springs > Hot (42-90C) >...
GGGGTTGGGGTAGGCGGCGGAGGGGTCAGGGTTGGCGGCTGTTTGGGGGCAGAAGGCAGACAGGCCGTCAGAAGGAGCAGGAGGAGAAGGGAGAGGGTATTTGTTCGCATCAGGATGGATGCCTCCGGCTAGTTCAGATAATATCCAATTTCCAAGGCTGACTGATTTGAATATAGCAAAGTATAATTGAGTTTGGAATGATGGTATGAAACTGATTATCCAGATTCCCTGCTACAACGAAGCCGAAACGCTGCCGGAAACGCTGCAACAATTACCTCGCCAGATTGAGGGGATTGATGTGATTGAAATACTGGTTGTTGACGATGGCAGCAAGGATAATACAGCAGAGGTTGCTCGCGCTTTCGGGGCAGATCATGTCTTGTCACTCCCATTTCATGTCGGATTGGCCGGGGCCTTTTATGCGGGTTTAGATGAATGCTTGAAATTGGGGGCTGATATCATTGTCAATACGGATGCGGATAACCAGTACAATGCCGAAGATATTCCTGTTCTGATTTATCCTTTGTTGCATGGTAAGGCAGAAATTGTAATTGGTGACCGCGGAGTTGGAAGTTTAGCGGTGTTTTCGCCCTTGAAGAGAAAATTACAGGTTATTGGCAGCCGTGTCGTTTCGGCTGTGGCTGGTTTAGACATTCCGGATGCGACGAGCGGCTTTCGAGCCCTAAGCCGCGAGGCTGCCTTGAGAACTCTGGTGCTGAGTGATTATTCCTATACCTTGGAAACGCTGATCCAGGCTGGCAACCGTGGTATGCGGGTGATATCTGTGCCGGTGCGAACCAACCCCCCCCGCCGCCCTTCCCGTTTGATGAGAGGGATTGGGGACTACCTGACCCATTCGACTGCCACCATTTTACGATCTTATACCATGTACCGCCCTTTGCGGGTTTTCTTTCTTGCCGGTCTGTTGTTAATCATTCCGGGAATGATCCTGGTAGGCAGGTTTTTGATTTTTTTCCTTCGCGGAGAAGGTGGCGGTCATATTCAATCCTTAATTCTTTCGGCAGTCTTGCTGATTGTAGGCTTTCAAACCGGATTGATTGGTTTGGTTGCAGATCTGATCAGCAAAAATCGGCGGATTTTGGAGGATATTTTATACCGCTTAAAGCAGATGGAGGAGGGGGAAAGAAAGTGAGGTTTGTAATTGTTGGGCCGGTATATCCATATCGAGGAGGAATTGCCCACTATACCAGCCGAATGGCTCAAGCAGCCATTGAGGAGGGTCATGAAGTAAAGGTGATTTCATTTGCACGTCAGTATCCGCGTTTTCTTTACCCCGGCAAGTCGGATCGCGACCCCAGCCAGGAAGTCATGCGCATAGAGGCAGATTATCTTCTAGACCCCTTATATCCATGGACGTGGGAAAGAGCGATTAAAGAAATTGATAAGTTTTCACCAGAATTGGTGGTTATCCAGTGGTGGACAACGTTCTGGGCGCCTGCATTTGGGTGGATCAGTTATCGGCTTAGGAATCATATCAAGGTTGCCTTTCTGATTCACAATGTAGTTCCTCATGAAGCCAGGTTTTTTGATCCCTGGCTGGCAAAGTTGGTTTTAAGACAGGGAAATAAACATATTGTTCAATCGGAAAGCCAGCGGCAGAGACTTAAGGAATTGCTTCCCAAGGCAGATCCTGTTTTGATTGAACACCCACTTTACGATCAGTTTGCCGAAAAGAGAATGAGCAAAGAAGAAGCCCGCCGCCGGCTAGGTTTGCCCGAAGATCGTCCGGTTTTGTTGTTCTTTGGAATTGTCCGACCGTACAAGGGTCTGACCAATTTGATTGAAGCCTTGGCGTTGGTTTATCAGGAGGGTTATTCTCCCCTCTTGATTGTGGCAGGTGAATTTTGGGAGGACGTGGAAATTTATAAACGAAGAATCAAAGAGTTGGGTTTACAAGAGGCGGTTCGGATTTATAATTATTACATTCCCAATGAGGAAGTGCCGGTTTTCTTTAGCGCAGCGGATGTGTTTGTTGCGCCTTATACAGGCGGCACACAGAGCGGAGCCTTGAAAATTGCATTGGCTTTTGGTTTGCCGGTGGTGGCAAGCGAAGGGATTATCGAACGAGATAATTTAGACACGATATTGGTGTGGAATACAAAGAAGGAAGAGTTTGTAAATGTTTTTAAAGAAGCCATTTCTTTGAAAAAAAACTTGACCGGATCGAATAATCCTAAAAATTGGAACAACCTTATCTCATCCGTTTCTACTTTTGTTTAGAATTCTTCCTTCAAAGATGAAGATTTTGTTCTTGTTGACACAGGACCTTGAAAGTCCAAGCGGTTACGGAAGATATTTTCCTCTTGCAAAAGAACTGGTTAAGTTAGGACATGATGTAACCATTTTAGCTCTCCATTCGAACTATAAAAAGCTAAGTGAAAAACGAACTAACAGGGAAGGTGTAGATATTTATTATGTTTCACAGATGCATGTGCTTAAGGAGGGAAAGACAAAAAAGTATTTTTCATCACAAGAACTGGTAAGAAAGGTTTTACTTGGCAGTTTTGAGCTAACCCGAATGGCATTAAATCAAAACGCAGATATTCTTCATATCTGTAAAGCGCATCCAATGAATGGCGTTGCGGGAATTATTTTTAAGTATTTACGAAAAAAACAAGTATATTTAGATTGTGATGATTACGAAGCTGGAAGCGGGAATTTTAAGAAAAAATGGCAGAAAAGGATTGTTGAATTTTTTGAAAATTCAATTCCCTTAAGGGTTGATTTTATAACAGTTAATACAAATTTCATGAAAGAGAAGCTTATCAGAATAAATGTACCAGAAAATAAAATTTATTATCTTCCAAACGGGGTAGATAAAAATCGGTTTAGGTACCCAGGCGATGAGTCTATTAGAAGTCTCCGGGAGAAATATCAATTAGATAATAAAAAAATTGTTTTATTTGTTGGAAGCTTAAGTAAACCCAGTCACCCGGTTGATTTATTAATTCATTCCTTTGCTATCTTGAGAAAGAAGGATCCGAAAAGTCACCTTGTTATTGTGGGAGGGGGTGAAGAATTTGACAATTTGGTAAACCTAACGCAAAAGCTTGAATTAACTAATAGTGTAACTTTTACAGGAAAAATTCCGCCAGAGAAAATTTCCGCTTATTATTATTTGGCTGACATAAGCGTGGACCCTGTATTAAACGATGAATCTGCAAAAGGCAGATGTCCCTTGAAATTGTTTGAAAGCTGGATTTGTGGTGTACCTTTTGTATCTGTAGATGTTGGAGATAGAAAATTTCTATTGGGTGATCCTCCGGCGGGTCTTTTAGCAAGTACTTCAGATCCAGAAGATCTGGCAAATAGTTTGTATACAGTCTTGAGAGATGAGAATTTATCCGAAATTTTACGCCAAAGGGGGTTTAATAGAGTAAAAAATTATTACTGGGATAAAATAGCGAGGCAGCTGAATGAAATCTATATTGGAAATTTAAAGGCATATCAATAAAAAGAGTATGAAAAATCAAGTTATAGTTATCATAGTTAATTGGGACAGATCTAACGATACCATAGAATGTATCCAATCGGTTCTGAATTCTGATTATCCTTACATTCATCTTTTATTAATCGATAACGGTTCATCAGACGAAGTATTTTATAAAGTAAATCAGAGATTCCCTTACATAGAAACAATAAGACTGAAAGAAAATGTAGGTTTTGCAAAGGCGTATAATATAGGTTTTAATCATGCAATTGAACATGGTTTCACAGAAATATTAATATTGAACAACGATGTGATTATCCATCCTTCTGCTATAAGTTTTCTAATGAGTGCAAAATCTGATATAGCAGTTCCAAAAATTCTGTTTTACGAAAAAAATAATGTCATCTGGTCTGCAGGCGCAAAATGGAAAAAGTTTCCCCCAAGAGTGATAATTGATGGATTCAATGAGAATGATAATCCAAAATATAATCAAGAAAAAATTTTGCAATTTGCAACAGCTTGTGCGTTATTGGTAAAAAGCGAGGTAATATCGAAAATTGGAGGGTTCGATGAAGATTATATTAGTTACTTTGAGGATTATGATTTTACCTGCAGAGCAAGTAGAGCTGGGTATAAAATAGCTTATGTACCTAAAGCAATTGTATTTCATAAAGTTTCAAGGAGCCTAGGGGAAAATTCTTACGCGAAATGGTATTATTTGGGTAGAAATTCATTTTTGTTTTATAAAAAAAATAATTTCCCCTTATCTTTTTCGTTTTATTTTTTAGTCTGGGTGTTGTTGAGGGAATTATTCAAAATGAATTTTCGTTCAATAATTCCTTTTGTAAGAGGAGCATTTTTTGCAATTAGGGAAATTAAAGGATGAGGTCTTTCAAATTATGGAATATGTAAGATGTGACGTGTGTGGATCAACAGAATACAGGTATTTCATGCGACGGGTCGATCGTTATAGTGGTGAAGTTTTTCAATATGTAAAATGTAAAATATGTGAATTGATTTACCTTAATCCAAGGCCTTGTAGAGAGGAAATTATTAAGTATTATCCAAACGACTATGAAGCATTTGACATAGAAAATCTAAATAATCCTAGTATAAGAAATAATAATATTTTGCAATTGAAATATGTGGAAAAATATGTAACGAATAGAGGCAAATTACTTGATATTGGATGTGGAATGGGAGGATTTTTATCCATTGCCAATGAGAGGGGTTGGTTTGTAAAAGGGATTGAGCCAAATCCAGTTGCTTCTGAAATTGCAAGAATTTATCTCAAGATTGATGTGCTTAATGGCAATTTACAGGAAATAAGTCTTCCAAAAGATTATTTTGACGTGATAACTTTTTGGGATGTTCTGGAGCATTTGTATAATCCAAAAGAAACTCTAAAGATTTGCTATAACTTACTGAAAGATGGTGGCTTCCTAATATTCTCAATTCCAAATATTAACAGCTTTGACCGTTTTTTTTTCGGCAACAAATGGATTGGCTGGGATGCACCACGTCATTTCAATTTGTTTTCTGAAAGACATGTCAGTAAAATACTTGAGGAAACCGGATTTGATTTGATGGACAGAAATTGTATTAGTGGAGGCAAAGGCTCTTTTTACCTAAGCATGATGAGTGTGTTGGAAGAATCCCAAACTAAGAGGTTCAAAAAAATTAGCAAAATGATAGATTTTCTATTATTCCCTTATCGAAAGTTTTCTTATTTATTAAAAATGGGACCCATAATTAATTATGTGGCAAAAAAAAATAATAGCATTAAGTTTTAAAGAATATGATTTTCCGTCACAAAAAAAGTGGTGGATCATTGTATTTTTGTTACTTATTTGTGCTGTTATCTTAAGATTTTGGGGAATAGAAAAAGAAAGCGTTTGGATTGATGAGGCTTATTCTATATTTTTGGCAAATCATTCTTTCCAAGAAATTATTCAGGGAACAATTGCCGATCAGCATCCGCCGTTATATTATTTACTGTTAAGTATTTGGCTGCAAGGTAGTAATTCGGTTGTCCTAGCAAGATCATTTTCTGCAATACTGGGTGTTTTTTTTGTTTTTCAAGCCTTTGTTTTTTCAAAGAAAGTTCTAAATGACATCGCGGCTATAGAAGTTGGCTTCTTGATAACTATATCTCCGTTTCATATATGGTATTCACAAGAAGCGCGAATGTATATGTTATTAGCGGTTTTAGTAATGGGATCAATGTGTCAATTTTTTTTGATTTTGGAGGGCAAAAACAGATTAATTTCATATACTATATTAACAATACTGGCACTCTATACCCATTATTTTGCAATATTCATTTTATTGACTCAATTTTTTGTTATTTTAATCCTGAGAATTAATTCATTGATAGCAAGAAAACAATTTCTGATCAGTTTATTGGGTATTTTTGTCGTTCTGGTGATTTTCTTGCCATGGTTACCAATTGCATTTTACCAAAGTCAAAGCCATCCATTGGTATGGATAGAAAAATTGAGTTTACAAACCTTTTTAGACACTTTCCTAAGAATATTATTTGGGAGTGGCTTTCTATTATTGCCACCTTTGCTAAGATCTATCACGTTTATAGTAATAATTTTATTGATTGCTTATACTGTATATAGAGAGATTATAAAAAATAATTATAAAGATTTATTTTTTATAGCCATACTTATTTGGGCATTTGCACCATATCTTATGGTTTCAATTATTTCTGTAAGATCTCCAATTTTCCAATATAAGCAATTTCTGTTTTTAATCTTTCCCATTTTATTGCTGTATATTTGGGTATCCCACAAAAAACGAGAATGGATTAGATTGCTTATGATTGCTGTAGTAGTATTCTTTTCGGTAATTTTCTTATTGTTTCAACAATCTACAACGACCAAAGATAATTGGAAAGGATTAGGAGGGTACCTAAATCAAAAGGCAGAATTACAAGACGGCATATTTTGTAATCCAGCGGCTTCTAAATTACCATTATCATTTTACATAAAAAAAAGTTTTGACATCAGAGGGTATCCTTTAGATTATGATATTCTTAAGGGGGGATGGGAAGGCGAAAGAATATCTCAAAGAAATATTCATGAGATTATCAATGGTTATCCTTTTGACAGAAAAAGAGTCTGGTTGATAGAATTTTTCCCAGAATTATGGGATCCTGATAAGTTAATAAGAAAATCATTAAATAAAAAATGTGTGATGGAAGAAGAGCAATATTTTGGAAACATTACACTTACTTTATATCGAGATTGTCATGATGAATAAACTAATAGTTAACTTTTACAATAAATTACTTGAAATATCAAAAAATAGAAAAATTATAAAACTTACAGCGGTTTTGCTTATAAGTTTCAGCTTAATAGTGATGTTTCTCATTAGTATCAAGGGTATAAACAATTTAAATTTTCAAAGAATCTCATACCTTAGTTACCAATATATATTACTTTCTATACTTCTATACCCTCTAGGAATGATTCCTACAGCAATAGCATGGCATTATACTATAAAGTCCTTAGACGTTAATTTACCTTTTTTGACAAATTTAAAAATCTATCTACTCACTTTATTCCCACGGCATTTACCTGGTTTTGTGTTCTTTCTCGGCAGTCGAACTTTGTTGTATGATGAGATAGGTATATCAAAGGTTAAAATAATTTCAGCAACTTTTTTGGAGAGTGTTTTGTTAGCTATTACTGGGCTTGTTATTACTCTGATGTTCCCCGTTTTGGGAATTCAGTACGGTCAAATTAATAATATTGGGTTATACATTATTGTTGTGATTTCTGTTGTTATTATTGGTGTTTATTTAGTTCGTAAAATAAGCAAAAATCAAAATGTAGAAGTCCTAAATAGTATTAAAAAGATAAACTTCTCAAAATTGTTTATAGCGGCGTGCTGGATGATGATTGCTTGGTGTGGAGGGGGTATTCTCCTTTTTATATTAGCCAAATCACTTGTTGTTGTTGAGGCAAAGAATGTGGTGTTGATAATTGTTATGTGGGGGCTTTCTGGATCTATTGGCATTATTATTGGGTTTGGCATTCAAGGATTGGGGATTAGGGAAATCACGTTGGGTTCTTTATTATCCCTTATCTTTCCTCCTATGATTTCATTTTCATTAGCAATAGGGTTTAGGTTGGTATTGATTATTGGAGAAGTATTATGGACGAGTGTCTTTTATTTCTATAATTTCCTCCTAAAGAGAGCAAAAATCAATTAGGGAATAACCAAAGGCTGTAATTCGATGTTTGTGTGTTGAATTTTTTCGTCAACTGTAATTACAGCATATTCAGGATTTTCAGAATAATATCTTGCTGGTATATAAGACCCTCCAATTGTACGAACCATCACTAAATAGTTACCTGGAAGAACATTAGAAAAATTGAATTTGCCTGTACTTTCGTCTACTATTGCCTGAATAGTATCTCTGTTCTCAGGTGAAACAGACCTAACATCTTCAAGATCCTCATTCTTTAACTTGATTAGGTAGATAGCATCGTCATCAGCAGGGAGAAAGCTTGTTGGATCACTCACAATTAGGAAACCCTGCACGTTTCTTAATCCTTCGGGTAAATCTGTAATTTTTTGATTAGGCAAAGTTGAAGCTTCCTTAGTGGAATTGCAGGATGACAATATATTAACAATTATGAATGAAATCACTAACAATAGACATGTTTTTCGCATCAATCAATGGCTCCTGTTTGAAATGCGGTAGAGTAACCCATCTCATACTGGTGAGATGGGTTACTCTGGAAGATTTGGCTTAAGGAGGTAACTTATCTGTTGAATGCATTGTAGCTCATGGACCAGTCTCCTGATGTGGAAGCCATTTGGGCAGGATTATTGAAATTTACAATGCAAGCAATTTGAGCACCAGATGCATTCGCGGTTACAGTTACTCCACCTTGATATCCATTGGGTAAAAAGGCTTCACCCGGAGTAAATTTTTCTAACGTTTTACCAGGATCCAAGACTGGAGTATCATAAGCGTTACTAGTATATCGATCATATTTGATATTTAATGTCGTTGGAACAGTCCCGATATTTTGGCAGGTAAAAGAGGTGTTCCATCCGTAGTAGGATTTCATCACGCTTGGAATTCCTACCGTTGATGTACCATTCCCAATCGCATTATAGGTTTGTGCTTGAGAGCCATTTGCTGCGTTTACAACGGCAACTACAGGTAATGAAGAGGAGGTTATTGTAGCACCAAATAGTCCTCTGCTAGGATGTGTGGAAGGCATATACAATAGACACCCCGGTGTAGCATCCGTCAGATTACAGGTAGAAGCAGGAGTTGAGTCGCTGTAAGTGACTGTTACAGTGGTGTTACCCGATCCAATTTTTCGAATATTTATACTACTGTTCCAGCCATAGTAATTTGTATACAGTGCTGGAGTATAAATCTTTGCTGATCCCGAAGAAACGCCGCTATAAGACTGAGTATTACCACCTGCAGGTGCGCTTTGATTGTCAACAGCTACAATGTTTTCAACGGAAGATGTGATCTCTGCAGAACCGTTACAGCGGGTCGAAGTTGTAAAACCCGTTGGAGTTTCGTTTTTGAGAACAAAATGACGGGCTGCTTTTGGTTTTATAGTCGCGCTTAGGGTGCCTGTTGCTCCGTTTTCGCATTTAATGGTTACCGTAACAACAGTGTCGTTTGAACCAGTATTTTGAACTGAGATCAAACTATACCAGCCATAGTAGTTGTATACAACTGCTGGTAAATAGAAGGTTTTTGCTGCTTCAACACTGGAAAAACCGGAATAGCTCCCATTAAAGTTCACTGTTCCTTGTCCCACTAGATTCGCAATTGCAACGATTCTGCCTGTTGCTCGAACTTCAACCGAATAACGCCCCGCAGGCAATTGTGAACTTGGAATTCCGGGAACATAAATTTCAAAAGACTCTCCCGGATTTAGTGTAAACGGATTGGGTTTCCCTGAGTTTAATGAAGTTGGAGTTCTCGTTGTTCCATCTTCCCCTATAAAGTCGATAGTTACCGTAACGGGAGAACTATCTATATTTTGAATGGTAAAAGATGCCACATCAGTCGTGCCCAATTGTGCATAAACTGGCTGGGATACCCCCAATATCAAAACAAAAATAATCGCAATTAGAAATGGCTTAAGAAGTTTCATTTTTCCTTCTCCTTTTGTTTTGTATTTTTCTAATTTGTATGATAAGACTGGCTTAATATTTTTGCAATACCACTTTTGTATTACACATCAGAAAGAGTTTAGAGAAAATGGAATTATAGTAGTTTCTTCCTGTCTAATCCTCATTTTGAATTGAGAGTGTTGAAAAACTAAAACTGGTAACCATATATAGGGGTGAAAACAACCATTTTTCGTGTAGGGCTATGCTATTTATGACTTTTTTAATACCCTCTTTGAATTGTTATTTTATAATTAAACCACCATTCATTCACCGTGGGGAAATATGCTCAAGCGCTTCATGATCCTTCTCTCCCTGACTCTTCTCCTGACCGCCTGCCGCGTGCTCCCGGAGCCGACGCCTGCACCGCTTCCGACCCTGGAACTGCCGGTTCTCCCGTCCCCCGCTACACCCACCCCTTTCCCTTCCCCTACGCCCCTGCCCAGCCCAACCCCCTTGCCTTCCCCCACCCCAACGCCAACCCTGCCTCCCTTCATCCTGCTGGATCAGGCTCCGCTGTTTGCCCCGCCCTTTGCCCACCCTGAGCCGGCCTGTGGGTGGATGGGCTTAGCCGGGCAGGTCTTTGACGAGGAAGGCCGGCCGCTGAATGGCATCATCGTTGCGGTGGTTGGCAATGTGGCCGGTACGGATGTGGACACTTTGGGATTTACCGGCCTGGCTCCGGCCTACGGCCCCG
>Ga0068706_1001311_pt1 | contig 10297 bp, 14 predicted proteins | sample YNPMSBMetaG_FD_65632 | JGI IMG/M metagenome (GOLD analysis project Ga0068706, IMG submission 65632) | Anoxygenic and chlorotrophic microbial mat microbial communities from Yellowstone National Park, USA - YNP MS-B MetaG | ecosystem: Environmental > Aquatic > Thermal springs > Hot (42-90C) >...
TATAATCCTTGAACAGTAAAACCTTCTTGTTTTCAATCTTATCTCTTACAAATCTCAAAGCCTGCCAACCTAAATCATATGCTTTATCAATGTCAATCCCTGCCCCATCAGCTTGCTTTTGCAATCGGTTATTCCTATGAATTTCAAAACAATCAATTCCTACCAACCGTATCTTATATCGCTGCGAATCATAATAAAACTCATAAGTATCTCCATCAATAACCCGGGTTATAGTAACCCAACAAGAGTCGTCGTAAACTGGATTTTTTGTCTGAGCTTGCGCTAACCCTAATAGGGTTATGAAAAACAAAGGCATTAGAAATATTTTTGCTTTCATATCAATTAACCACCTTTGTTTCCATATACTTATCATCAAACACCCCCAACTCCCGATAGTAATTAAATGAATGGTCAGTAAGATTACGACACATTCTGACAGCCACACCGATTATACGGAAATTATCGAATGAAGTTATATTTATAATTGGATAGTTTTTGTTCGCAGACAATAGAGATACTTGCCCATCAAGAACTTGCAATCGTTTAATAAGATAGTTACCATTGAGATAACAAATCACTATACATCCGTTAGTGGGTTTCCGTTTAAAGTCGCCAATAATTACATCGCCCGGGGCAAGAAGAGGCACCATTGACTCTCCGCTTACTTCTACAATGAATGGTGACTCAATGTCTGCAACAAGTTTTTCAGGAAGGTCAACATACTCCATTCCATCAGCAAAGGGCGTTCCCTCGCCGCATTGGAAATTAGAGATAAATTTGGGAACTCTTATCCAAACCTTAGGAACTGTGATAACCATTTAAACACCCTTTTTTGTGATGATAACTTGGTTTTTATTTTTTCAACTTTTAAAAGAGCAATTTATAAATTTGCAAATGAATTTGCAAAGAAATTGTTTTGAAATTGTTTGAAAATTATCAAAAAACTCTTTCAAAAAATTTTAAAAAACTCATAGCATTTTCCTCACTTTGTTCAATGGCAATCTCTACTGCTCTTTTTGCTGCTTCTAATAATTCTTTTGCTTTCCTTCTTGCTTCATGAGATTGCTGAACTAATGAGGCAATTTCTTTCTGAGTTGAAAGTGGAAGCAAAGGGACAATAACTTCTTTGAGGGTTTCTTGATTTAATCTTTGCTGGACACTTCCTCTACTATTTTTTATCATTAAATTAACCCCTAAGGGACTTCCAAGGAATAATGCAAGATAATACGAATTTAATTTTTGTTGGTCAAACCTGAGCCTTATTAGATTATCACTTATTGTCCCTCCTTCACATTCTTTTGGAATTCTTGCTGCTAAACCAATTGTTCCTACCCTCGTTACTACCACATCTCCTTCTTTAGCCTTTTTACTTTCAATTTGATCTTCAGGAGAAATATAGACTAAATTGTCCGTGTTAATAGTTCCGTTTTTCAAGTCAGTGCCCCTAATATAAGGCATTCCTTCTGACTTATCTACATATTTTTCTGAATATTGACCAGTAGTAACTTCAACGAAATTGAGTTTTTTAATTGGTTTTGCAGAATAATTCTTTATAATATATTCTTCAACCTCTTTAAACGCAGGCTGGAAATATTCAGCATCTATTCTATGAACAGAGAAGGCATCAGAAAGATTAGCGGTATAGGTTTTTTCGTTTTTTGGCTTAAAATCTTTAAGTCCGAGCTCTTCTAAAAGAAGGTTTTCGGCTTGGGAATAAAGATACTCACTCTTTCTAACTTGATTTATTGCACTAATAGATAATGTTTCAATTTTTTCTTGAAAGTTTTTAGATGGCTCAAAAATTAAAAGATTTCTTATATCATCTGCAACAACAGTCTCTTGAGAAGTCATCATTTTTATTCTGTCTAATTGAGAACTGCCATATTTACTATTTAGAAAAACCCAAACAAAATAAGAAGACAAACCACTAATTTTTGCTCTGATTAAATTTGCACTAATAATTGAGCTAACATATTTTTTATCAATAATTCCTATCTTCCCAACATAGCCACGAACACTAATAATTAGATCTCCTTCTTCTACAATAGTCTTTGGAAAGCAGGAAGCATCCTCTAGAGAAATATAATCTTGACTTTGATTTTGAACAAATCCCTCCTGGACAATATCTTCGCCTTTTAAAACTAAAACACCTTCTTTACGATATTCCAAATTGTAAAATGTTGGATATCTATACAATAAGGTTATATAATTTTTTAGTAGTTTTGCTCCTAACTTTATTAAGTTATGCTTAATTCTTAAAAAATGTGGTTTGTAAAATTCTGCAGAAAACCTTTTCGCCCCTTCAAGTCCCGATAATTTTATAACGCTAAATACTGCCATCTTTTCATCTCCAGAAATCCAAGCCTTGTTCTTTAGCAAACTTAATGAAAGCCTCTGCTATTTCGTCTAAATCGTGGTCAATTACCGGGTGGCCGTGTTCATCTAAAACAAAAGAACCGTCAGAATTTTTCTTGTATCTATACTCCCCGCCTTCATCTTTAACAGGCTTTTCATTAACTGCAAAGAAAATTGGATAGTCCACTTCCTTCATAACTTTCCCATCTAGCCAATATTTCTTAAAAGATTCAGAAATTCTTTCCTCATTTAAAACTAAACTAATTTGCCCTGCCAAAGTTCTTTGAGAAATTTCTTGAATAAGTTTATTTAATTTATTTTGTAATACCTTCATCTCTTTTTTCAAATCAGTTTTCCTTATAGTATCTGCATATTCCAACTCCTCCTCCTTTTCTCTCAACGCTTCATCTAATTCCGATTTTTCCTGAACTAAAATGGCAAGAAGTTTCTTTCCTTTGTCTTCTTCTTCTATCTCTTCTGATTCTTCGTTTTCAACCTTTTCCACAAACAGTTCACCAATATCTTCCCTGCTTTCAAAATAAGTTTCCAAAAATGAATTTAATTCTTCTGGTATTTCTTCTTCGTCTACTGCACTATCCCAAGTTAAATTCTGATATTTTTCTTTAAGATTCTCAAAAAACCTTTCCCATTCGCCCTCGTATTTTAGCCTTATCTGTTGAATGTTTTCTTTTTCCTCATCTGTATATTTTTGTAAGAACAAAACACTAGTTTTTGTTCCAGTATGAGGCTTAAAAGTATTTACGTGCAAACCCACCACTGCTAAAATCCGTGCCTCGTCAATAATAAACCTGCGTATATATTCAGCGTTTGTATTATTAAGTAGGCCTTGAGGCAAAACTATCGCCATTCTCCCACCTGGTTTTATAAATTGAAGAGAACGTTCTAAAAAAAGGATATGTCTACCAATTGCATTTATCCATCTTCCATTTCGCTCAGCCAGCTTATAAAGTCTTAAAATATCTCTTTCTTTAACTGTTCCAGCAAAAGGCGGGTTGGTCATTAAAACATCAAAATCAAAATATTGAAAGTTGCTTTGATTTTCATTGTCTTTTTCCGGGTCATTGGGGAATCTTAAGAGCCTACCTCGTAAACCCGATTTGGTTTCATCATCCCAAGTATGAGGAGCTAATGAATTATCTTTATAAATATGGGATTTACCATCCCCAACAATAAGATTAATTGCCTTAGCTATCTTAACTGCTTTCTTGGCAAAATCAATTCCATATATTTTATATTGAGCAAAATTCCTTGCTTTCTCTGGCAAAGGCTTCCCACTTATAATTCCACCAGCTACCCACATTACTGAGTGTAAAAGAAATCCAGCGGACCCACAAGCAGGATCTATGACAAACTCATCTGCTTTGGGATTAAGCATTTTAACCACCATATCTTCAACTGGCCGAGGGGTGAAAAATTGTCCCTCTTTCTTCTTTGAAACTTGTGGTATTAGATATTCAAAAGCATCATCTACAATTCGCAAATTGGAATTAAATAACTTTATTTTTTCCAAAAAAGAGACACAAACTTTTAAATGTTCACTTCTTAATTCAATTTTATCTGTTGGCTCAAAGACCCCTTGCCATTCTCTTTTAGCACCTTCTAAAAGATTCGATATGGCTTTTTTAACTTGTTCTGAACTTCTGTCTCCAACAAAAAATTCCAATTGATACGAAGCATTATTGACCCCTTTCCATTCATCGTAAAGTTTGGCATAGATTAACTTAAAAACTTCCTCAAATGGGTCTACTCCCGCATTGCCTAAAACTAGTTCTTCCAGATCCAGCAATATCTTTTTAAGAGTTGTCTTGCCTTGTTTTAACTCATCGTGTTCTTCTAGCCATTTAAGAGTCCATCTTTCAGTTAAAATGTCCCTTAGTGTTTCCGTGACTTTAGGTATCCTTGGAATTTCCACAAAAATATTAGGCTCTTCACGGTGAAGCCTTATCATTTCGTTTCCATTGGACCAAACACCTATCGGTGCACCCTCTGCGTTACAATAACTCTTTAATTGCTCTAATCCAGCGGTTCTTTGAGGTCTTTTTATTTCAAAAATTATGTATGGATGGCTCAAATCAGGGTGAAGAACAACAATGTCTGATAAGCCTGAATCTCTGGAACCAAAATATACAACTCTTTCAACATCTATCCTCTCTTTCGGGTAGTTGTATTCATTCAATAATCTATGAATCCAAAGTTGTCTTACAATTTCCTCAGGCTTAGCGATTTTATATTTATCTTTTATCAAACAATTAACAAAAAACTTTCCATCCCGTTCAATAATAGAATCTTCTATAGCATTAATTTCAATATTTGTAAAAAGGTCTATTCCGTGCTTAATATCACCAGATGAGAAAATTTTATTTATCTTTGAATGAACAAAACCAGTCATTTTAATTTTCCTTTTTTATAAGCCCAATTTTACAATTTATTGGTTTCCTTCTTCACCTCAGGCGCTTTTTCCGGTGTTTCTTTTAGATATGGAACAGAAACGGTTTTATCTACAGGTTTAATCCAAGCAATCTCATCTTCCCTAGGTCGTTCCACAGCCACCGGTCCTAACTTCTCAATCTCTTCGCGGGAGACAAACTTCTCTAATAATTTGAATAAAAGCTTGTTCTGAGATTCAAGCTCGTTTACTTTTCGCAACAAATATTCAATCTCAGCCGTCCTTTTTAAATCTCTTTGTGCATCATATCTCATTTCACCTTCGCCAGTAAAAAGCCAGTTCCAATTTATTCCGGCACAATACGGGAAAATTTTTGAAATATCAATAGTATTTCTAAAACGCCAATTTCTAATTGTATTAGGATTAACATTCACCTTTTGAGCCAGATCTTTGGTGGTCTTCACCTCGAAAAACTTTATTAACCTGTCAATTATTTCATTTGCATCAAACATTTTTTCCTCAAAAATTAAAATTTTAACAAAAACATTTGGATTTTATTTTTTTTTGTTTTAATTTTGTATTTGTTAAAATTAAAAACGAAACAAAAAAGAGAAATGAAAAAACAATTGTCAAAAGAATTAGAAAGAAAAATTAAAAATAGAAACACATTCCCCACTAAAAGAAATCCACTAATATTAATAAATTCCATTCGCTTATCTCAATTGCTATTTTACAACATAATTTTAAAACAAATTGCAAACAAAATTATAAAGAAAATTACAAAATTCCAAATTTTTATTTCAATTTTAATTAATGACTACTCAAAATTGAAATATTTGTTTGCATTTTCAAATCATTCTGGGGGGAATCTATGAATAGAAAATACTTTCCGCGCGGCGCTGTTAAATCTTTATCCCGGAAACTTGGAATATCTACTCAGGCTGTTTACCAACGATTGAAACGGGGTGACGAAGATACGATTGACCTTCTCGAAAAAATTATTCAATCTATTATCCAATCTCAACAAGAACAAAAACAACGCGCTCGAATGAAATATGATTTTTTGAGAAAAATTGCTTCATATAAAAATGGATTATCGTAGGTATACAATTAACGAACTGGCACGACTGACCAACACAAGCAGACATCTGCTCTATGATTGGGTCCGCCGTGGCTATCTCGTTCCTACTCAAATCTCCGGGACTCGGAAAAAATACTCAATCGATGCGTTCCTTCGTGCCGAGAAACTTGCCCGCGAAGCAGCATCTAAATCAATCGCCGAAGCGTTCGTGCGAAAACCGACCCGGAATGGTAGAATCCCTGATGAGTTCTTTGATAACATTGAAAGGTATATATAATGGTGGTAAAAACCCCCTTGAGGCAGGAGGAACAAAGAAAACCCATCAAGGGGGCGACACCATCGAAGCATGTCACACAAAATTAAGGAGATTTTATGAAAACTCCAAATGCAAAACCGAATTTAGGGGAATCCCCTATCGACACAATGACAAAAGAGCTTTTGCTCGACCTCCGCGACGAACTGAATGTTTTGAAAGAATTATTTTCGCTGCGTGAAGATGTTGGCTTTTCGACTCGCTTTCTACTGAACGCTCGCATTGCACAACTGCCACAACGAATCTGTGAGAAAATTTATGAGGCTACCGATGAGGCTCTCGCCGATTCGGTCGATGCACAAATTAAAACAACTATGGAAAGAACTGAACGATTAATCACTTCCCTTTACAACAGATTGAAAGGAGGTAAACAAGAATGAGAATCCTAACTTTCGAGGAAAAACTTAAAATCGTTGAGACGTTGAAGTCTCTAAAAGAACGATACAACAGCTTGTTCAAACTCGACGATGCTCTCGCAAATCTTCTCAAAGATTTTTACTCTCCGAAGCACCCAGGACACAAACAGCCGGGATATTTTACACACATTTTCTCAACTTTTCTTACAGACCCGGCGTTCTCGCCTGATGAGAAATTAAAATTGTTCGAAACTCTTGTCGCAGTTTTAGAAAACGCAATAGAACAACAACGTATCTCGCTTCAACAGAAACTCGACCGAATCCAAATCCAAATCGCTGAATCTGATGAATTCGAGGTGCGCTAATATGCTTGCAAAGAAGCATTGTAAAGGTATCATCACGAGAAATAATAACTGGGCTATCGCTGCCAATGACATTCTCATTGAAAAACACGAAATAAAATCTTTGTTTAACAAATCAAAGGAGACTAAAAATGACTACAAATTTAATTAACAAAAAGAGAGAAGAATATCTTGCTCTCGCCGGGCAACTTGCAATTTTATGCAAAAATCTGCTGGATATCAAAACTGATATCCTGCTCAAAGAAGATCCAACTCAAAGAATAAAGGAATTTGAGCAAAAGGAACAGCGGACACTGGATTATATGCGTCGACTTATTGAAATCTATTCTGACCAACCTGTGCAATTTATCTCTTTGAAAGGAGGGGATTATGCGCAACTTTGAGGTTATCAAACCATTCCTGAATTTCTCTGGCCTTGATTTACCAACAGTGTATCGTTCGAAAATTGAACGAGAACGATATTACTTCGCAAACATTGATGGCCAGTTCGTGCGTATGCCATCGGTCACAACAATTCTACAACACGTTATGCCGATGGAATCTTGGCTCATCCAATGGATAGCCAAATGGGGATACGAAAGAGCAATCGAAAAACGCAATCAGGCAGCACACTATGGAACACTCTTCTCAATGTGTGTTGCTGAGTTTTTAAAGAAGGCCGAGTTCGACCTTGAGGCGTTAGAGGTTATCCTTGATGGATACCGATATAATAACAAAATTGATTTCCCAACTGATTTTTGGGAAGTCAAGCTCCGCGAAGACTTATATGCTATCTCTGAATTTTTCCAAGATTATCAATTTGATCCAATCTTTGCTGAATTGCCTCTTGTTTCCAAGAAGTATGAATTCGCTGGAACCGTTGACGCAGTCGGCTGGCTGACCATTGGGTCTGGTATGAACGGAAAAATTCTCAAAAGAGATATCGTGCGAAATAAAGACAATGAAATTGTTGAGAACAAAACCCGGAAGGTTCTTGCAATCATTGATTGGAAAACTGGCAAACACGGGTTCTACCGTAGCCACGAAGCGCAGTTGCATATGTATAAGCTTTTGGTTGAAGAGAACTTCCCTGAAATCGCAGAGAAATACGAAATCAGACTCTACAATTGGGCACCAAAGGAATGGGAGAATGAAGATGACGCTAAATATACTTTCAAAGACCAAACCGAAAGCAAAGAAGCGTTAAAGATTTTGAACTACATCGCACTTTTCAAAGTTGACCACAAAGATTACGAGCCAAAGATAAAAATCATCAACGGAAAACTTCGCATCAATCAAAAGAACGGAAACCTTCGCATTATGCCTTACAAAGAAATTCTCGCCCAGAGAAATAACAATAGCAACAGCAAAGAAGAACAATCTCTCGAACCAAACGCAATTCCCGCAAACGACCTACCCGAGGATGTACTTACAGCAATCGGGTCAATTTTTGAAAACTTAAAACAAAAGGAAGGAGAACAACAATGAACCAAATCCAAACTGCCCCCGGAAATGGACTGGAAGTCCTTGCCAGCGTAAAAAAGCAAATAGATATGCTGGCAGACCAATGTCGGAATGTTGTCATCTCCGACGCTCAAAGCCTTGAAAGAGCAAAATCTCTCGCAAAACAAGCAAAACTGATTGAAAACTATATCGAAGACAAAAGGAAAGAACTAACTAAACCTATACTCGATAGGAAAAAGGCAATTGATGACCTCGCAAAATCACTCACCAAAGAACTTACAGAAGCAGTGAAACATCTCCGTGAACAAATTCTATTCTACGAACAGGAACAGGAACGGAAACGACTTGAAGAACTCCGCAGATTAGAAGAAGAGAGAAGAAGAAAAGAAGAGGAACTTAAACGAATGCAAATGGAAGGTAACATTGAGCAGATTGAACATATTGAAAAACTCGCCGAGATTGAAACAAAAGCAGCTGAACTATCAGAAAAATCAAAAAACCTTCGTGAAGTTTGGACATTCGAAGTTGTTGACATATCACTGGTTCCAAGAGAATATCTGGTTCTTGACGAAACAGCAGTGCGTAGGGCAATTCAAAATGGCGTGCGTGAAATTCCGGGATTGAAAATATTCAAAAAGGCTCAATTGGTAATCAAATAAAGAAATATCGAAGGAGGCAAAATATGAACGGAATGAAGTTTCGGGTCTGGTTGGACAAGACAAAGGCAATGATTTACCCCGAGTCAACAGGAACACCATTGGTGTTGATACAAGAAGGCTATGTAAGAAGATTTGATTACAACATAAAAACTAACGAATATGATTTACTTTCTCTTGGTGAGCCCTACACAATATTTTTTTCGACGCTATATCGAGACCGAAACGGGAAGTTAATTTACGAAGGTGATATCGTGAAAGATGTTATAGGTGAAGATTATTACCTGATACAATTTGGCCTCATTGATGGATTTTACGGCGTAAGACTTCCTAAATTCGATAAGGTGCAAGGCATCCACTATCTCGCCCAAAGAGTTATCGTTGCTGGAAACATAAAAGAAAATTACAAAGAATTTACTTCTCGATCAAAACCACAATTCCCCAAAAATGGAGGTAAAACTATGAAGTATATAATATTTAAAAATTCAGACCTTGCCTCACCCTTCCGCTACCGGGATTTGGAAAAATTTTTCGAAAATGACCCAGATTTAAAGGAGATGCTTATTCAATGGGGAAATCTGCCACGGGAATATAATCCCGATGATATAATCCCGAGTGAACTCTGCATTTTCGAGGATGGCGAAATTTACCTTTGGGACTCTATAACCGGATGTATGGTTGACACTCCACCGCTTGGTTATGGTTCCTTTGAGGAATTTGCAGAAATTTATGAATCATTGGAGGTTAAATAATGAAATCGACCGATATTCTTCCTACTGAAACTTTACAATCCTTATTCAAAGCTATTGATTTGCTTATTGAAATTCTCGATGCTAATCACCGACGGCATTCGAGCGTGAAAAATTATGGCTATCTCATTACTCTTAAACAAATTAAAGCAAATTTTTCTGAAATTATTTCAAATTATTTGGAGGTGAAAAATGGGACTCGGAAAAATTGAAACTCAAAGATTTCATTATGTTTCTTTTGATAACGAAAATGGAAAATTCGAATATCAAAACGAATTTTTCGATTATATCGAGGGTGAATTCCTCGGCGTTGGTTCTCACGAGTTTACTTTTAAAAATCGCTCGCAAAAGAAATTTGACATCTTTCTTTTCGATGAAGGAAAAATCTATCAAGTACAATTCGGCTTTTATACTTGGCTTACTTATCGCTTAATGAACCAGCTTCTCAATATCTCCAAAAAGAACACTCGTATTCGCATAATCTTGCAAAAAGATTCTGACGGTAACCAAAAGGTTTTTGTTAAGGGAAATGGCACATTCTTGAAATGGAAACATAAGGAGCTGAATAAAAAACT
>Ga0068706_1001317_pt1 | contig 10240 bp, 8 predicted proteins | sample YNPMSBMetaG_FD_65632 | JGI IMG/M metagenome (GOLD analysis project Ga0068706, IMG submission 65632) | Anoxygenic and chlorotrophic microbial mat microbial communities from Yellowstone National Park, USA - YNP MS-B MetaG | ecosystem: Environmental > Aquatic > Thermal springs > Hot (42-90C) >...
TGATCTTCAAAAAATTCGACTATCTGGGTATCAGAAAGGTCTTTGAGAAAGGTTTGCTCATCACGGAGGATACAATCTTGAAAGATGAAAACGCCGTCGCACTTCCAGTCTGGCTATTCTTCAGCATGTTGAGCGAGGAATAGCTCATGTGCGCAGACGTTGGACGGTGAATATGTCAAGTGTTGACAGATCGTACGCTTTTGAATAGAATTTAGCTAAATAACCTTTCATCACGGAGGTGTTGAAATGTCTCTGGTCGTGTACTTGGATGGACAGTTTCTAAAGAAAGAAGAAGCGCGCATTTCAGTCTTCGACAGGGGAGTTCTCTACGGCGATGGCATCTTCGAAGGCATAAGGGCGTACAACAACCGCGTTTTCAAATTGAAGGAGCACATCGACAGACTCTACGAATCTGCGAAGGCGATACTGCTGAACATCCCCATCGACAAACAAGAGATGATGAACGTCGTTCTTGAAACTCTGAGGCGAAACAATTTGAGAGAAGCTTATATCCGCCTGGTCGTGACGAGGGGTGAGGGGACCGATTTGAGTTTGGATCCAAGAAAATGTCCCAAGCCCACGATCTTCTGTATCGCCATGCCATTGGCTTTGTTTCCCCAATCTCTCTACGAAGAAGGCATCGAGGTCGTGACCGCATCCACGAGGCGCAACTTGAACGAGGCAACCAGTCCGAGGATAAAGTCACTGAACTATCTTAACAACGTACTGGCGAAGATAGAGGCAAACCTCTGTAACGTCCCAGAGGCGATCATACTGAGTCAAGAGGGGTACGTAACCGAAGCGACCGGTGAGAACGTGTTCATAGTCAAGAAAGGAAAGCTCATGACTCCTCCCGTTTACGCAGGCGTCTTGGAGGGCATCACGCGCAACACGGTGATGGAGCTGGCAAAAGAGGAAGGCATCACTGTGCAGGAGAGCTTGTTCACAAGGTTCGATCTCTACAACGCCGACGAATGTTTCTTGACGGGCACGGCGGCGGAGATAATGCCCGTCGTGAAGGTGGATGGGAGGATCATAAGCGATGGCAAACCAGGTCCCATCACAAAGATGTTGATGAGAAAATTCAAACAGTACGTGCTCACAGACGGTCCGTTCATATTCGAATGAAACGTCTTAGGAAAACAAAGTGGGACCGAGGGTCCCACTTTCAAATCTTTATTCCCTCGAAGTTCTCCTTTATGACGTTCAACAGCCTCATGGCCTCGTTCACACTATCGAAAACCACCTTGAGCTGAGCGAAGAAGTTCTGTATCGAAGAACTGATCTCCTCGGCCGTTGCGGAACTTTCTTCAGATATCGCGAGCAAGTTCTGTATGCTGCTCGTGATGTTTTGGAGGTTCGCAGACTGACTGCTGAGAGTTTCTATCAGGCTCGAGAGCTTGTTGGAAATGCTGGATATCACATCGCTGGATTTTTTGTTCCTCTCGGAGCTTTCGAGCAACCTCTTCGACTGCTCCATCATCTCGTTGAACTCTGACTGAACGCTTTTGCTTAGTTGATCTATACCAGAAGTGATAGATTTCAGAAAATCCGATATCTTCGCCGCCGAAGTTCTGCTCTCTTCCGCGAGCTTTCTTATCTCATCTGCGACAACCGCGAATCCACGGCCAGCCTCACCACTTCTGGCGGCCTCGATCGCCGCGTTCAAGGCGAGCAAGTTCGTCTGCTCCGCGATGCTCGAAACGGTCGAGGCTATCTGCATGATCAAACTGGCTTGTTCTTGCAATTTCTTTGCTTCCTCGACAAGTTTTGAAAACCTTTCGCTCATCTTGACGATGCCGTCTGCAGAATTCTCAACGTTTTGAGCGGATTTGACTATCAGAGAGACCGCTTCGTTCAAGGATTTGGTGATCTGCGTTTGCTCGTTGATGATGGCCGTGATCGTGTCGACGTTGGAACTGACAGCGTTCGAAATCCTTTCTGTATCGTTGCTTATCTGTACGGCTGTGGTGGCTATCTCGTTCGAGAGTTCTCCCATCGTGTCGAGTTGTTCCTTTATCGTGTTGACGGCGTCAACAATCTTTTGGGAGTATGAACCTATCTCCTGAACGTCTCCAGAGACACCCATCAAGACTTCCTTTATCTTGTCTATCGAATCTATCAGAGACTGCGAGATCTCAAAGAACTCTTCAGCACCCTTGAGGGTCAACGGACTGTCCAAGTCCAACTCAGAAACACGTTTCAAGCTTGAGTTCAAGGCCTTCTTTCCTTTTCCCATATCCAGCATTCCGAGCATGGAGAGAAGCAATGTCGCTCCCGACACGATGCCGGCTTTGAGAAAAACGTTTCCTGGAATGAAGATGAAGACCAACACGTTCAAGGCGAACACGTAGAGTGGCAAAAGAAAGCTGTAAACTGAAAAGAAGGATCTCAAGAAGCCCAGACCAAGAAAGCTCAACGCGCTGAGTTTTTCGAACACTCCGTAAGGTTTCGATGCCTTCACTTCGACTTCGAGGTAATTTTGGCCGTCGATCGTTCCTTCGGATACCACCTTGTACTGTATCGGATCTTTGAAGAACTCGGAAACGCTCTCCATGAGTCCAAGGAAGTACTTTTTGAAGTTCCTCTTGGACTGATACCTGATGATCGCGCTCCTTTCACCCGTCAGTTTGAAAAACACGTGTGGAGGTCTTGCGCCTTTCATCCTCCTCGTCAACACGCGGTGCACCGCGTCCATGGCTGCCATGAACGATAAAAAGCTGGATTTTCGGAAAAATCCGGGATAATGCTCGTGGAAGGTGTACAGATTCTCCCTACCTGTTTTGTACCAGAGCTCGTCTAAACTCAGCCCCTTCGCCTCCGCGATCCGTTTCGACATGTTTATCGGTAGTTCATCGGGAACTTCGTCTAAGGGGCTGTAAACGTGATCTGCCGCCAAACCGTAAGAAGTTTTGATCTTTTCCACGAGTTCTTTTCCGTAAAGCTTAGCCCAAGTTTGCATCCACACGTTCACGACGAAACCTTTCAAAATCCTCCCTCCCTTCGAACTCACTCGTTCGCTGCTGTCAACCCGAGGTCCTTCAAATCTGGCCCGAAGATGTCTTCGAGCACGTTTGAAAAAGTTTCAATCCTATAGTCATTCTTGACCAACTGTTGAAGCTTTCCGAAAACGATTCCATCCAACTTACCCGCATTCACCTGTTCTTCTATAACGCACAGTGCCTCCGACGGTGCTAAAGCTCTTCTGTAAGGTCTTTCCTCTGTGAGCGCCGAAAAAACATCTGCAATCTGCAGAATCCTCACGTACAAGTTGATCTGATCTTTCTTCAATCCGGCTGGATAGCCGCTACCGTCTAACCGTTCATGGTGAGACCCACTCACAAAGCCAAAAATTTCAAGTTTGCACTTCGAAAGTACTTTCTTGGTTGCAACCACATGCGTACGCATGACGATGGTTTCGATCTCGTTCAGAGAACCTTTCTTGTGCAGGATTTCGAGCGGTGTGGTCATCTTGCCGATGTCGTGCAGAAACGCCGCGATGTTCATGAATCTTGCGTCGATTTCGCTCATCAGTTCCGCCGTGAGCTGTCTGGTTATTCTGGCAACGGAAAAGGTGTGGATTCTGGTGTAAGGACTTCTCAGATCCAAAAGAGAAGCGATCAATTTTGCCGCAGATTCGAATTCCACGCACGAGAGGCTAACGTCGCTGTCGAAATGAGTTTCGTTGTCCAACAAATCCACCAAGTTTCTGACGTCCTTGAGTGTACCGATCGCGGCTTTCTTGACCTCATCACTCAAACCTATGTCTTTCTCCACTGATTGGATCATCGTTTTCAGCGTTTCTTCAGAGAAAATCTCCGCATTTCTCATGAAAGCCAAAGAGATCGTGTCTGCCGCTTTGATGCAGTTGGCCAAGAGTGCAACGTTTTCATCGTCGTCTATCTGATGAAAAGGTGTATGATGATAGGTCAAAGCCTTCGCACAATCAGCGTCTATAAAGCCTATGTGTGACGCCAAGAGATGGGATATGAAGGAATGTCTGTCTTCCCTATCGAGCGTCAGAACGATCTTTTCGATGTCCGGTATGTTCCTGAAGGCATCGATGAAGACGTCATAATTTTCGATGGACGCCTTCAGGATCAACCCGGTATCGTGAAGAAGCCCAGCCAAGTAGACCTGCTCAGGATGATGTTTCAGCCCAATCGAGCGGGCAAGATGCCTTGAGAACTTTGCAACCTGTAGAGAATGCATCACTACGTTCTTGTACTCGTTGACAGATAAGCTGGTGAATATCTCCACAAATGCGTTCAACGGGATCAAGTTTGGCCTATCCAACAGATTCCACCTCGAGTTGAGATTATACATCATGGATTTCGAAAAAACGTTCAAACATGAACCAGTTGCGGATTTCAAGAACCAACTCATCGTGAACTACATTGCAGTGAAAAGGAGAGTCTCTCGAAATCTGAGCGTTGCTTTTCCGTGAATGATGTTTTTCCTCGATGGTTTACAATATTCCTCGACAGAGGTGATCGTTCTGCAGAAGGAAGATTTCGTCGATAGAGTTTTGATCCACGTCAAGGCTGGAGACGGTGGAGACGGTGCGGTGAGCTTCAGAAGGGAAAAGTACGTGCCCAAGGGTGGACCAGACGGCGGCGATGGTGGCGACGGTGGCTTTGTGATCCTGCGCGCCGACGCCAGCCTCTCCACACTGCTCAAGTTCAAGTACCAGAAGAAGTTCGTCGCACAGGACGGACAGCACGGTCGTGGCAAGAAGCAAGCTGGAAAAAGTGGTGAAGATCTCATCATAGACGTTCCGGTCGGGACGGTCGTGAAGGATGCCAAAAGTGGTGAAATCATCGCTGATCTCGACAGACACAATATGATGGTCTGTGTTGCGCGAGGCGGTAAGGGTGGCAGGGGAAACGTGCACTTCGCCACGAGCACGCTCAGAGCTCCAAGGATCGCCGAATCTGGTGAGAGAGGCGAAGAGAGATTGCTGGAGCTCGAGTTGAAGTTGCTCGCAGACGCTGGATTGATTGGTTTTCCGAACGTTGGAAAGTCCTCTCTGATCGCCGCAATGAGCAACGCCAGACCCAAGATCGCTGACTATCCCTTCACCACATTGATCCCTAACCTCGGTGTAGTGAGGTTGAACAGTGGTATGGAGTACGTTCTTGCAGACATTCCCGGATTGATCGAAGGCGCGCACAGAGGCAGTGGACTTGGAAATCTGTTCTTGAGGCACATAGAAAGGTGTAGCGTGCTGGTGCACGTGATCGACATAGCCAGCGTCGAAGGCAGAGACTTTCTGAAAGATTACGACACGATAATGGAAGAGCTTTCGAAGTACAGCGCAGAACTTTTGAAAAAGCCACAGATTGTCGTTGCGAACAAGATCGATCTGCTCGAGGAGGATGAATTGAACAAGAGGATTGAAAAGTTAAAACAACACACCAACAAAGAGATCATCCCCGTGTCTGCCCTGACACGGCAGAACATCGACATCTTGAAGGAAAAGATCGCGCAGTTCGTTGGAGAGAGCAAGCTGAAGTTGAAGATACTCCCCGCCCCACCTTTTGAAAAACCAAAACCATTCAAGACCAAGCTGGAACTCAAGTTCAACTTTGAGATCGTCAAAACCAAGGAAGGGTTCGTCGTGAAGGGTGAACAGGTGGAAGCGTGGTTGAATCGTTACTCGCTCGAGCACAAGGACGCCTTGGTTCGTTTTCTGGAACTGCTCGAGAAGAACGGTTTGAGCGAGAAACTGAAGCAGGCGGGTGCGAAGGATGGAGATACGGTCTGGATCGGAGATTACGATTTCGAATACCATGAATAGAATCGGCATCCTCGGTGGAACGTTCAACCCACCACACGTGGGACATCTGATCGTTGCACAGTACGCGCTGGAACTTTTACGGCTCGAACGACTCTACATCGTTCCTGTTTACAAACCTCCGCACAGATCTAACGACATAGCACCGTTCGAGTTGCGATTCGACTGGTGCGTCAAGACCTTCGAATTGAAAAACGTCATCGTGAGCGATTATGAGAAAATTCGTGGGGACATCTCGTATTCTCTCTACACCGTGCGTTACTTCGCAGAACAACACAATTGCACACCGTACTTCGTAGTTGGGGAAGACACCTTGAGATACATTGAAACTTGGCACAGATACAGAGATCTGCTCAACTCTTGTCATTTCGTCGTTTATCCGCGCTATTGTGGCAAACCTTACCACGAGAGAGCGAAAGAAAAGCTCGGAGAGCTCTTCGAAAAGATCGTTTTCCTCCAAGCTCCCCTGATCGAGATCTCAGCCAGCGAGATAAGAGAACGTGTGAAACAGGGTAAGAGCATCAAAGGCATGGTCGTTTCTCAGATCGAAGATTCGGTTGTGAACCACTATGGAAAGGTTTAGCTATCCTGGTATCGTGGCTCTCGCACCCATGGCGGGTGTCAGCGACAGATCCTTCAGAACCGTCTGCCGAATGTGGGGAGCTCAATTCAGCTTCAGCGAGATGATCAGCGCAGAGAGCGTCTTGCTCGATGTTGACGTCGTCGATAAGATGCTTCCCTTCGAAGAAGAGAACACCGCAGTTCAACTCTACGGGTCTGAGCCGAAGAAGCTCGCCCTCGCCGCCAGGAAAGTTCAGCACAGAGCCAGCTGGATCGATCTGAACGCGGCTTGCCCTGTGAAGAAAGTGATCAAGAAGAACGCTGGAGCTGCACTGTTGAAAGACCTCGAAAGACTTAAAGACATCGTCTTGGCCATGAAGGACGAGTGCGAAAAACCCATCACTGTGAAAATAAGGATCGGTTTTGAAAAGAACGAGCTTGAAAAGATCATGGATGTACTCGCCTCGGCTGGGGCGGACGGTGTCGAGGTGCATGGAAGAACCGCAGTTCAAATGTACTCTGGTAGGGCACAGTGGGATCTGAATCTGGAAAAGTGGAACGTTCCAACGGCCATTTCTGGAGATCTCTACTCGGTCGAAGATATTCGAAGAGCACTCGAGGTCTCCAAAGCGAACGCCGCATTGGTGGCGAGGGGTGCGCTCAGAAAGCCTTGGATCTTTTATGAATTTTTCCACGCCAAAGCACCGAGTATAGAACAGATCAGGGATATGTTCTTATTTCACGCGAGACTTTTGAAAGAAGACGAAGGAGAAAAATCCTTCTACAAATTGAGACAGTTCGTGGCAGGTTACACACATGGTTTTTCTGGTGCTCGTGAATTTCGGGAGAGGTTCATGAAACTCGAAGGTTTCGATGCGATAGAATCTGCGATTTTAGAGTTTTTTAATCGATTTTTAACCAGCGTGGGTGAAAATGCCGTTCGGGACACAACCAACGTGTGATCCCATTCGTTATCTCCACTATCATAACCTCTGCGACATGGAACAACGCTCTGAAGGATTCTTCGGCCATCTCGTCGAGACCGGCAAGGCTCGAAAAGTTCACTTTGAGTGAGTTCACAATGGCACGAACTCGCCAACGATACTTCTTATCGACAATTCCTGCCGTCAGAGTGCACCCTGACACTGATCAACGCGAACAGCGTGATCGCGAAACAGATTCATAGGAATCAAGTTCATCTCATGATACGTACGCGGCAAGAACGTGGCGTTGGGCTACAGTAGTTTCGTTTGCCGACGGTCGAAAGGTTAAGGAGGTGATTTTTGTGAGAAGCACGGCTGTAAGGACCCCACGAAGCAAGATTTCATGCAACTCGCGAATTGGTCGCGCAGCAGGATGTCGTTATGTTTTGGTACGATTTGGTTGATCCACCAGTTGAATTCTATGACAGAACGACGCTCTTTGCGGGTACGACCGACGTAATCGACAAGAACGTGTATCTGAACAACGTTTTCATCGCTAATTACGAGGACACAGCGATCGATGAAATCATATCCTCTATTCGTGACCATCCGAGAGAAGACTTTCCTGGCGAACTGAAACTTCGTCTCGTCGCGACGGACCTTTCTGCCACGGCGTACGATCTCTTCGTAGACGAAGTGAAAGCGAAAGATGCAACAACCAAATGCGTACTCGTCAATTCGAGTAGGTTCAGGGCAACGCTTACAAGGTCACGAAGGTTCAAGTGGCAGAACATTTTGCGAACATGGATCTATTGAAGAACATCCCTGCCAGTGAATTGATCTATAGGAGCTTCGCGTTCTTCAAGGTGCGAGATGGGGAAATCTGAATAACCGAGTGATCGAACCTTTGAAAAAAGTACAAAGGTGAGAAACAACCTCTCCGCGTATGAATTCAGAAGAAATTCATGAAACTTGAAAGCCTTGATGCCGTGGGATCTACCGTTCGCCAGTTTTTTAATCGATTTCTAATGAACGTGGAGGAGAATATGATCGTCAAAGAAGATGGAGCCAAAGTTTGAGTCGAGGAGGTGTCGTACATGAGGAAAGTTTTTGTGATGCTGAGCGTGCTCGTGGCGTTGGTTTCGACCTTTGCGTTGGTTAATCCGGACTATCAAAGTCCCATCGTCGCGGTGGTGGAAGCCTGCGCACCGGCCGTCGTGAAGGTGGAGGCCGTCAAGACCATCACTTCTCCATATTTCGATCCGTTCATCGAAGAGTTCTTCAGACGCTGGTTCGGTTATTCTCCGTTCGGTGGGACGCAAAGGGCGACGAGCATAGGCTCTGGCTTCATCTTCGACAAGGAAGGCTACATAATGACCAACGAACACGTTGTGAGTAGAGCCTCCGAGATAACGGTGACGCTCTTGGATGGTTCTTCCTACAAAGCCGAGTACATCGGTGGAGATTCGGAACTGGATATAGCCGTGCTGAAGATCAACGCTCAAAGAGAGTTCCCAACCTTGGTGCTCGGAGACTCCGACAGGGTGAAGATAGGCGAATGGGCCATTGCGATCGGAAATCCACTGGGATTTCAACACACCGTGACCATAGGTGTTGTGAGCGCAACGGGTAGAAGGATCCCAAAACCGGACAGATCTGGCTACTACACCAACTTGATCCAAACCGACGCGGCGATCAACCCGGGCAACAGCGGTGGACCACTTCTGAACATACACGGTCAAGTGATAGGCATCAACACGGCGATCATCAATCCGCAACAAGCGGTGAACCTCGGCTTCGCTATACCGATCAACACCGTGAAGAGGTTCATCGACCAGCTCGTCAGGACTGGCAAGGCTCAAAAGGCTTATCTCGGTGTCAGACTCACCACCGTGACGAACGAACTTGCAAAGGCACTCGGGTTGAAAGTCAGCAAAGGCGCTCTCATCGTACAAGTGCTCGAAGGCTCTCCCGCCGACAAAGCTGGTCTGAAAGACAACGACGTGGTCGTCAAGTTCAACGGTGTTGACGTCAGTTCCGACGCAGAATTGGTCTCGCTCATACACAGCCACGTGCCGGGTGACATCGTCGAGATCGTCGTGAACAGGAATGGGAAAGAGATCAAGTTCGTCGTGACACTGGGCGCCGCTTCGGACGAACAGGCTCAAACAACCGTGACAGCAAAAGAGTTTGCGGGCTTGATCGTGGATGAAATAACTTTTGCCGACAGAGAAACTTACTCGATACCCGCCAATGTGAGTGGTTTGATCGTGAGACAGAACAAAGGTTCGCTCGGTCTACAGGTCGGCGATGTTATCGACCAAGTCGCGGTTAGTGGGCAACGCTACACGATCAGATCGGTGAATGACTGGAACCAAGTTGTGGGAAGAATCAAGAAGGGAGACTTCGTAGCGATCTTCGCCGTCAGAAAGAACGCAAGGCTGGTTTTCAGTTTCACGTACTGAAGAGGGGCACCACACCCCTCTTCATCCTCAAAAACTTGGGGGTGGTGTGATGAAGTGGAAGATTCTCCTGTTACTGAGTGGAGTCATAGTAGCTTTGACCGTTGTTTCTTGTGCTCCCGGAATAGCTCTGCCAAAGTACGGTGTACCGATGAACATAGTTGAGGCAGGCACTGTTAGAGATGGTCTCTTGGAAAACCTTGCAGATTGGGTGAGTCGATCGTCCACGCCCACTGTCATGCTCTGGTATCCAAGTCAAGATTTGTTCTCAGATCGAGGTATCACGCGTATTACGGCAACCGATAAGTACATATTCCTGAACAACGAAATTGTCGGTAGCTATATAAGTTCAAACTCCCTCGAAGATGCGAAACGCCAGATCAGTCATCGGGCCAAACCAACCAACAACCTTTCAGGAAATTTGAGACTGAGGTTGGTACCTAAAGATCTGTTCGGTTCAGAGTGGGACCTCGTGATCGGTGAAGGCAATGAAGAAA
>Ga0068706_1001323_pt1 | contig 10228 bp, 10 predicted proteins | sample YNPMSBMetaG_FD_65632 | JGI IMG/M metagenome (GOLD analysis project Ga0068706, IMG submission 65632) | Anoxygenic and chlorotrophic microbial mat microbial communities from Yellowstone National Park, USA - YNP MS-B MetaG | ecosystem: Environmental > Aquatic > Thermal springs > Hot (42-90C) >...
ACCAACATGATTTTGGGTATTGCTTTTTCCGAAGCGATTGCGATTTACTGTCTGGTGATCGCGTTCTTAATGCTGTTCGTGCTGTGACGAGGAGGGTGCTTTGGAAAAGCTAGGGCTTAACCTCGGTTCTATTTTGATCCAAATCCTTTCTTTTGGGATTATTTTCATTGTCCTGAAAGAATGGGTTTATAAACCACTCACTAATCAATTGGAAAAGCGTCGTCGGGCGATTGCGCAGGGTCTGGAAGATGCCCGTGTGGCTGCCGAAGCGCGGGCTAACGCAGAGCGTGAATCCAGCCGAATTATTGCAGAAGCCCAACAGAAAGCCGCCGAAATTGTAAGAGAGGCAACCGAACGGGCTGAAGCCGCTGCCAAAGATGTGCGCATGCAGACCAATGCGGAAATTGCCAAAGCACGTGAGCAAGCCATGGCTGAGATCGAACAGGAACGCAACCGGGTGTTGAGTGAGGTGCGCGGTCAAATTGCTGCGCTGGCAATTGCTGCCACCCAAAAATTAATTGGAGCAACCCTGGACGAGCAGCGCCAGCGCGTGCTTTTAGAAGAATTCTTCTCCGGTGTACGCGGCGGAAAAGTGATCGTGTTGCAAGATGAGGCAATCGCTGGTCAGGCGGCCGAAATCACCAGCGCCTTGCCGCTTACCGAGGAAGAACAACAGGCAGTCAAACAGGACGTGCTCAGCAAACTGGGCGGAGCCGCTTCGGTAACCTTCCGGGTTGATCCTTCCATTCTGGGCGGATTGATCATTAAAGTGGGTGATCGGGTAATTGATGGTTCAGTGGCCGGTCAGTTGCAGGGACTGCGTCAGACATTGCTGTAAAATCGGGTTGACTTGATGTTGTTGCCACCTGTGGTATAACCTGTACAGGTGGCTTTTGTTATCCGCGATGAAAAGTCTTGAAAAATTGTTAAAATCTATACCCGTTCCCGTACTGGCGGCTCAACACCTTTCAAAGGTGGAGATAAGCGGGATTGTGCTGGATTCGCGTCAGGTGCAACCGGGTTATTTATTTGTTGCGTTGAGCGGCGGAAACACGGACGGTCACCGCTACATCCCGGCTGCCGTGGAGCGGGGGGCAGCTGCTGTGGTTGGGAGTCGTTCAATCAGTGAGATGCCGTCGGAACTGCCATATGTGCAGGTTGAAAATGCCCGGTACGCGTTGGCATTTCTTTCCGCGGCTTTTTATGACTTTCCTGCCCGCTCAATGACGATGATTGGTGTAACCGGCACGGATGGGAAAACCACCACTTCATCCATCATCTATTCCATTTTGCGCAGCGCTGGCTTACAAGCCGGAATTATCTCAACCGTCAACGCGGTGATTGGGGATGAGGTGATTGACACCGGTTTTCATGTGACGACGCCCGAGGCTCCGGATGTGCAACGCTATCTTGCCAGAATGCGCGATGCTGGCATAACCCATGTTGTATTAGAAGCCACCTCGCATGGATTGGCGCAGGATCGAGTAACGGCGTGTGAGTTTGACATCGGAGTGGTCACGAATATCACCCATGAACATCTGGATTATCATGGATCTTATGAGGCATACCGGGCTGCCAAAGCACGCTTATTCCACCATCTGCAAGAAACTGTTGAAAAGCCGCAAGGAAATCCTCGTCTGGCAGTCCTTAATCGCGATGATGCATCCTTTGAGTACCTCTCGAATTTAATCAATGGTCGAAAATTAACTTATAGTGTCGGGAATCAGGCTGATTTTACGGCGCTCAATCAGAAATACACACCAACCGGCCTGACATTTCAGGTTCGATTTGGTGAAATCAACTCTTTGAACATTCAAAGCCGGTTGATCGGAGAATATAATATATCGAATATCCTGGCGGCTTTGACCGCAACGATTGGCGGTTTGGGTATCCAGCCGGCGGATGCAGCTGCCGGAGTAGAGAAGATGACCCCCGTAGCGGGACGGATGGAACAGATTGATTTAGGTCAGGATTTCATGGCAATTGTGGACTTTGCCCATACGCCGAATGCATTAAAGCGCGCTTTAGACACGGCGCGTCAAATGACCAGCGGGAGAGTGATTGCCGTTTTTGGCTCGGCTGGCCTGCGTGATCGCCTCAAACGGCGGATGATGGCGGAAGTATCTGCAGAAATGGCGGATATCACCATATTGACAGCAGAAGATCCACGCACGGAATCACTGGATGAAATTTTAGAAGAGATGGCCAGGGCAGCCAGTTCACGAGGGGCGATTGAGGGCGAAAATATGTTTCGCGTAGCCGATAGAGGCGCGGCAATTCGGCTGGGGGTGAAATTGGCGCGTGCGGGCGATCTGGTCATGGCCTTAGGGAAGGGGCACGAGCAGTCCATGTGCTTTGGGGAAATTGAATATCCGTGGGATGACCGAGTGGCCATGCGTGCGGCGCTGGCAGAGCGTTTGGGGTTAGAAGGTCATTCAATGCCGTATTTGCCAACCCAGGATGCCTGAAAAATGAGCCGCCCGCTGAAACGGGCGGGCGGTTGTAAATTGCTTGATTTTGATGATCAGCGTCGGCGCTGACCGCCGCGGTTGTCGAAGCCGCGGTCGCCGCCTCCGCGCCGTTCACCACCCGGACGTCCGCCGCCAGATGGGCGATTTCCACCGGACGGTCGCCCACCCGAAGAGCGGCCACCGCTGCTACGGCCGTTCCGATCGTTTGCCTGTGCTTCTTCCAGCGACCAGCCTTCCAGCACTGCCTGCCGGGAAAGGCGAATCTTGCCGGCTTCGTCAATTCCGGTCACCATGACCGTAATCTCATCGCCAACATCAACCACATCCTGCACACTGGCAACCCGTTCAGAATCGAGTTGAGAGATGTGAACCATGCCATCCACATTGGGCAGGATTTCGACAAAAGCGCCAAAATCGGTCACACGAACCACTTTGCCGGTGTAAATTCTGCCTACCTGCGGGATTTCAATAAGCGACTCAATCCGTTCACGGGCTGCACTTTCACCTACACCATCAGTGGCAGCGATGTAAACCGTACCGTCGTCGTCAATATCAATCTTGGTGTTGGTTTCTTCCTGAATAGCGCGAATGATTTTACCGCCCGGCCCTATGATTGCCCCAATTTTGTCCACCGGCACCTGGATGATTGTAATTCGCGGGGCGTGGGGTTTGAGCTGCGGTCGCGGCGCGGGAATCACTTCCAGCATTTTATCCAGGATGAAAAGGCGTGCCTGCCGGGCCTGTTCCAGTGCTTGTGTCATCAACTCGGCGGTAATGCCTTTGATCTTGATGTCCATTTGCAATGCTGTAATCCCATCCCGCGTACCTGCAACCTTGAAGTCCATATCACCGAGGTGGTCTTCCATCCCCTGAATATCGGTCAAGATTTGGAAACGATCACCTTCCTTGATCAAGCCCATTGCGACCCCCGCAACCGGCGCTTTGATCGGGACACCCGTATCCATCAGGGCCAGGGTGGAACCGCAAACGGACGCCATTGAGGTTGACCCGTTCGAGGAAAGCACTTCAGAAACAAGACGCAAGGTGTAGGGAAATTCCTTTTCTGGTGGGATGACCGGCACCAGAGCCCGTTCTGCCAGCGCGCCATGACCGATTTCCCGGCGGGATTGACCGCGCAGCGGTTTGACTTCGCCGGTTGAATAAGGCGGGAAGTTGTAATGGTGCATATACCGCTTGGTTTCAACCGGTGTGAGGTTATCCAACTCCTGGGCTTCTTTGGGGGTTCCCAACGTGGCAAGAGTCAAGACCTGAGTTTCACCACGTGTAAACAAACCAGAACCATGGGCGCGCGGGGAAACATCCACTTCGCACCAGATGGGGCGGATTTCTGTTGGGGTGCGTCCATCCGGTCGAATGCCGCGGTTCAAAATGCGGTTGCGTACAACTTCCTTGAGTACTTGATCATAGGCTTCGGTTACAGTTTTTACGAGGCTTTCGTCCTCGGCGGTAAATTCGGCAACAACTGTATCGCGAAGTTCGTCAAGACTTTCATTGAGTTCGGCTTTGGTGTGAGGGGCATCCAGCCGTGCTTCAATTTCGGCTGCTGCGCGCTGGCGAACCCGTTCAATCAGGCTTTCGTCAATGGTTTCAATGGTCACTTCACGTTTGGGTTTTCCAATTTCTGCTGCCATCTTTTCCTGCACGTCAATGAGGGGCTGCAGCGCGCGATGACCAAACATCAAGGCTTCTACCATGACATCTTCAGGAATGATGTCGGCGCCGCACTCGACCATCAGGATGGCTTCACGGGTTCCGGCAATGCGCAGATCAAGATCGGACTGCTCTTTTTGATCAAAAGTGGGATTGACGATGAATTCACCATGGATGCGGCCAACCCGCACAGCGCCAATCGGTCCACCCCATGGGATGTCGGAGATCATCAAAGCGGCTGATGCAGCATTGACGGCAAGAATATCCAGCGGGTTATCTTTATCGGCGGACAGGGAGAAACAAATCACCTGTACTTCGTTGCGCATGTTTTTCTGAAAGAGCGGGCGCAGCGGACGGTCGATCAGGCGCGAGATGAGAATGGCCTCATCGGATGGTTTGCCTTCTCTGCGGAAGAAAGAACCGGGGATGCGACCACCAGCATACATGCGTTCTTCATAATCAACAGATAGCGGGAAGAAGTCAATACCTTCCCGGACGCCGCCCATGGTTGCAGCGGCAAATACGATTGAATCACCAAGGCGAAGGGTGACAGCGCCACCCGCCTGCCCGGCCAGTTTGCCCGTTTCAATGGTTATGGTACGACCACCGACCTGGGCTGTGTAAATTTTTGCTTCAGGTTTACTCATATTTTTTCCTCTCGTTTTTCCCCCACCCGGTTAGGGACTGAAAGCTGGCGAGGATCAGAATTTCCTCAGCAGGTTTCAATACCCAACCGTGGGGGTGATGTTCAAGTATTAAATTATCGCGGTCGAATTACCGGCTTCAAAAAACGAGTAGATGGTACTTGCCTGCCGCCATCTACTCGTTTTCTTGATTTCAACGGTAGCGCAAGTTCAACCGCTCAACAAGCGCCTGGTACCGCGCCAGATCCTTACGACGCAGGTAAGCCAGTAATCGGCGGCGGCGGCCAACCATTTTAAGCAATCCGCGGCGGGAGGATTCATCGTGCTTGTTGTTGCGCAGATGCTCGGTTAACTGGTTGATCCGTTTGGTCAGAATTGCCACCTGTACTTCCGGCGAACCGGTGTCGCTTTCATGGCGGTGGTATTCGCCGATGATTTCGGCTTTGGCATCTTTTGTCAAAGTCATGACGTCTGCTTTCTCCTTCATTTCGTGATTTATTTGAGCAGGTCTCCATTTTGGCAGCCTTAAAACCGCCAAAAGGTCCAGTCACGATACAAAATTATACCAGAAATTCCGAAAATTGTGGGGCGTGTTGAAGATCTGCCATGGAAGCAGATAGTTCATGGTGATCTTGTCCTGTGCAAAATAGGACGAATCCGTTCCTGAACTTCATCCGGAAAGGCGGGTAAACAGCGTCGAATCAAACGGCGAAGATCATCGGATGCTGCTGAACCAATCAACTGGCGGATGTAATAGGCCAGCTCGGCTGGCGAACGTTGGGATAATGCCACCAAAACCCGGCTCAATTCGTAGGATAAACCCCTAATCTCGCCCTGAAAGAGGGGGGTGCACAGATTAAACACCTGAGGCAAATTCTCGAATTGCCGGTCTTTCAGAAGAGGTAAGAGGGCCAGCAAAGCCAGCTTTTGGAATTTGGTGGAGTTCTGAGATGCCCATTCCTGAATTTTGGACAGCCAGTGCTGAATGGAGTATCGGCGCAAATTGCTGCTGCCTTGCTCAAATAGTGCTTCGAGCAACGCCGGATCGTTTTCTGAAGATGCCCAGGTTTCAATGGTTTGTATTACCTGTTCAAATTGCGACGGAGGTAATATCCCCAAAAGATAAATCGCCAGAAGGCGCGGTTCTTCTTTTTCTTCCTGCCTGAGCAAATTCGCTAAGTTTAGCGCAGGGGAAGAATTTTCATTAACCAATCCATACAAGGTCAACTCAATCTTTCGAGTTACTACCGGGGGTACGTGGTAGGCATCTATCGGACGGCTGGCCTCCGGAGCGCTTGCAGCTGCCCGGTACGTATAGTCTGAATATTTTTCGAGCAGGTTTCGCAGCCCAGCCACAAATTCTTCTGGCTGAGTGTATTTCCAGCGCAGCAACTCGATCTGTTTCTGTAGATGAGCCAGGGATACTGCTGGCATTCGTCTTTCAATAGGCGCGGGCAAAGTAAACTTTGCGCCGGGATGCTTTACCACATACTATGCAGGTTCCGCTTCCTTCCGGCTGGTCGAGCGGCATACAGCGCGTTGTTGCTTTGGTGTCTTCTTTGACTTTGGCTTCGCATTCTGCACTGCCGCACCACCAGGAGTAAGCCCAGCCGTTTTGTACCACTTCTTTTAGCTCGTCATAATTTTTCGGCTCAAAAATATGCTCATCCCGGAATCGGGTGGCGCGTTCCAGTAACGCCGCTTGAATTTCTTCCAACACACTGCCAATCTGGTTCGAGAGTTGATCGAGCGGAAGGGTAGATTTACCGGCCTTGCCGGGCAGGTGGCGGCGGGCGAGGGTCACAACCCCATTGTCCACATCCTTTGGCCCGATTTCGATACGCAACGGCACACCCCTCAATTCCCAATCATTGAACTTGAAACCGGGGGTCACCTCGGTACGCAAGTCCGCTTTGAAACGCCAACCGGAGAGTTGTTTTTCAACCTGCTCAATGGCAGCGAGGACTTTTGATTGTTCCTGATCGTTTTTGTAAATCGGTACGACAACGATTTGAACCGGCGCTAAACGGGGGGGAAGAATCAATCCCTGATCATCCCCATGGGTCATGATGATGGCGCCAATGAAACGAGTAGAAAGACCCCATGAAGTTGTCCAGCAATACTGGAGGGAATTATTCGGGTCAAGGTATTGAATTTCAAACGCGCGAGCAAAGTTTTGCCCCAAAAAGTGGGAAGTTCCCGCCTGCAATGCGCGGGTATCCCCCATCATCGCTTCAATGGTGTACGAATCCACTGCCCCCGCGAATTTTTCGGTCTCGCTCTTTTTGCCGGGAATTACCGGAACAGCGGCTTCATTGACAGCAAAGTCGGTATAAACATTTAACATGCGCACAGTTTCTTCAACGGCTTCTTCGGCCGTCGCGTGAGCGGTGTGACCTTCCTGCCAGTAGAATTCCAGCGTGCGCAGGAAAAGGCGGGTGCGCATTTCCCAACGAACAACATTTCCCCACTGGTTGATCAGAACGGGCAGGTCGCGGTAGGACTTTATCCATTTTGAATACATATAGCCGATAATGGTTTCGGATGTTGGACGAACGACTAAGGGTTCTTCCAGTTTTTCACCCCCGCCAATGGTTACAACAGCCAGTTCGGGGGAAAATCCTTCAACATGTTGTTTTTCCTTTTCAAGAAAAGACATGGGGATAAACAACGGAAAAGCAGCATTGACATGGCCGGTTGCTTTAAAGCGTTTATCCAGCGCTTGTTGAATGTTTTCCCATAATGCCCAGCCATACGGGCGGACGACCATACAGCCGCGTACCGGGGCGTAATCAGCCATTTCGGCGCGCTGAATGACCTGATTGTACCATTCGGAGTAATTTTCACTGCGGGTGGGTAATTTGTCGGTGCTCATGCAATATCATCCTGAAACTTTGGGTTTTTGATTTACGGCAAAAAGGTAGGCTTGATCAATTTCACTTGCAAATAGAATTTTGTCCCAATCCTGCGGATTGGCTGCTTCAGCCATTTCCTGGCGGATGGTTTCAAAAATATTTTTCCATCCACTGCCCACCAACACCAAAGGGCGAGGTGGAAGGGCTCGAATGACGAGTAAATTCCAATAGAGGGTTGCTTCGGCAAGGGTGCCCACGCCACCGGGTAAGACGATGGCCGCATCGCAGCTGTAGATGAGCCGCTGGATTCTTTCAATCAGGGTTTGGCAGCGCCATTCTTCTTTGATCCATGGATTGGGTCCGTTTTTGCGCCAACGCTCAATTTCTTCACAGGTAACCCCGATAACATGCCCACCGGCTTCGGCTGCTCCGCGCGATACGGCTTCCATAATGCCCATGTAGCCGCCGGTCAAGACGGTGTGACCGCCTTCGGCGATCAAACGACCTAACCGCATCGCGTTCTGATAGGCGGGTTGTCCGGGTTGTGGTTTGGAACTGCCAAATACCGTAATTTTCATGGCTGTGAATGCCCTTTATTTTACCTGATCCTGATCCCACGTGCGCCGGTAATTTTCTCGTAGTTTGCTCAAAATTGCTTCTTCAAGGTCAATTTCAGATAGATGGGCCAGCTGTAAGAGGTATAGGGCTACATCAGCCAGTTCTGAGGCCAGTTGTTCACGGTTGTTGGTGGTTTCACTCCATTGGAAGTGTTCCAACACCTCTGCGGCTTCCAGGCAGAGGGAGATGGCAATGTTACGTAGTGATTGTGGGCGGGGGCTGTTCGCTTCGTACCAGCCCTTTTGTTGAACAAACTGGTGCATGGCAAAGGTAAGTTCACGCAGGTTCATGAGATATTTCTTTCATTTTACTTTTTGATAATAACCAGAAAAATATTAACCAAGATGTTGAAATAGCCGATGGATACAGAGTGTGTGTTGAAGATAGATTTCCAGGAATTGGCAGCGCAAAAGTAATCCACGAAGTGACTGAATAAGATAACCAAATGAATACAACGATATGATATTTGGGTTTCATATCTGTCAGGAATTTGCTTCCTAAAAACAAAATAATGAGAAGTAGTAGTTGATCATTTGATAAAGTCCTAGTGGACTGTCCAATCTAAAAACGATAACTGGCACGAATCTTGCTCCCTAAGCGGAAAACCCACACAGGAGCATAAGAGCTATGTACCAGAAATACACGGTTGAATTGAGTGATGAAGAACGACAGCATCTTGAAAAAATAACCTCCTCTGGGATTGCGCCCGCCCGGATGGTGAAGCGAGCGCAGATTCTGCTCAAATCGGACAGCCGGGGTGAAAGAACAGCCTGGAAATATGACCAAATCTGCGCCGCGTTCAACGTGACACCGGTAACAGTCTTGAACATCCGCAAGAGTTTCGTCGAAAAGGGAATGGCAGCCACCTTATGCCGAAAGAAACCGGAGCGAGAATACCGACACGCTTTGGACGGCGAGGCAGAAGCGCATTTGATTGCTCTGGCTTGCAGTGAACCGCCAGAAGGCCGAAAGGTGTGGAGTTTGCGTTTGCTGAAAGACCGCTTGATCCAGTTGGGACATGTCGACCACATTTCCCATGAAACGATTCGCAGCGTGCTCAAAAAAACGAACTCAAACCCTGGCTGAGAGAGCAATGGTGCATCCCACCCAAAGCGGATGCGGCGTTTGTGTGCAACATGGAAGACGTGTTGGAAGTCTATAAGCGCCCTTTGAATGACCAACGACCGCTGCTGTGTATGGATGAGATGCCCAAACAACTGTTGAGCGAGACGCGAGAGCCTTTCCCCGTCAGGCCAGGCAAGCCAGCACGTCAGGATTACGAATACCAACGCGGCGGGGTAGCCGATCTGTTCATGATCTTCGAACCGCTGGTTGGGAAGCGCTACATCGAGATCACCGATCAACGCCGCCGAGAAGATTGGGCTCGCGTAATGCAAAAGGTATCGGATGAACTCTACCCGCAAGCAGAGAAGATCGTGGTCGTGATGGATAATCTCAACACGCATACCCCGGCGGCTTTTTATCAAGTCTTTGAACCCAAGGAAGCCAGACGCTTGGTCGAGCGTTTTGAGTTTCATTACACCCCGAAACATGGAAGTTGGCTCAATATGGCCGAGATTGAATTGAGTGCCCTGGTTCGTCAATGTTTGGACCGCCGTATCCCAGACAAGGAAACCCTGATCCGGGAGGTAAAAGCCTGGCAAGATCAACGAAACGCTGAGGTTGTTAAGGTTCATTGGCAGTTCACCACTGCCGACGCACGTATAAAGTTAAAAAGTCTCTACCCAAAGATTGAGGTTTGACAGTCCACTAGGCATTAAGGAAATTGTGAAGATGATTATCAGGTTTAGAAATAAGAGATTTCTGAATTTTTCCTCTTGGAAGATTAAGCAGTAGTTTTGCACTTTTAACAATTGGAGAGTGAGAAGGCCGGGGAAAGCGCTTGCTTGATGACCGCTGGCTTAACACCTTGCTTTGCCAAGTGGCAGATCCAGTCCAGTTGTCGGTC